>Ga0214921_10000458_pt1 | contig 75926 bp, 70 predicted proteins | sample LL1505_MetaG_FD_177992 | JGI IMG/M metagenome (GOLD analysis project Ga0214921, IMG submission 177992) | Freshwater microbial communities from Lake Lanier, Atlanta, Georgia, United States - LL-1505 | ecosystem: Environmental > Aquatic > Freshwater > Lake | place: USA: Georgia | collected... | reverse complement strand
CCGCAGCACCCGCCACCGCACCGAGCAATCCGAGTACGTTTTGTTCGCGCTGCACGCTGCTCCCTGCCGAACCGGCAATCGCCCCGACAACACCGCCCACCACGCCACCCACGCCGCTTTGGCTGCCCTCGACGGTCACAGGACGCACCGACAGCACCACGCCATCTTGGACCTGGGACATGGTTTGGGTGTCACTGCGACGAATCGTGTCGGGGCTGCTGCTGGCACAGGCCGCCAGGGTGGCAATGGCCGCGGTGACGAGGGTCAGCGAGATCAGTTTTTTCATGGAAGTTCCTCCGTGGGGTACAAATTGAATACACATCCGCAACGTGTCAGACGCCGTTTTGGTTGTCGCCTGAATTGTCGCGCGGCAATGTAAACCGCGTGTCAAGCAGGGCTTCCAGGCCGAATTCCCTCAGCACCGCTCGAAGTCGCTCTGCAGCGGCTCGCTTTTTGTGCCCGGTAAAGCGCGCCAAGATGAGCTCGTTCTTCATGCTGTGCTCCCAGCCCACCAGCTCAGTCACCGTGACCTGGTAGCCCATGGCCTCCAAATACAAGCATCGCAATACGTTAGTGAGTTGACTGCCCAGTTCGCGGGCGTGCAAAGGGTGGCGCCACAGCTCGGCCAAGGGCGTGCGCGACAGCATGAGCGCGCGACTGCCCCCCAAATGGCGGGCAACTTCGGCCTGGCAGCAAGGCACCAGCGCAAAGGCGCGGGCCTGTTTGGCCAGGCCAAAGGCAATCGCATCGTCCGTTGCAGTATCACAGGCGTGCAGCGCCGTCACAAGATCAATCTGCGCAGGCAATTCTGTCGACCCCGTAGATTCCGCCACGCTCAAGTTCAAAAACGTCATGCGATCAAAACCCAAGGCCTGCGCGAGTTGCTGCGACTTATCGACCAACTCAGCGCGGGTTTCGATGCCGAAAATGTGGCCGCTGCCCAAGGGCTTGAAAAATAGGTCGTACAGGATGAAGCCCAGATAGGATTTTCCGGCTCCGTGATCGGCCACGGTGAGACCGGCCGGCACACCGTCCGCCCCGCCGCGCAACGGCAGCTCAAGCAACAGCTTTTCAATAAATTGGTTCAGGTGATAAACCTGCTTGAGCTTGCGCCGGGAGTCTTGGTTCAGCCGACCGTCCGCGGTCAATATGTGCAACTCCTGCAAGAGCGCCACCGACTGACCGGGGCGAATGGCATTGCGCACCTCTTCACTCAATACGCCGTCGCGCGCGGCCGGGGCTGGGTTGCGCCGCTTGCTGCCAGCAGGCGGAGCCACTGGGTAACGTGGGTTCATACCGCAGTATCGCCCGCCTCAGGACCTGTGGGGCAGCGCTCAGGTGGGCCGACATCAAGCGCCTGCCATCCCGCCGGGCCCAAGGCACGCAAGGTGTTCATATTTTTCTCGTAGATATGGGCGGCGTCTGAATAAGCCGCCACCGCCCGGTCGATGCTTTCCTCGCGCAGCAGGTGCAGGATGGGATAGGGCGCGCGGTTGGTGTAATGGCTGATGTCTCCGGGATCGGCATCGGCAAATTGGAACTGGGGGTGGAAACTGGCAATCTGAAAATCACCCTCCAGCCGCAGCTTGCGCAGCAGCCGGTCAGCGCGGTCCAAGAAGTCGTTGAAGTCCAAAAAATCAGGAAACGCTTGCGGGGCAATCAACAGCGTCGTGTCGCGCCGCGCCGGGTCGCTGAACTGCAACTCCTGCAACTGCTTTTTGAGGTCCGCGAGCAGCGCCGAAGCCTCGTCCGCCAGACTCACCGCATAGTGCACCTGCCCCTTGGCCTGCACCCCCTTGGCAAAGGGACACAAATTCAAGCCGATGACAGCACGCTCGACCCAACGGCGGGTGGATGCCATGACGGCTTCGGGGGAGGCGGGGGCGATGGTCATGCGAGCAGGCGCAAACCCGTCAGGCGCTCATGTTCGCGCGCGGCAAATCGATCGGTCATACCGGCAATGTAGTCGGCGACACGGCGCGGCGAGTCCGCGGCGTTTTGGTGAACCCGACTCAGAGAGCCCGCGCCTTGCATGGCCTGGGCGTCGTTGAGGTACGCAGCGAACAGGTCGCGCACAATTTGTTTGGCGTGGTCCATGGTTTCCACGACTTGCGGATGGCGATAGAGTGAGGCCAACAAAAACGCCTTGAGCTCCAGGGTACCGGCCCGCATTTCGGGGCTAAAGCGGAGAAGCTCAGGACATAAGCGAACCGCCTGCACACTGTCGGGCCGGTGTTCGGCCAGCGCTACCTGGGTGGCGTCAATCACGTCATAAACTTGAGCGCTGAGCATCCGTCGAATCGTCTCGTACAGCCAGCGCCGCGCATTTTCGGATGCCGACAAATGCGGGTGGTCCTCGAGCGCCTGGGCCGCAAAATTGGCAAACAGGGGCAGGTCTTGCACTTGGGAAAAACGAATCAACCCGGAGCGCACGCCGTCGTCAATATCGTGCGCGTTGTAGGCGATTTCATCGGCCAAATTACACAACTGCGCCTCTAGACTGGGCTGTTGACGCAACAAAAATCGGGCGCCCACGCCACCCTGTCCGTCGGCGAACGAGGGTTCGGTTTGCTCCAGCGCTTCGGCGTTACGGCGCGAACAGTGCTTCAAAATTCCCTCGCGGGTCTCAAAGCAAAGGTTCAGCCCGTCAAAATCCGGATAGCGCTCCTCTAGGTGGTCGACCACTCTGAGGCTTTGCAAGTTGTGCTCAAAGCCTCCAAAGTCGGCCATGCAGGCATGCAGGGCGTCCTGACCCGCGTGGCCAAATGGCGTGTGGCCCAGGTCGTGCGCCAAGGCAATGGCCTCAACCAAATCCTCATTCAGCTGCAGTGAACGCGCCATGGAGCGCCCGAGTTGCGCCACTTCCAGGGAATGCGTGAGTCGGGTGCGAAAAAGGTCGCCCTCGTGGTTCAAAAAAACCTGGGTTTTGTAAACCAAGCGCCGAAACGCCGTGCAGTGCACGATGCGGTCTCGGTCGCGCTGAAACTCGGTGCGCGTCGGTGCCGGGGCCTGCGCAAAGCGCCGGCCCCGTGTCCGCGCCGGGTCGCTGGCGTAGGGTGCAAGCATTAGGCTGAAGTGGCGCAACAGGCGTTGATGACCTCGCGCACCAGGGCGTCAGAGGCGCCACGCACACAGGCCCGCCCCGGCCCATCGATCAGCACAAAACGTATTTCTCCACCCTCCGCCTTTTTGTCCACGCGCATCAACTCCAAGTAACGCCCGGCGTTGTCCGCCTCATCGAGCAGGGGTCCTCGGGTCGGCAGCCCGGCGCGCTCAATAAGGTGGGTCAGGCGCTGAACAAAGGCCGCGTCCACCAACCCCAGCCGATGCGAAAGATGCGCCGCCATGACCATGCCGCAGCCAACTGCCTCCCCGTGAAGCCACTGACCGTAGCCCAACCCCGCCTCTATGGCGTGTCCGAAGGTATGACCAAAATTCAGGATGGCACGCAGCCCGCCTTCCCGCTCGTCCTGCGACACCACCTCGGCCTTGATTTCACAACTTCGGCGCACCGCATGCGTCAGGGCACCCACATCCCGGGCCCGCAAAGCCGCCAGATGGGCGCCCAACCAGTCCAGGAACGCCATGTCGGCAATTGGACCGTACTTGATGATTTCGGCCAAACCGGCGCTGACTTCGCGCTCGGGCAAGGTGTTGAGCGTGCTCAGGTCGCAGACCACACGCTGGGGCTGGTAGAAAGCGCCCACCATGTTCTTGCCCAAGGGATGGTTGATGCCAGTCTTGCCGCCCACCGACGAATCGACCTGGGCCAGCAGCGTGGTCGGCACCTGCACAAAGGGGACGCCCCGCATATAGCTCGCGGCAGCAAACCCCGTCATGTCTCCCACCACGCCACCTCCTAAGGCAAACAACACGGTCTTGCGATCGCAGTTGTTTTCCAGAAGGGCGTCAAAAATCAGGTTCAAGGTCTGCCAGGTTTTGAACTCTTCGCCATCGGGTAAAACCACCTGATGCACCGTTTTGTAATGCGGCGCCAATGCCGCCTGCAAACGGGCGGCGTAGAGCGGCGCGACGGTCGCGTTGGTCACAATGAGTGCAGCGGCGGCCTTGGGCAAATCGGCAAAGGTGGACGCCTGAGAAATCAGATCAGCACCAATGGCGATGGAATAGCTGCGGTCTTGCAGGTCGATAGACACTGCTTGCGTTGGGAAAGTCAGGCTCATGGCCCCGAGTTTAGAGGGGCGGCGGGGTCCAGCTCCAACTGCATTACGATCATATTGACCAGCGTAGCCACCGACGGCCGTCCGGTTTCGACCACAAAATGCGCAGTTTGCCGGTACAGCGGATCCCGGGCTGCGAACAGCTCCCGCAATTTGGCCATCGGATCGGCCACCTGAAGCAAGGGGCGGTTGGTGTCGTGGCGCAAGCGACGGATCAGCTCTTCCGGGTGCGACTTGAGGTAGATGACCCGACCCCGCGTACGCAGATGCTTCCGATTTTCAGCCCGCAGCACCGCCCCGCCACCAGTGGACAGCACGCCTGCACCCTTTTGGGTGAGCGCATCGATCACCTCCGCCTCAATCTCACGAAACCGCGCCTCGCCTTCGATCTCAAAAAACTCGCGGATCGAGCAGCCCAGCCGCGCCTCTATCGCCTGGTCAGAGTCGACAAAAGGCAGCTGCAAGCGCCGGGCAAGTTGGCGGCCTACGGTAGATTTGCCGGAGCCAGGGAGACCAATGAGGGAGATCATGAGATTCAAATGCGTGATTCGACAACGTTCTAATGTCAGTTTAATCGCGGCCCAGTCTCCTACTCGCCATACCAAAGACTCAATGCAACAGCTACCCAGTCACTCAGCACGCCCGACGTGCATGTAACCACCCTACGGAATCAAAAATATCTGATTCGTGATGTTGCCTTTTGGGGTGGTCACATCCACGGAAATTTGGTCGCCACTTGCACAACCGATGAGGGTAATCCCAACGCCGGTACCAGGTGTCGTGGTACTCAGAATCGTAGCCGGGAAGGTCTTTTTTTCAGTACAGGCCAGGTTATTCACAGGTGTATTGTCCACGGCAGTGGAGACAATCGTGGTTCCAGCCGGCATGGGATTGGTGCCGTCGTCATCGGTCAACACAAAAGTAATCAGGTCGGTGGATACGGTTGGCAACTGAAATGCGGCAAAGCTGCCGGACATGATCAATACCAACTGGCGCCTTACCGTCGTGGCAATCTCGCCAGAGCAGGTGTTGGCGCGGCTGGGGGCGTCCCCACCTGCGCCTGGGCAGGCAAGCGTTCCTCCGCGTTTGATAACGAATTCCCCGGAAGCGGCGTCATAGCTACCGTTTTCATCATCATCTCGATAAGCGTCGCCCATTTCGACCAAGGTATCACCCGAATCAAAGATGTTGTTACCGTTGACGTCAATAAAGTCCTTCAAACCCTCGGTATACGCCAATACAGACACCCTGCCGTTCGAGATGAGGGGGGATTGGCTCGAAAACGTGGCGGCACAGGACGTAATGCCAAGGTTCAGCGCCATCGTGCAACTAGGTGACACTTGCCCCCCCTCTGCCGTGAAGTTCACGACGGTTCCAACCGGCACTGAGGTGCCGTTTCGGTTGGCCGCCTGCACCGTCAGGGTGGTGGTGGTTCCCTGATAATCCCGACCCTCGATATTGAAGGTGCTGGCGGCCATACTAAAAAATTTCTGCGATGGAGGTCCCGATTGCACCGAAAGGTTCTTTGAAACCGCATAGGCACCACTTGCCACCAGTGCTGCCTTGACCTCAACGGGGCCCGGCACCGTTCCAGAAAAGACGGAAAAGGTTACCAACCCCGCACTGTCACTGGTTAACGGGAGGTTGCTGATCGCCCCTGGAGCATTGAGTCCTACGCCTCCAGGGTTCGACGTCAACGACACAATAACGCTGGCACCCGAATAATTGCCGCCCTGTGCATTGAGCACTTTGAACGAAACGATGGACTGTGCCGCAGCCCCAGACCCCAATATATAAATCTGCGATGGCGCCGCAGACACAAAATTGATCGCGCTAGCGATAGGGGCCAGTACCATTAATTCATTCGTTTGGGTCGATCCTGAGGCCACGGCAGACAACGTAATACTGCCCTGGCAGGACGTGCCGTCTGACTTCACTGCGGAATAGGTGGTGGCAGCCACTCCAAATCCATCGGTCTGCCCAATGGACGGAGTCAAAGTGCCGCAGGTTGCGCTAAAGGCCACGGACACTCCACTGGCCAAGGCTGAGCTAGCCCTGGCAATCACACTGACCGTCGTGCTCCCTCCAGCCCCAAGTGTTGTCGCACCCAAAGCAAGAGCACTTAAAGAAACACTGGTCGCGGAAATTCCAACATCTATGTACCTCGTAGTCTCGTCGGCCGCGGCAATGACCCGAGCAGCACCCACCGTGGATGCTGTGGCAGGGCTGACACTGACGTACGCAACGCCGTCTAGATTGGTGGTGGTCGTCGTCGGTGCCACCGTCACAGCCGTGGCGTTCACCGAAACTGAAAAACTAACGAGTTTGTAAGGGATGGGTACACCCGCTGCGGTGGTGTATCGCGCCTTGATGCGCTGGCCTGCTCCAAAGCTAATGCTGTTCGCGGCGACGTCAGAGGTATCGACCACGCTTAGCGCGATCACATTTGGCGTTGGCGTTGGAGTAGTGCCTGGCTCCGCACCACCGCTTGCATTGCCCCCACCCCCGCCACATGCGCCTAGGGTCACCAGGGCTAGAAGTGCCAAACCAACCTTAACAATGTGCATCACCACTCTCCCCGTACTTTATTTTTGCTAATTACCGCACCATCGCCCGCTCAGACACCAGCTTGGGCGTAATAAAGACCAGCATTTCTTTCTTTTTCGAGCTGCGAGTGGTGCTTTTGAACAAGACGCCGACAAAGGGCAAGTCGCCAAAAAAGGGCACTTTGGTTTGATCGTCTTGCTCTTCCTGCGTGAAGATCCCACCGATCACTACGGTTCCGCCGTTTTCCACCAGGACCTGGGTTTTGACGCGCTTGGTATTGATCGCAATGCCGCCAGGAGTGGTCACGCCCAAACTGTCCTTGTTGACTTCAAGGTCCAAGTTCACGTTGCCATCTGGCGTAATTTGGGGCGTGACGTCCAGACGCAGGGTGGCTTTGCGAAACGCGATCGAAGTGGCGCCGCTGCTGGTCGCGATTTGGTAGGGAATTTCAACACCCTGCTCGATCACGGCTTTGGCCTGGTCTGCCGTGATCACGCGCGGACTAGAGACCACCTTGCCCTTACCGTCCGACTCGATGGCTGAAATCTCGAGCCCCATCATGCGGTTGGAGGCCGCGCTGAACAAGGTCACCGCAAAGGCCGCCGGGTTGTAGCCACCCTGGCCCAATGCCGGCAGGTTCACAAAGTTCGACGTCACATCGTTGGTGCCGCCAAAGCCGCTGGCGCCGACTGCGTTGGAGTAGCTGGTCCCGAAGGCCACCCGGTTTTCACCTCCCACCTGGTAACCACCATCGCCGCCTTTTGAAGCCCGCACATCGGCCCCCCCCAACTTGACGCCGAGTGACTTGCCAAAGCTGTCATCCGCCTCGACGATACGGGCCTCAATCACGATCTGGCGCACCGCGATATCGACCTTCGCAATCAGTTGGGCTACCTGGTCGAGTTTGCTGGGAATGTCCGTCACAAACAGCTGGTTGGTCCGCACTTCAGCGATGGCGCTTCCGCGCAAACTCAAGATTCGGGCGCCGCTGACACCCGCAGATGCGCCAGGCGCTGCCGGGGCACTGCTGCCGCCACCCGCGGCGAGCTGCGGTGCGATGTCTGCCGCTTTGGCGTAGTTGAGTTGAAAAGACTGGGTCCGCAAGGGTTCCAAGTTTTCCGACGAGATCTTGGACTCGAACTCCAGTTTTTCTTTGGCTGCTATTTCTTCTTTGGGGGCGATCCACATCACGCTGCCGTTCTTGCGCACGCCCAGGCCTTTGCTTTGCAAAATAATGTCCAGCGCCTGGTCCCACGGAACTTCCTGCAAACGCAAGGTGACCGATCCAGCCACCGAGTCTGAGGTCACGACGTTAAAGCCCGTGAAATCCGCAATCACCTGAAGGACCTGGCGCACGTCGATGCTTTGAAAATTAAGCGATAGCTTTTGTCCGTTGTAGCCCGCGCCCTGCGTCAATTTTTTAGGGTCCACCTTCAAGGGCTTGATATCAATGACCAGCTCTGTTTCGGTCTGATACGCCGTGTGCTCCCACTCGCCCTGCGGTGCGATCAGCATGCGGACACGGTCTCCGACTTCCGTGGTGGTAATCGTCTGCACCGGGGTGGCGAAGTCATTCACGTCCAGACGCCTGCGCAGGCGCTCGGGCAGGCTGACGTTGGAGAGGTCCACCACCAAGCTGCTGCCCACCTGCCTGATGTCGGCACTGACCTTGCTAGTCGGCAACGCCAGCCGCACCCGACCAGCGCCCTCCTCGCCTCGCCGAAACTCTATGGCGCCCAGCGGCTCTTCAAGGCGCCGTGACGCCGTGACACGGTTTTGAGATGGCTCGGTCTGAGGCGCGCTGGCCGTGGGCTCCAGCGTCACCAGCAGCGCCCCGCCGTTCATCTGAAGGGCATACGATGCCAAGCGCTTCAGACTCAGGACGACCCGACTGCGTTCATCGGTTTGAACCAGATCGGCAGACTGCACATTGGCCTGGTTGATGTCCACCGTGGAGCGTTTGGAACTGCCCGACACTCCCACAAAGTCCAGGGCAATGCGCGCCGGATTTTGGGTAACAAAGGCGGTAGGCAAGGCGGCCAGGGGTTGGGCAAATTCAATCCGTACGGTCTCAATGTCCCCTTGGGTCGATCCTGAAATGCCAACGACGGAGTTTTGGGCCCAGCCTGAAGCTGCCGCAAACAGCAGACACCCACTCCAGACCAGCCTCAACATCGCCTGAGGCGCCCTTTTTGTTGTTTTCACTTGGACATCTCCTGCAATTTCAAGATGGTGCTGCGCACCGACCACTCACCCATTTCGTCCTGCACGATTTCACGGATGGTGACGCGCATGTCTTCGACTTGGGTCACCTTTCCGAAGTTCTGACCGAGGTAATTACCCGGCGTGAGCTGGTACAACTTTCCGTCGGCACGCACCAGCGCGACGCTGCGACCTTCTTTGGAGATCACCCCCACCAACGCCATGGCGTCTAAGGAAATTGCCTCCAAGGGCTCTTTTGCGCGAGAAAGTTCAGGGGTTGAAAGGTTGGGTTTGCTGGCCTTGGCGAGTCCCTGGATGGAGTGCACGTAGGCCTGTTTGCTAAACGGGTCGGGCTTGGCGTCGCCTTCATAAAGCACCGCCTCGAAAGGCAGGGGCGGCTTAATTGCCTTGGAAACGGGACGCAATGCGGCGCGTTCGGCCTCCAAAAAGGCGCGCAAGTCTTGTTCGTTGGTATAGCCGCACGCGCTGAGGAGAGACACCAGCACCATGGCAAATAAACACCTCAGCCAACCGATGGATGCGCCGTTCATTTTTTGGCCCCTGCGGCTGTCTTGCCTGCGGCGACGGTGGCCTCGTCGCTATCGAGATAGCGGTAAGTTTTTAGGGTGGCATCAAAGGCCATCGTGGACTCGGTTTTGGCAGTGATGCTGATATTTCCCACCGTGGCAATGCGCGGCAAAAATGCGACATCCGAAGCGAATTTGCCAAAGTCATGAAAACTACCGACCACCCGAATGCTGACTGGCAACTCAGCGTAATAGGGCTTGACCACTACTTGCCCGGGTCGAAACAATTCAAACTGCAGGTTGCGCTTCTGACCCAACTGGTTGATGCTGAAAAGTAGCGCCGACATCTCGGCACGGCTAGGCAACTGGCTCTCTAACTGCTTGACGTAAGCCTCCACTTGATCGCGCTGCTTTTTAAGGAAATCCAAATTGGCAGCCTGGGTTAGTTTGGTTTTGAAGTCCGCCCGAAGCTGCACCTCTTTGGCGGCCGTCTGCTCCAGTTCGGACGCCACATCACCAATCCAAACAAACCACAGGGCCACCATCATCAAACCGGTGACGGCAGCCAACACCAGCCCGCGGGGCAGGGCCGGCCAACTGGCTGGATCGTTGCTATCCAAATTTTCAAATTGCGCCAATAGGCGCTCTTGCAGCGCGGCAAAGTCGATCGAGGGGCGTTGGATTCGTGCCATGGCGCTGAATGTCGGGGCTATGGGGCTTGGCGGAGGCCCGGCGCGGCGTTGGGTCCGCCGGGCGGGTTTTGACTCGCGTTGTCGGGAGCGCGCATCAAGACCGCGCGCAGACTGAAGTTAAAGAAGGTACGCTGGTCTTTGCCAGAGAGGACCATCGGTGAGGCAACGGACTCGAGCAATTCTGGCTTGGAAAACCATGTGCTGCCCGTCGCCAAGTTGCGCAAAAAGTCTGCGACCTGCTCATTGGACTGCGCGGTGCCGCTAATTTGCACCAGCTGATCCGTCTGGGTGGCCTTGGTTAACAGGACGCCCGGGGGCAACTGCTGCGCCAGTTCAGCCAATAAATGGACTGATTGGTTGCGGTCCGCCTGTACATCCTCGACCGTCCGCTGGCGGGCTTGCAGCGCCTCGATCTGAGACTCCAGGCCCTTGATGTCCTTGATCTGCCGGTCCAGGGTGTGGATTTCCGCATCAAGCATGGCGTTGATCGCCCGCTGATTACTGATAGCGGCCTGGTACCAGCTAAACGCCAATAGCGATATTCCGACTCCCACCAAGGCCGCCAGCACCACGGATGCAATAAATTGCTCGCGCTTCTTCTTGCGGGCTGCTTCGCGGTGCGGCAGTAAATTGAGCAAGATCAACGCAGCAACCTCCGCAGCGCCAAGCCGCAGGCGCCCAGATACATCGGGGCCTCTTTCAAAACGCGCGTGCGGTCTAATTTGGCGCCTAAGACCATGCCTTCAAACGGATTGACCACAATGCAAGGCACCTGTACTCGGCTCGCCACCGCCAAAGAGAGTCCAGGCAAGAGCGCGCTGCCGCCGGCCAACAAGACCTGGTTCACCTTGTTGTACTGGCTGCTGTTGAAAAAGAATTGCAGTGCGCGGACGAGTTCCTGCACCAGGTTGTCCACGTAGGGGATGAGCAGTCGGGCCTCGTAGTCATGCGCCAGACTGCCTTTGCATTTCTTACTCTCTGCGTCTGCAATGGACAGCCCGTAGTGCTGTGCAATCTTTTGGGTCAACTGGTTCCCACCCACCGATTGTTCACGCTCGTACACCAGATCTTGCCCTCGCAGGACTTGCATCGTGGTCACCGTGGCGCCCAGTCTGAACAAGACGGACAGCATCCCAGGCGTTGCTTTGGCCTGGAGGTCAATCACCCGCCCCAGCGCGAGGCGCGTCGCGTAGGAGTTGACGTCGACTACCACGGGCTTGAGGCCGGCGGCCTCCAGCACATCCTGAAGCGCTTCCACCCGCTCGCGTCGGGCGGCCGCCATCAATACATCGACGCTGCCGGGGGTCACGGCGCTTGGACCGATTTCGCAAAAGTCGAGGCTCACCTCCTCCAATGGAAAGGGAATGTATTGCTTTGCCTCGCTCTCGACCTGGAGTTCCATCTCCATGTCGGGCAGCCCGGCAGGGATGGTTAACTTCTTGGTAATGACGGCCGAAGAGGGCAAGGCGACTGCGACATTGGGGGTGCGGGCGCCCGAGTTCTTCACGAGAAGCCGCAGCGCAGCGGACAACTCGGCCGGCTTTTCTATCGCTCCGTCAACGATCACGCCCTCGGTTAGGGCGTCTTTGACACAGCATTCCAATACAGGTTTGGCCGTCGAACCGCCCAAACCCACCAGTTTGATTGCCGATGCGCTAATGTCGATTCCCAGGACGTCATCGGGCTTTCTTCGCCAAAGAGAATTTATATCAATCAAAAATCCACCCTTATGACGTATTTTTTGCTTTTATTTATTGCGATTAATATTGTCAATGCTATCAGTAAACCCTTGTTCTGATTCGCGTTTCTTTGGCATCCGGCCATTCCCGTCCTAAAATTAGCTTTCTTTTTCGTCGCCGAATGGGCGGCCCATTTATTGACTCCCCGCCTTGGGCCGAGTCCGCCACCCCTGGGGTGCCGTGACGCCCTTTGGAAGCTTCCATGCCAAACCCAGTGCCTCCCGCTACACCGCAGTCCGCGTCTTCCACCACGCCACGATCCCTAGGCGCTTGGGTGATTCGCGCTCTGGCTGTTTTGTTGGGTCTGGGAGCCGCCGGTGTCGTGTCCTTGCTGATCCTGATTGCCATCACGATGGCACTGGCCTATCCCAACCTGCCCGATATTTCCGATTTGGAGGACTATCACCCCAAGCTGCCACTGCGGGTGTATTCGGTTGAAGGCGACCTCATCGGGGAGTTTGGTGAAGAACACCGCACGCTCACGCCGATTGCCGAAATACCGGACGTCATGAAGAACGCAATACTTGCCATTGAAGATGCGCGCTTTTTCCAGCATGGCGGGATTGACTACATTGGCATGGTGCGTGCGGCGCTGGCCAACGTGGGCCGCTCCAAGAGCCAGGGCGCGTCGACCATCACCATGCAGGTAGCGCGAAACGTGTATCTGTCGTCTGAAAAGACCTTTACGCGCAAGATTTACGAGGTATTGCTGACGTTTAAGCTGGAACACACGCTCAGCAAAGACCAGATCCTTGAGATCTACATGAACCAGATTTATTTGGGCAACCGGGCTTATGGCTTTGCGGCCGCCTGTGAGACCTATTTCGGCAAGCCGCTCAAAGAGATCTCGGTGGCCGAGGCCGCCATGCTCGCTGGCTTGCCCAAGGCGCCTTCCGCCTACAACCCGATCAAAAACCCCAAACGCGCCCGCATTCGCCAGCAGTACATCATCGAACGTATGCTGGACAACGGCTTTATCACCGCCGCGCAGGCCGACGCCGCCAAAAGTGAGGTGCTACACGTCAAAACCGCCGCAACGCGCACCCAGGTGCATGCCGAGTACGTGGCGGAAATGGTTCGCCAAGCCATGTTTGCGCAGTACGGCAACGAGACTTACACCCGTGGCCTAGACGTTCGAACGACCGTCGTCAGTGCACAGCAGGAAGCTGCTTATCGCGCACTTCGCCGAGGCATCATGGATTTTGAACGGCGCCAGGTGTACCGGGGGCCGGAGAAGTTCATCACCTTGCCAACCGACGCACAAGACATTGAGGACGCCGTGGACGAAGTGCTCGACGACCACCCCGACAACGGTGACGTGCAGTCGGCCGTCGTGATTGAAGCGGATGCCAAGCGGGTGCGTGCCATGCGTCAGGGTGGAGAAATGCTGGAAGTCACCGGTGACGGACTTAAACCGGCGCAGTCGGGACTGTCCGACAAAGCTGCGCCCAACATCCGCTTGCGGCCAGGCGCGGTGATTCGGGTCGCCAAAACACCTAAAGGCACGTGGGAAATCACGCAGCTACCGGAAGTTGAGGGTGCGTTTCTGGCGTTAGACCCGCGCGATGGCGCCATCAAAGCCCTGGTCGGAGGCTTCGACTTCAACAAAAACAAGTTCAACCATGTCACCCAAGCGTGGCGCCAGCCCGGATCGAGTTTCAAGCCCTTTATCTATTCGGCCGCGTTAGAGAAAGGCTTTACGGCCTCCACCGTGATCAACGACGCGCCCTTGTTTTTTGACGCGGGCGTGACCGGCGGCCAGCCTTGGGAACCGAAAAATTACGATGGTACGTTTGAAGGTCCGATGACCTTGCGCAAAGGACTGGCCAAGTCAAAAAACATGATCTCCATCCAAATCCTTCAGTCCATTGGCGCGAATTACGCCCAAGATTGGATCGGGAAATTTGGCTTTGACCCTGAAAAGCATCCCCCTTACCTGACCATGGCGCTGGGCGCGGGGTCGGTCACGCCCATGCAAATGGCGGTCGGATATTCGGTGTTCGCCAACGGTGGCATCCGCATCAACCCCTGGCTGGTTTCCAAAGTGAGCGAGCAGCGGGGCAAAGTGCTGGTGGAAACCGCAACCCCTGAATTAAGCGAAGACAACCGGGCCATTGCGCCCCGCAATGCCTTCATGATGACCAGTCTTTTGCAGGAGGTGACGCGCTCGGGTACCGCTGCCCGCGCGCAGGCCACCCTGAAACGACCCGACGTCTATGGAAAAACTGGTACCACCAACGACTCCATGGACGCCTGGTTCGCTGGCTACCAACCCACCCTGGCGGCGGTGACCTGGATTGGCTACGACACGCCACGCAAGCTCGGCGACCGGGAGACCGGCGGCGGCCTGAGCCTGCCGGTATGGATTAGCTTTATGGAAACGGCGCTGAAAAATGTGCCGGTCATGGAGCCTGAGCCTCCCGAGGGCATTGTTCACTTGAACAACGAGTGGTACTTCGAAGAATTCGCGAAAAATGGCGGTGTAGGCGCGGTCGGCGCCGGCACATCCCACCAAGCCCAGCCCGCGGCCGACGAGAAGAAGTCGATTCTGGATCTGTTTCGCAACTGATCTCTAGAAAGCGGCGACTCGGCGAACGCCTCAGGGCATGAAATTCAGCGCCTGACCCGACTGGGCGCTGGCGTCCCGGGTCAACGCAGAAAAAAATTCTCCCTGACCCTTGGTGTCCTGCCACTGCCCGTCCACAAAACGGTAGTGGTAGCCGCCCGAACGCGCCGCCAACCACACCTCCTGCAGTGGTTTTTGCAAATTTACGATGATCTGGCTGCGGTTGGCAAAGGTCAGGGTGACCATGCCGCCCACACGCTGGTTGTCAATGTCGACCTCACTTTGCTCGTTCAGTTGATCGCAGCGCGCCTCTAATGCTTGCAACAAGGATTCGGCGCGGTCCAGAAACTCAAGGTCGGTCATTACAATTTCACCATGTTGAAAACAAAAAAAACCGGGGTCAGCGCGTCGCTCGCGCTGGTCTGTTTGCTAAATCTAGCAGGCTGCGGTCAAGCCGGTCCGCTGTACTTGCCGCCCAAGGTATCGCTCCCGGTACCTGCGCCACTCGCCTTGCCCTCAATACCCATCATCGCCCATGTCGGCGTTTCCTGAAAAGCCGCCCATGAATTCCACTCTGCCCGGTCAGCCCTTTTTCCATTACGCACAGGATCAACTCCATGCGGAGGGCTGCTCCCTGAGCGCGCTGGCCCAAGAGCATGGCACGCCTTTGTTTGTGTACTCCAAAGCAGCCATGCTGGACGCGCTGGCGGCTTACCAACGCGGCTTTGCCGGACGCCAAGCCCAGATTTGTTATGCCATGAAAGCCAACTCTACTCTGGCCGTTCTGCAGGTGTTTGCGCAGGCGGGCTGCGGCTTTGACATTGTTTCGGCTGGCGAACTGGCCCGGGTGCAGGCTGCGGGGGGCGATGTCTCCAAAGTAATTTTTTCGGGCGTTGGCAAGACCCGCAATGAAATGCGCCAAGCCTTGGCGGCCGGCATCGGCTGCTTTAACGTTGAAAGCGAGGCGGAGATTGAGGTGCTCAATGCGGTCGCGGTTGAGCTGCAAGTTCGCGCGCCCATCAGCATTCGGGTCAACCCCAACGTCGACCCCAAAACGCACCCCTATATTTCGACCGGTCTCAGGGGAAATAAATTTGGCATCGCCCACGAGCGCACATTGGCGGTTTACCAGCATGCTGCGTCATTGCCCGGGCTCAAAGTCGTCGGGATCGATTGCCATATCGGGTCGCAAATCACCGATGCCACCCCGTACCTGGATGCCATGGACCGCATGCTGGACCTGGTTCAGAGCATCGAGGCAAGTGGGATCGCCATTGAACACATCGACTTTGGTGGTGGCTTGGGCATTAATTACCAGGGCGATGCACCGCCGCAGGCCGACGCGCTATGGGTGCAACTGCTGGCCAAACTCGATGCACGCGGTTTTGGGCAGCGCAAGCTGATGATTGAGCCCGGCCGATCCCTGGTAGGAAATGCCGGGGTCTGCGTCACGGAAGTCCTCTACCTCAAGCCGGGGGAGCAAAAAAATTTCTGCATCGTCGACGCCGCCATGAACGACCTGCCGCGTCCCGCGATGTACCAGGCTTTTCATGCGATTGAGCCGCTGGACGCAAGCCCGAACGCAGGGCCTGCCATGGTGTGCGACGTAGTCGGCCCCGTCTGCGAAAGCGGGGATTGGATTGGCCGCGATCGGAGCCTGCAGGTGCACGCCGGAGATTTGCTGGCGGTGATGTCGGCGGGGGCCTATTGCATGAGCATGTCCAGCAACTACAACTCCCGGGGCCGTGCGGCAGAAGTACTGGTCGACGGCCAACGAGCCACGCTGGTACGTGCCCGAGAGTCGGTCAACGGTCTGTTTCAGGGCGAGTCTTTGGCCGGCTGAACCGGCGCCAAACGCGCCAACCGAGCAAGGCCGCCAAGATGGCGCCGTAGATTGCCACTTCGGTAAAGTTGCGCTTGCCGGCGCGCATCCAAAAGAAGTGCAGCACGGCCAGCACGGCAACGCCGTACACCAGCCGGTGCAGGTTACGCCAACGAGTCGGGCCTAATGCGCGAATTGCAGCGTTCCACGATGTCAGCGCCAAGGGCGTCAACAGAACCAGCGCGGTAAACCCCACCCATATGAAGGGGCGCTTGGCAATGTCCCGGGCGATGTCCCCCAAGTCCAGCCCCATGTCGAGCCAGCCATAGGCCAGGAAATGGAGGAGCACGTAAAAATACACAAACAAGCCCAACATGCGGCGCAGTCTTGCCAAGGCAGGCCAGCCCGCAACGACACGCAGCGGCGTGATCAATAGCACCAAGCAGAGGCTCCGAATAGACCAGTCACCCGTGGCGCGCACCAGTGCTTCAGCAGGATTGGCGCCCAGGCGATCGCTGGCGGCCGCATAGAACAGCCAAATTAGCGGCAACAATGCGAGGGCGAACACCGCAGGTTTGGCAATCGGCCCCAGCAGCCAGCGGTGGACTGCGGCACGCACCATGGGCAATCCGTGAAGGCTAATAGTTGGCCTTGAGGTCCATGCCTGCGTACAACTGCCCGACTTGCGCCTCATAGCCATTGAACATCAGCGTTTTCCGCTTTTTGGCGAACAGCCCGTCTTCGCCAATTCGTCGCTCCGTGGCTTGGCTCCAGCGCGGATGATCCACCAGCGGATTGACGTTGGAATAAAACCCGTACTCGTTGGCCGCCGCCTTGTTCCAGGCCGTCGCCGGTTGCTTTTCAGTGAAGCGGATCTTCACGATGCTTTTAGCGCTCTTGAACCCGTATTTCCAAGGCACGACCAAGCGCAGCGGCGCGCCGTTTTGCTTGGGCAGGACTTCGCCGTACATACCGAAGGCCAATAGCGTCAGGGGGTGCAGGGCTTCGTCCAGGCGCAGCGCCTCGACGTAGGGCCAATCCAAAATCCGGCTGCCCACAAATGGCATGGTTTTGGGGTCCGCCAACGATACGAACTCGACGTACTTGGCACTGCCCAGGGGCTGAACACGCGCGATCAGTTGCGCCAATGAGTAGCCGACCCAAGGAATCACCATCGACCAGCCCTCGACGCAGCGCAGGCGGTAAATCCGTTCTTCCATGGGGCTCAGCTTGAGCAACTCCTCCAAGCCGAATTTTCCTGGCTTTTGAACCAGGCCCTCGACATCGATCGACCAATGGTCGGTATTCAGGCTGTGGGCGTTGGCCGCTGGGTCGGCCTTGTCGGTGCCGAACTCGTAAAAATTATTGTAGGAACTGGCGTCCTTGAAGGACGTTGCATTTTCCAGGGCTAAGGCTCCCGGAACCTTGCTAGGGACATTGGCGATACGAGGCCGCTTGCCGGGCCGCTCGGGCGCTGTGGTCGATTCTGCCAGGGCGTGGTCGGTGGCCCAGGGGGCCGTGCCCAGCGCAGCCACTGTGCGGGCCGCCTGTTGCATCCAAAGTCGACGATTCTCAAAAAGGCGGCGCTCTGTGATTTCGCTGCCCAGGGGCGCATGGGCCCCGGTCCAACCATTTTTATTTTGCATTTCAACGCTCCCCGGCTAGGTGACAAAGCAACTTGCCGGGAGCGGCATCAACGCAGTCCGGCGACGTAATCGGCGAGTGCTTTGATCTCGCGATCGTTCAATTTTGCAGCGACTTGAGACATCACGCTGTTGTTCTTGCGAATGCCATCACGGAAGGCTGTCAGTTGCGTGGCCGCGTATTCAGCATGTTGGCCACTCAGCCGGGGGTATTGAGACGGGATGCCTGCACCGTTGGGGCTGTGGCAGCCGGCACATGCAGGAACCTGGCGGTCGGCAATGCCACCGCGGTAAATACGCTCGCCCAAGGCGACTGTTTCTTTGTCTTTGGCGAAACCGGGTTTGGCCGGCTTGCTGGTCAACCAGTAGGCGATATTGCGCATATCTGCATCGGACAACGCCGCCGCCATGCCGCTCATCACCGCATTGGCCCGCTTGCCGGACTTGAATTCCTGCAATTGCTTGACCAGATATTCCGGGTGTTGCTGGGCCAGCTTAGGGTTTGCGGGAGTGCCCGAATTTCCGTCCGCGCCGTGGCACGCCGCACACACCGCACCAAAACTGGCCTCACCTTTGGCCAAGTCGGGCTTGGCCGCTTTGGCCGGTGCCTCAGGAGCCGGGGTGTTGGCGGATACCGCGAACGAGCCTGCAGCCAGCGCTGCGACGAGAAACAGTTGTGCGATCGACTTCATAGGACAGTGGAGTATCTGGGTGGGCAAAAAACATCGGCATTCTACAATGCAGGCTTGGGTTTACCCGCTACAACAACCATTACAAGCATGACCGCCAAACCAAACCCCAAGCCTCAGCCTCCACCCAAGGTTGCTCCTGCAACCAGCGAAAAGTCGCGAGGCGCGGTTGCCATGGGCTGGTTGCACACCGCGAAGTTTCTGACCACTGCACCCCAACTTCACTTTTTGCCCGCCCTGGATGTTCCCGAAATCGCCTTCGTGGGCCGTTCCAATGCCGGTAAATCGACCTGTATCAACACCCTGACACAGCAAAAACAACTCGCCTTTGCCTCCAAGCGCCCGGGCCGGACGCAACATATCAACCTGTTTTCACTTGGCAAGCAAGGCATCATGGATGCGGTGCTGACCGACCTCCCAGGGTACGGCTACGCCGCGGTCCCCAAGCAAGACAAGATCCGGTGGCAGCAGGTCATGGCCAATTACCTGGTCAGCCGCGAAAACCTGAAAGCAATTGTGCTGATGTGTGACCCACGCCACGGCATGACGGAGTTGGACGAAGTCTTGCTCGACGTGATCCGACCGCGGGTAGAAGAAGGGCTCAAATTCTTGGTGGTGCTAACCAAGGCCGACAAACTCACCCGCGCCGAGTGCGCCAAGGTGTTGTCCATTACCAAGCTGCAAGCGGGTGGCGGCGAAGTTCGACTTTTTTCCGCGCCCAAGCGCACTGGCGTCGAAGAAGTGGCCACCCTGCTGTGGGATTGGACGCATCCGCAAGGAATTACGCCGCCACCGGCACCGTTGGCTGAGTCCTCTGCCAGCGAACCCGAGGTGTCGGGTGCGACCAACGCCGCTTAGCGCCCAAGGGTCCTACAAATAAGGGGGCGCAACGCCCTCGGGCTGGTCCTTGAATCGTTTATGGACCCAGTAGTACTGGGCGGGCATGGTCAGAATGTAGGCTTCTAGGCGCTGGTTCATCAATACCGTGTCCGCCAGCAGATCACCGCTGGGAACGTCGGTCCAGGCCGGCAATATTTCGACTTCATAGCCCCAGAACGTCATGCGGGTGACCACCGGAACAACTTTTGCACGGGCAAGACGCGCAAATCGAGACAGCGAAGGCACGGTGGCCGCAGTTTGACCAAAGAACGGCACGAACAAGGAGTCTTTGGGGTCAAAGTTCATGTCTGGCAGCAGGTACAAAAGCTCCCCGGCTTTGAGGCGGGCAATCACGGGCCGGGCGCCGTCCAACTGGGCCACCAGATGACAGGGGCCAAAACGCTGCCGTCCTTGGCGAATCCAAGCGTCAGACACCGGATTGGCTTGGCGGGTGTAGATGGTGGTGAAGCCGCGCGTCAGTTGGTAGGTTAGCGCCGTCCAGCCCGCGTCCAGCCCGACGAAATGCGGGGCAAAGAGCACGGTAGGAGCGCTTCCAGCGAGCTCTTCAATCGCCCCTGTCAGGCGCAGGCGCCTGAGCAGGGTGTCCGAGCGCCCGTGCCATAGCCAACCTCGGTCCAACCATGCTTGGGCAAAGTAAACAAAGCATGCAACCGTTTGCCGACGCCGTTCCGAGGGCGACCATGCGGGGAAGCACAAGCGCAAATTGGTATCGACGACCCGCCGGCGAGACCCTAGTGCGATATAGAGCAGCGCGCCCAGCAGCCCGCCAAGCGCCCTCAAAACCGGCAATGGAAGCCACGCCAGCGCGCGCGTTAGCAGGATGGGAATATGACTCAACCCTCGCAAATTTCAGTCTCCACCATCACGCCTGGGCGACTTGTAGCGTGCATAGCCCCAGAGGTACTGGCCAGGGTGCTGACGCACGAGCGCTTCAAGCGCTTGGTTCAACTGAACTACCGCAGCATCCCCAGGGACCGTCTCTGGCGCCAAATAGGGAAGCACATGCACCACATAACCGCGCCCCCACGACAAACGTTCGCCCCATGCCATCAAGGTAACGGCGCCGGTTTGCTGCGCAAGCCGCGCTGACAGGGTCATGGTGTAAGCCGGTTTCCCAAAAAACGGCGCCCAAATTCCTTGGTGCAATGGGGGCACCTGGTCGGGTAGAAGACCAACACAATGGCCCGCTTTGAGCGCTTGGAGCATGAGCTTTACACCAGCCAGCGTGGTGGGCGCAGGGCGTAAACCGGGGCGTTTGCGGACGCGGGCTTCCAAGTCCGCCAGCCACGGCTGGCGGGCTGGGCGGTACAACGCGGTCATCGGGTGCGTCGGGCCGAAGCGTTGCGCGTAGGCTTGAGCGGCAATTTCAAAGCAGCCCAGGTGCGGGGTGATGAAGACCACGCCCCGGCCTTGGGCCTGGGCCTCTTCCACCAGTTCGGCGCCCTGCCATTGGATCGGCACCGACCTCCCCAGCCACAGGCGGGGCAGCTCCAGCGTGAGGCGCCCAGCCGCCGCTACCGCGGGCCTCCATTGGGAGGCAGCAAGCCCCGATTGGGCGGTGTTGTCCAAGAACCTTTTGCGGTACGTCGGCGAGAGCAAGAACACGAGCCAACCCAGGATCGCGCCGGCGCTGTGCAGCAACCACAGCGGCAGGCGTGCAAGCAGTTGGAAAGCGAGGGACATGGGTGCAGTAAGATCGCGTTGGTCGCTGAGTTATGAACTACTTGCAGGGCGACCACCACTATGGCAGGCCCAAACGCTGCGCCATTGTGCCTTGTCCAACCGGACAAATCTGCTAAAGCGTTCGCTGACGGCTCCAAAGCCCAAGCAACGCGACTTGTTGTTTTTGTTTGGAGTAACACACATGGCGAACGATTTTCTATTCACATCCGAGTCCGTATCAGAAGGCCACCCCGACAAGGTCGCTGACCAGGTTTCTGACGCAATCCTGGACGCAATTTTCAAGCAAGACCCCAAGTCCCGCGTGGCGGCTGAAACGCTTTGCAATACGGGGTTGGTGGTGCTGGCCGGTGAAATCACCACCAACGCACACGTGGATTACATCCAGGTGGCGCGCGACACCATTAAACGCATCGGTTACGACAATACCGAATACGGCATCGACTACAAGGGCTGCGCCGTGCTGGTGGCCTACGACAAGCAAAGCAATGACATCGCCCAGGGCGTGGACCACGCCAGCGACGACCACCTGAACACTGGCGCCGGCGACCAAGGCCTGATGTTTGGTTACGCCTGCGACGAGACGCCCGAGTTGATGCCCGCGCCCATCTATTACGCGCACCGCCTGATGGAGCGTCAGGCCCAGTTGCGCAAAGACGGACGCCTGCCCTTTTTGCGCCCCGACGCCAAGAGCCAGGTGACGATGCGCTACGTCGATGGCAAGCCCCACAGCATTGACACCGTGGTGCTCTCCACCCAGCACAGTCCGGACCAGTCGCAGGACCAGCACAGCATGAAGGCGAGCTTCACGGAAGCCGTCATCGAAGAGATCATCAAACCGGTCTTGCCCAAAGAGTGGCTGCAAAACACCCGTTACCTGGTCAATCCCACGGGGCGTTTCGTCATCGGCGGGCCCCAAGGGGACTGCGGTTTGACCGGCCGCAAGATTATTGTGGACACCTACGGCGGCGCCTGCCCGCACGGCGGCGGCGCTTTTTCGGGCAAAGACCCGTCCAAGGTGGACCGTTCGGCGGCTTACGCGGCCCGCTATGTCGCCAAAAATGTGGTGGCGGCGGGCCTGGCCAAGCAATGCCAGGTGCAAGTGGCCTACGCGATTGGGGTAGCCCAGCCGATGAATATCACGGTCTACACCGAAGGCACCGGCGTGATTTCGGACGAAAAACTCTCGGCCTTGGTGGCCGAGCACTTCGATCTGCGTCCCAAGGGCATCATCCAGATGCTGGACTTGCTGCGCCCGATTTACGAAAAAACCGCGGCCTACGGCCATTTCGGGCGTGAAGAGCCTGAATTCAGCTGGGAGCGTACGGACAAAGCAGCAGCGCTGCGCGCGGCGGCCGGCCTGTGACCTCGGGCGGGACCGACCCCACTTTGCGAAGTCAATGGGCTCTGTCTGCCAGGGTGTAGTCCTCCATGAAACTTAAGACACAACGCTTCATTGACCGCTGGGTTGGCCAGCTCTTGTGCGCTGGAGTTTCTGCTTGGGTTCGGTTGACCTCGGGGGGCAGGCCTGCCCCCCGGATCGCCAAAGAGGCCAAAAACATCCTGGTGATCCTGCTGTCCGAGATGGGCAGCATCGTGTTGGCGGGGCCGATGTTTGCGCAGCTGCGTCGCCAGTACCCGCAGGCCAAGATTCACATTCTGCAACTCAAAAAGAACCAGGAAGTCTCCAAGCTCCTGCAACTGACCGAGGCCGAGAACATGCACAGTCTGGACGATCGTTCGGGCGGCTCCCTGATCGGCGATATCGTCAAAATCAGCTGGGCGATGCGGCGCTTGCGACTGGATGCGGTCATCGACTGCGAGCTCTTCTCCCGGGTCAGTGCACTGCTCTCTTTTACCACCGGTGCGCCGGTGCGTGTGGGGTACACCCCTCACACGCAAGAAGGTCTGTACCGCGGCAGCTTTATCAACCACGCCATCCCGTACAACCCCTACCAGCACATCAGCAAGCAGTTCTTATCGCTGGTCGATGCACTGGGCGATGCGGGCAGTACACCACGCAATAAGGCGGCCGCCATTCGTGCATTGCCGGCGGACACCGAGCTGTCGGTGCACTTTTCGGACGATGAATTGGCAGCCTACCAACGCAAAGTCCACGCCGACCATCCCTCGACCGCCGGTAGAGCGCTGGTGCTGCTGTACGCCGGTGGCGGCATCTTGCCGGAGCGCGCCTGGCCCCCAGCGCACTACGCACGCGTGGCCCAGGGCCTGTGTGCGGCCGGGTTTTCGGTAGGGCTGATTGGCCTGAAAGACGATGCCCAGCTCGCCAAAGACCTGATGGCGCAAATTCAGAGTGACGCCTGCATTGACCTGACCGGCTACACCCGCAGCATTCGGGAGCTGCTAATGTTGTTCCACGCATCACGCTTGCTGATCACCAATGATGGGGGTCCTGGCCACTTTGCCACGTTGACGCCAATTCAGACCATGGTGTTCTTTGGTCCCGAGACCGGTCGCCTGTATGGCCCGCTGGGTACCCGCAACGTCATTCTGGAGAGCGGCATCGCCTGTTCGCCCTGCCTCTCCGCTTACAACCACCGCCTGACCTTTTGCGATGGCGACAACCAGTGCCTCAAACGTATTGCACCGGACCCCGTGCTGGACCAGGCACTGCGTTACCTGAGCAGCGTCCCGGCACCCGCCGCAGGCGCTGTCGCATGACCGGATCCGAGGGCTGGCAAGCCCGCGCTCTAGGCACCCTGGCCTGGCTCACCCGCTTTCGCTACCTTAAATTTGGCCTGGTCGGGGCCAGCGGGACGGTGGTCAATATCGCGGTACTTTACTTGGGGCACGAATATCTGTTTCAGGCGATTGAAGGCCCACAGGGCAAACCCTGGGCCTCACTTGCGCTGGCGATTGCGGTGGCCACTGCCAACAATTTCACCTGGAACCGGCTTTGGACCTGGGCCGATCGGGTGCAGGCGCAGCACGCGGCGGCGACCGCCTCAGACGACATCCGGGCGCCTAGTCTGGGAGCGCAGTTGCTCAAGTACGCATTGGCGTCGTGGTTTGGCATTGCGCTGCAATATGTGCTCACTCTGTGGTTGGCCCACCTCATGCACTACATGCTGGCCAACGTGATCGCCATCGTCATCGCCAGCGTCAGCAACTTTCTGGCGAACGACCGCTGGACTTTTCGCAAGTCTTAAGCACACGCCATGACGGGCCCTGAGACCGCCCCCTTGTTGGCCCCGCCGGGTGGGTCTCGCGCCCGCATGGGGCCATGGCTGGGCCTTTTGACGCTGGCGATTGCCCTGTATTTTTTTGGCTTGGGTAGTTTTTACGCCCCCACCAATGGCGACGAGATGGTCTACATCCACATCGCACGCCTGACCGCCGAATCCGGGCACTGGCTGCCTCTGGTCTCCGACTTGGACCACATGCGCAACACCAAACCGCCCTTGCTTTTCTGGCAGGCACTGGTCGCCGGTGACTGGGGAGCGCATTGGACGCTGTTTGCGCTGCGCCTGCCAAGCGTCTTTTACACCCTGGCCACCGCGGCAGGCATCGGGTGGTGCGCCCATCGACTGCGAGGTAACTGGCGTACCGCCTGTCTGGCGGTCGTGCTCTACCTGGCTTTTTTCTCCACCTTTCGCTACGGGCGGGTGTACCTGACCTCAGCCCCTGAGACGTTCTGGCTCGCGCTTCCGATGCTGGCACTGCTTTGGAGTCAGCTGCAGGCGTCAGGCAGCGTTCGCCCGCTGGCCTGGCTGGCCCAACCTAAGGCCTGGAGCGTGGGGAGCACCCTGCTTTGGTTCAGCGGCATGGGCCTGTGCATGGGCGTCGGTTTGTTGTACAAATCCTTTGCGTTGGTGGCCCCTGCCGCAGCCGCCCTGGGGTGCGCACTGTTGGCGGACCAACCGTGGCGCTGGCGGCACGCGGTACGCAGCAGCCTTGCCGTGGGCTGGAGCGCCGTTGTAGCGCTGGCTGTATTTGCACTGTGGTTCGCTTTGGACCCTGACCCCGCCGCCGTTTGGCAGGAGTTTGTGGTGGGTGAAAACGCAGGCAAGATGGCCGGATCTCAAGGGTACTGGGCCGCCGCCATTTCAGGCGATTACCCCCTGTGGTCGCAGTTGCTGGCCTACCCAGAAAACGCCGGTCTGCTGTGGTTTGTGGTGCTGGGATTGGCTTGGTCCGGCCTTCGTGCATTGTCCAAAGGAGGGATTTGGGCGCGAACGCCGCCCGCTGAGCGCACCCTGTGGCTGTGGCTGCTGGTGTGGCTGGTCATCTTCAGCATTCCCAGCCAGCGCTCGGCGCGCTACGTGATCCCGGCCATGCCTGCCCTGGCCATCCTGCTCGCGCTGCATTGGCAGCGCATCGCGCGGTTTTGGTTTTTTATCACGCTGGTAATCACGAGCATCGCTGTGGTGATGCTGGGGCGCATCTCTTGGGTGATGGGCAGTTTGGACGTGGGGATGCCGCTGGTCCGCGCGTCGGCGATGTTGGCGGTCGCTATGGGCCTTGGGTCAGCCCTGGTGGCGTGCCTATGGCGCCAGGGGACCCGCAATGCCGTGTTGGTGGCCTGCCTGAGTGTCTACGCCTGCTTTAGCCTGATGGTGGCGCCGCTGAACAGTGCCCAAGCCCAATACAGCGCCAGCGTCTTGGCGCCTCTGCAAGGGAAACGCGTTGCGGTCCCGAACGGTTTTACCGGGCAGTACGAGCGTTTTCACTTTCTGTTGCCGCAAAGCACCTTGGTGCCCTTTGACATTGCGGGGAGAAACACCGGCGCGCTGCGTCCCGATCTGCCGCCGGCGGAGCGCCTGAACTTCCTGCTGGGCGAATTTGATGCCGTCATCTGGATTGACGATGACTCAAGTGCCGACGTCCCCTCGTGCGCGCCGAAGTGCACTGCGCTGGGCTACCGCTGGCATGTCAAAAGCCGCCACAAGGCCGGCGAAGTGACCCTGGCCAACATCTGGTATCCCCAGCAATGGCTTTTCGGCAGGGAATGGTTGTTGGTACGCCCCACCGCACCTTAGCCCGGCGATCTCCAGCGCGGTGTCAGCCCGCGCAGCAGCTGCCCCTGCAGCAACAGCCACAACCAGGGGTCGAGCAGTGCGTCCCACACATTGCCGCTAGGCCAGCGCGCCAGCCCAAAAAGAGCCAGCGCAGCCCACACCTGAACCAGCCCGGGCCCCCGCCATGCCGCACGGCCGGCAAGCACCCAGGGCGCCAGCGCCAGCGCCAGCACACAGGCCAAGGCCGGCGGTTGAAATCCCCATGCATAGACGGACACTGGAAACAGAGCAAAGGTGTCCAGCAATAGCACCCAGCCCAACACCACCCCACCGCCCACATAAATGAGGGTCCACGGGTTGGGTTCGCCGCTCGCTGAGGCAGGTGCGCGCCCGCCGCCACCGACTTGCCACGTGGCACGGCACTCGCGCGCCACAAGGGAAAAGGCCAACAGGGTCGCTACTGCGCTGGGTGTTTGAAATGCCAAACCCAACCAATAGGCGCCCCCCATGGCACCTGGCGCCCAGGCCCAGGCCCAGGCCATCGAGCCCATCGCCAGAGCGATGGCTCCCCCACCCAAGGGCTGCGCAGTTCCACGCCGACGCTGCCAAATGCGCGCCAGCAAGAGTACCACCGCCGCCAGCACGCCACTCCAAGCCAGATGGCGCAGCCCGGGCAGACTGTCGGCCAGAGGCAACAAGGCTTGGCTTCGGCCGGCCAAGCTGCCCCAGTCCAGCCCGTTGAAATGCAGGTTCATGGCGCCGTCCGGTTTGTCGGGCTTGAGGCCCCGGCATCGACCCAATGCAAGCGGCGCCATGCGATGCTTTTGCGTTGGTCGGTATAGCTCAGCCACAGGCTGTGGTCGGCCCACGCCATGGCGGGGTAGGAAAACTCTTGGCCCGGCAGTCCGTCCTCCAGCTCCAGTTCAGTGACCCAGCGTGCGCCATCGGCGGAACGGGCCAGCCGCAAACTTTTTCGGTCGGATACCGACGGATTGAATACCAGCAGATGCTCGGTGCCAATGCTCAGGGCGGCGATCCCCGCATCCGGGTTGTCCAGGGGCAAGTCGGGCGCATCGGTCCAGGTCTTGCCCGCGTCCCGGGTCCGAGACACGCCAATCCTGCCCTGGAGCCGGGTGTCGCGCATGAAAGCCCACCACTCTGTCGGGGTCGCAGCCACCAACGCCGGTTGCAGCAGGTGGGACCGCTGCGAAATGCGAGTTACGTCCACCAACCCACCGTAGTTGTCGAAACGTAGCGCCACCGGGGTCTTGGCCCCCATTTCAAAATAGGCCGGAAGGACCATGCCTCCATCTGCGAGGGCCAGCGGCGCCGTGCGGACCAAGTAGCTCAGGTTCCAGAGCCAGGACAGCGGCAGCACCCGCAGCGGTTCAAACTGCAAATCGGACGGCGGGGTTCCTGCACGCTGCTGCAAATGCAAGACTCTTGAGGCCGCCCAGCCGCCCCAACCCGTGGCCACCACAAACAAATGCATGCGCCCCTGCCCGTCCATCCAGGCGACCGGATTGCCCAGGCGGCGCAGACCCAATCCCAATTGCGCCCCCGCGGCATGGCGGTTGACCACCACCCGCGCTGGACTCCAGGCCTGCCGCACCCGATCAAACTGCGATGCAACAATCTGCACATTGGGCGCGCTTTCACGGTCCCCCGCAAACCAAAACGCGGTCAGGGCCGACGGGTCTCCCTCGGGCATGGGCAGCAACACACTCGCGTGCGCCGCGGGCACGCCCTCGGGCATGGGGATCGTGCCTCGGTCTACCGGCATCCAATGCCCCGCCGCGGTGTCTGGGCCGTTGTCAGGTCCGGACCCGGGGGCCGAGGCGGCCGTAGCGACACCCGGCGCCGCCGGACGTTGGGCGCTGTCCAGCGCCCAGACCCCCGCTACGCAGAGCAGCGCCAAGCCCGCACGCAGCAACAGACCAAAAGGAGACATCATGGGTGGATCTTATCGGTCCGGACTGGGTTGCCGGGTTGATGCGCAGCTGTGGCCCAATAGCGCCTGCCGTAATGTTTAACACCTCTCGCATGGAGACGCAGCCCATGGCCGCCAGCAGCATCCTCAGTATCACGCCCTTGTCCGCGCCGCCCTGGCCGACCATCGATCCTTTTTTGTTTTGTGTTCACCACGTGGACGCCTATCCGCGTGGCAACGCGGCCATGGGGCCCGACGCCAGTCTGAGCGGGCGCAATTTGGGTCAGGACTTCGCCAACAAGGACGGCTGGAACATGTACCACGGTCAGACGGTACCTGGCTTCCCGGCCCACCCCCACCGGGGTTTTGAGACCGTGACGATCGTGCGCCAAGGTCACATCGACCATTCGGACTCCTTGGGCGCCACTGCGCGCTTTGGCCCGGGGGATGTCCAGTGGCTCACCGCCGGCAAGGGCATCGTGCACTGCGAAATGTTTCCTTTGCGCGACCCCAATGCTGCCAATCCGGCCGAGCTGTTTCAGATCTGGCTGAATTTGCCCGCAAAAAACAAAATGGCCGAACCGCACTTCACCATGCTCTGGGGTGAAAACATCCAAACTCTGCACCACCGGGACGCCCAAGGCCACGCCACCGAGGTGATGGTCGTCGCAGGCATGCTGGAGGGCGCCCAAGGTTTACCGCCGCCGCCCGATTCCTGGGCCAGCGAGGCCGATTCGGACCTCGCCATTTTTACAATCCGCATGGCGCCTGGTGCGCGCTGGACGCTACCCGCAGCCCAGCACCCCGCGACCCGGCGCCTGCTCTACTGCTTCAAGGGCCCGCGCCTGACAGTGGCTGAGCGCAGCATCGCCACTCCATCGGTCGTGGAGTTGCGTTCCCAAGACGCGGTTGAACTGCTCAATGGCGAAAGCGAGGCCGAAGTGCTCCTGCTACAGGGCCGCCCGATTGGCGAACCCGTGGCGCAATACGGTCCGTTTGTGATGAACACCCAAGCCGAGATTCACCAGGCGTTTGCCGACTACCGCCGCAGCGAGTTTGGAGGCTGGCCCTGGGGCGCGAGCGATCCGGTGCATCCCCGCGAAAAGGGTCGATTTGCGCTGCATGCCGATGGACGCCTGGAAGAGCGGTGATGCGCGCGATGCCAGAGCCGGGATCAGGCCAGTTCATGCGCAATCGAGTTTAGTGGAAAAAGCGGCGCACCGTGCGCCAAACGGCCCAAGCGCGGCCCAATTTCGACAAGGCATTGCGCGGCTTTAACGCCACGACGATCGCAACGATCAAGGCCATGTAGACCGGGTGACGCCGCAGCCAAAGCAAGCCGTCTTTGGCCCGCTCTGCCTGGACCAAGGGCCCAATCAAGCATGCGCTTTGTTGGCCCAGTTCCTGCCGCAATTCAGCGCTGCGCTGCACTGCGCGCTCCTGGCGCAGCCGCAGGTCCTGGTCCAGGCCTAGGGCCGCCCTCATGTCTGACCCCGGTCGCGAGCGAGCTCTTTCGCACTGGCATGGAACATCCCCAGGGGATTGCGCAAGCGGCGCCGCGCCAAGCGCAGGAGCCCGAAGCCAGTCGCCAGAAACAGGACCGCCATCACCCCCACGGCCAGCAGGCGAGCCCCCTCCGGCACCATCAGCACCGCCGTGGCGCACACCAGCATTAGGCCCAAAGCCAAGCAGACCAACGCAATGGCTGAAAAAACCAAGGCGTCGATGAGACGGCGCTTCTCCGCCTCTAACTCGGTCCCCAGCAACTCCAACCGCACCTGAGCGGTCTCCAGCAGCGTATTTAGCAACTGGCGCAGCGACGCCAACAGCCCGACAGACGGGGACGCCCGCGGGCGGGAGGCGTGCGCCGAGGACTCAGGTCGTGGGATGTCGCTCATCGCGCGCAGTCGCCCGGATCAACGCCGTGCAATCAAGAGCCCAACCAGTAAACCGACGCCTGCAGCAATGCCAATGGACTGCCATGGATGCTCCTGAACGAACTCGTCCGTGGCATGACCGGCGGCCTTGGCGCGCGTGACTGCGGCTTCCTGGAGGTGCTTGAGATCGCGGCTTGCTTCGGCCAATCGCGCTTCGATCCGCGCCCTCACGCCGATGGCGCTGTCGCCCATCTGGTCGGCCGTCATGCGCAACATCTCTTGCGCGTCCTCGATGACGACTTGCAAATCATTCATCAATTTGGTTTTTTGCTCGGCGTCGATTGAAATCATGAAGAAAGCTCCGAAGGTTGATGGTGTGCTTACTGTAGACCGATCTGTCCAGCGCTCGTTGACCCATCGCAAAAAAGTATGTTTATGTTCTTGTGCGTCGAACCTGAGCCTCAGGGGCACACCAAGACTGCGAAAATAACGGGGATACCACTTTCAATGGACACCACTTATGGCCCTCATCCCTGCCACCATCCTGACTGGCTTTCTAGGCGCTGGCAAAACCACGGTACTCAAACGCATTCTGACGGAGGCCCATGGGCAAAAAATCGCCGTCATTGAAAACGAGTTTGGTGAGGAAAATATCGACAGCGACATTTTGGTATCGGACACGACCGAGCAAATCATCCAAATGAGCAACGGCTGCATCTGCTGCACCATTCGGGAAGACTTGCGGGCCACGCTACAAGACCTCGCTGAAAAGAAGCGCAAGGGCGAACTCGACTTTGACCGCGTGGTGATCGAAACCACCGGGCTGGCCGATCCAGGACCGGTGGCGCAAACCTTCTTTATGGACGACGAGGTGGCAGAGTCCTACCTCCTTGACGCCATCCTCACACTGGTCGACGCCAAGCATGCCCCCGAGCAGCTCAACGACCGCCAAGAGGCACGCCGCCAAGTGGGCTTTGCCGATCAGATCTTCATCAGCAAGTCCGAGCTGGTGTCCCCGCAGGACCTAAGCGCTCTTCAGCACCGTCTGAAGCACATGAACCCGCGCGCTCCACAACAGATCGTGCATTTTGGTGAGGTGGCGATCCAAGACTTTTTTGACCTGCGCGGCTTTAACTTGAACGCCAAGCTCGACATTGACCCTGATTTCCTGAATGCGGAACCCCATGACCATGACCATGACCATGACCATGACCATGCACATCACGACCACGGCCATGGAGAGTCCTGCAACCACCCCTCGCATGCGCATGGCGACCACAGTGGTCACCACCACCATGTTGACGACGATGTAAAAAGCTTTGTTTTCAAATCCGACCGGGCATTTGACCCGGCCAAACTCGAAGACTTTTTGGGCGCAGTCGTCAATATCTATGGCCCGCGCATGCTGCGCTACAAAGGCGTTCTCTACATGAAGGACACCGAGCGCAAAGTCATCTTCCAAGGTGTGCACCAGCTGATGGGGAGTGACCTGGGCCCGGCCTGGGCGCCAGGCGAGACCAAAAGCAGCAAGTTGGTGTTCATTGGAATCGACCTCCCTAAGGACATCTTGCTCCAGGGAATGGAACAGGCATTGGTGTAATTTTCAGCGACAATCGGTGTATTGCTGCGGCGCAGCAATACACCGATGATCCCACCCGCCTTTTTACTGGACACTGTATGTTGGTCGCGCTATTGCAAATGATGGGGCTGCCCATGGGTAACCCTGTACACTCCCGCGCCGAAGGCCGCTCCGAGCCGCCCACCTCCCGCGCCGGGAAACCTGACACCCCGCACCCTGCCCATCGAGTTTCTGTTAGGAGACAAGAAGTGAAAGCCAACAAAGCCAGCCCCAGCAAAGCAAAAGTGGCTCCCGCCGCTGTCAAGACAGCCAAGCCCGTGGCTAAAGTAGCTGCCGCGGCTAAAACCAAAGCGGTGCCTGTCGCCGCAGCCCAAAAAAGCTCCACTCCAAAGAAAGCGGTAGCGGTCAAGTCTGCTGCGAAAGCAGCACCGGCCAAAAAGACCGTGGCACCGGTCAAATCCAACGCGAAAATGAAGCCAGCGGTTGCCGCCAAGACCGTGACACCCGCCAAAGCCAGCCCAAAAGTCAAGCCGACAGTGGCCCCGAAGGTGGCGGCACCGGCCAAACCCAGTGCAAAAGTGAAGCCCGCCGTGGCGCCCAAAGTCACGGCCGCCCCAAAGCCGGTCGCCACACCCGCGAAGAAATCGGTCCCAGCCCCTGCCAAAAAAACGGTAGCGGCACCAGCCCAGCAAAAAACACCCACCAAATTAACCCAAGCCAAGGCGCCTGTCGTCGTGGCCGAACCCAAAGTCGCTCCCCCTGTGAATGCAATTGCTCCCAAACCCGCTGCCCCTGTTCCTGCACCCGCGGTCGTCAACCCCGTTCCGACCAAATCGGGACGCCCGTCCTCTCGCCTGGCGCAACTGACCGTCCCGTCGATGGCCCAGTCGGTGGCCTCGACCGCCGCCAAAGCCAGCTTCAATCCGTCCAGCCACGAACCGTTCTCCGCACCGGTCATCCCGGCGATTGTGAAAAAAGACAGCAAGCTGGCAAACAACTGGAAAACGACTCCCGTCGAGCGACTCACGGACGCAGAACTCCTGGCCATGCCCGACTCGGAATACATGAACGACGTCCAGCTGGCCGCATTCAAACTCAAATTGAACGTCCTTAAGCGCGATATTCTGAGCAATGCCGGTGAAACCACGGAACATTTGCGCGAAGACACGTCCGTCGTTCCCGATCCTGCCGACCGCGCCACGATCGAAGAAGAGCATGCGCTGGAATTGCGCACCCGAGACCGTGAACGCAAACTGTTGAAAAAAATCGAGCAGTCGATCGCTCGCATTGACGCGGGAGACTACGGCTACTGCGACGAAACGGGTGAAGCGATCGGCGTCGGTCGCCTGTTAGCACGTCCTACTGCAACGCTTTCCCTTGAAGCCCAACAACGGCGTGAACTCAAACAAAAAATGTTTGGTGACTAAGCCAATGCCGCGGGCACCCCGGTGGCATTGACCCCCTCCGAATCCGTCCCGGGCTCGGACCTGGGCACGACGGAAACAGCCTTTCCGGAAGAAATCTACTCTGCATCGGCCCGGCGGGGATGGATGCGACAACTCAATAGTGTCCGTAAACAGGAATTCGCCTATTTGCGCAGCATTCAAAAGCGTGAAGGCGGCGAAACGTCGGAGCCAACGCTCGCCGGCGTTCCCGTCCGCCTGCAAAAAACCGCCGAGGCGCGTGGCGAAACCGTCAAGAAAATCGACGAAATCGAGGCGCGAATAGAGCTACTGTGGTCTTTGTCGCGGGAAAAACCCGTGGACTCGCGCCTCAACTCCACCGCGACCCAAACGCCCAGAACCGAGCACGTAACGAAATCGAAAATACCAGATCCCGCCTTGCTGGTCGCGCCGGTGAAGCTTGCCAGTCGAACCCCGCTAACAGCCCAAAGTTCTCCTCAAAGCACAGCGGCAAGTCCCCCGGCAACGGTGTCCGACGCATCGAAACATGGCGATCAGGCGCTTGCAACCGCAGCCACCTTGTTTGCCAAGGCGGACTACGCAGGGGCAACTGAATGCTTTCAGAAAGCCTTGCGGGGTGCACAAATGGGCTCGCCCGACCGGCTGCGCCTGGCGAGGGCGCTGCTGGAGGTCTACCGGGCAACGCATGCGCAAGACCTATTTGACGCGGCAGTGCTGCAGTATTTTGACTATTGGAACGGCTGTACCCCGCAATGGCGCACCCCCGCCGCCGCACACGGAAGCCGACCCATGGCCCCGACGGTGCCGCCGAACATTACAAATCACAGTGCCCAGTCTCCCCGACGCGGTCCGACGGCGTGGCGTTGTCCTGCGGTACTCGATGCCGTGGTGGCGCATGGGTTCATCGACCATTGGCGGACTCAGCAGCATTGCGAAATAGACTGGCAGGCATTGGTCAGCATCCAGGCGCAAGCCGCCGAATTGCTGGCCGAGGAACTGAGTGCTCCGGCGGACGGGCCTTTACAGCTTGTGTTTTGGGGCGCGGATCGCCTGCTCAGCGTACTGGCGCAAGCGACGCCCCAAGGCCAATCGCAGGTGCCACGGGGGCTGTGGGCCCTTCGTTTTTGCTTGTTGGCGCGCATGCATCTTTCTGCGGCCTATGACAAGGCCGCCACCGACTTTTGCTTGACCTATATCGCGCCCGCACCACCTTGGTGGGCCAGTTCCCCGCCCTTCGAGAGCGACTTGCAAGCGCCGATATCGACAGACTGGTCTGTTGACTCTCCCGAATGGCAGCTGCAGGGTCACATCGTGGGCGCGCAAGGTCTGGACCTGCCAGACTTATCGGGCACACTGATCTCGCAGCCCATCAGCATGAACTGCGCAGCACTGTTGCGCATGGACCCCGCGGCGATTGCCCAATGGGTGGTTTGGCTACGCAACGCCAAGGCGAAAAATACCGAAATCCACCTGCAAAACGTCGGCGTGCTGGTGGAAGCCGCCTGGGTGAGCGCAGGGGTGGACCAGTTTGCCGAGATTCACCCGCAGGAACTTGCCTAAGCCTCCGGGTGCGGAGTCCGCTCGGCCCCCGGGCGGCCGCACCCGCCGGATAAAACAGAAACCCGACAAGCGATCGCCAAACGATCCAACCTCTCCTTTTGAACCATTACTTTCATTAGGAAACGTAAGTGCTTAATCTAGAACATCTTTTCGCTCAAATATGAACGAAAAAGCACTTCTAAGTCTTTGATTTCATTGGAAAAAGTTGATCCGACACCGTTGCAGAGCCTCAAATTGCTGGTAAAGTGCAAGCAAGTGCAAAAAAGTGCAATTTAGTGGTAATTCGGGCAATGCCCGTGCCCATCGGAAAAGAGGATCTCTGTGGTGTTTCAAGGTGCTTCGTCACTCACGCTGGATGCAAAGGGGCGGCTGTCAGTGCCCACCCGGCACCGTGACGTGCTGAGCGCTGTGGCCGCCGGGTTGCTGACCATCACCAAGCACCCGCATGGTTGCCTGATGGTCTTTCCGCGGCCTGAGTGGGACTTGTTCCGTGACCGCATTGCTGCCCTGCCCATGTCCGCCCAGTGGTGGAAACGCATCTTCTTGGGCAATGCCATGGATGTGGAGCTCGACGGTACCGGACGGATTCTGATTTCGCCGGAATTGCGCGCCAGCGCAGGCATCACCAAAGACACCGTGCTACTGGGGATGGGCAACCACTTCGAGCTTTGGGACAAAGCCAGCTACGAGGCGCAAGAAGCCAAGGCAATGCAAGAGCAGATGCCCGACGTATTCAAAGATTTCTCCTTCTGAGCGCCACTGTGGACGCAAGGCTAGAGCACACCACGGTTTTGCTGCAGGAAGCGGTGGATGCGCTTCTCGAAAATACCCCAGAAAATTCCGCCCAGCCCGAAGATGGCGTCTATGTGGACGCCACATTTGGCCGCGGTGGCCACAGCAAACACCTCTTGACGCGGCTGTCGAGCCGGGGCCGCCTGATCGCGTTCGACCGTGACCCCGAAGCGGCAGCGCAGGCGGCCGAGATTACCGACCCCCGCTTTTCGATTCGGCACCTTAGTTTTTCCCACCTCGGCGACCTCGATGGCGCCAGTGTGGATGGCATTCTGATGGACTTGGGTGTGAGTTCACCGCAGATCGACAGCCCTGCGCGTGGGTTCAGCTTTCGATTCGAGGGCCCTCTGGACATGCGCATGGACACCACGCGCGGCATCAGCGTCGCCCAATGGCTGGCCGATGCGGACGTTGAACACATTACGGAGGTAATACGTGACTACGGCGAAGAACGGTTTGCTAGCGGCATTGCAAAGGCGATTGTCGCGCGCCGACAAGAGCGCGGGGCCCTTGCTACCACCACCGAATTGGCCCAACTCGTGGCTGACACGGTCAAAACCCGCGAGCCGGGCCAGAACCCTGCAACGCGCACATTTCAGGCTTTTCGGATTTTCATCAATGCCGAGCTTGAAGAGCTACAGCAGGCGCTAGACGCGGCGCTGGAAGTACTGCAGCCGGGCGGGCGTCTGGTGGTCATCAGCTTCCATTCCTTGGAAGACCGCATCGTCAAGCAATTTATTGCCAAGCACTCCAAAGACGAATACGACCGGCGCACACCCTTTGCGGCGGCCAAGCCCATGCACCTGCGTGCGCTTGGCCGCAGCCGCCCCAGTGCCGCCGAGGTGGCGGGCAATCCGCGCGCACGCAGTGCCATCATGCGGGTCGCCGTGCGCACCGCCACAGCCGCAGGCGCGCGCGCATGACACGCATCAACGTATTACTGGTGCTGGCGACTCTGGGTAGCGCCATGTATTTGGTGGGGGTGCAATACGAGTCTCGCCGCGTGTTTACCGAACTGGAAAAAGCGCACCGTGAAGCACGGCGGCTGAGCATCGAGCTCGAACGCTTGCAGGTCGAGAAACGCAGCCAGGCGACACCCGCCCGCGTAGAACGGGTCGCGCGTGAGAAGTTGCAAATGCACCAGGTCACGCCGGGCATCACCATGTATTTGGGCAAGGGCGAAGCGCCCGAGGCGCAGCCATGAGCCGCAGCATCCAATACACCGCCAGCCCCTTGTTGACCAGCCGTACGCCGGTGTGGCGCAGCAAGTTTGTGGTGGGTGCCGTAGCCCTGGGCTTTGTAGGGCTGGGCGCACGGGCGGCCTACATTCAGGTCGTAAACAACGACTTTTTCCAGCGCCAGGGTGAGGTTCGCACCAACCGGACGCTGGAGCTGCCTGCCAACCGCGGCCGGATACTGGACCGCAACGGTCTAATTCTGGCGTCTAGCGTGCCCGCGCCCAGTATTTGGGCCATTCCCGAGGACGTGTCGCTGGACGCGGCGGAACGCAAGCAGCTGGCCCAGCTGCTGGACCTGCCCGAGGCAGATTTGGCCAAGAAACTGGCCGATGAAGACAAAAACTTTGTCTGGCTCAAGCGTCAAATCGACCCGGACAACGCCAAAAAAATCGCCGAACTCAACTTCAAAGGCATCTACCAGCGCACGGAGTACCGCCGGCAATACCCCGAGGGAGAGGCCGCGGCCCACGTTGTCGGGTTTACCAATGTCGAGGACGCCGGACAAGAAGGCGTAGAGCTGATGTTCAACAGCGCGCTGCTGGGACGTGCGGGCAGCCGCCACGTGATCAAGGACCGGCTAGGCCGCGCGGTAGAACAAATTGGCGAGACCGTTCCACCCGAGGCAGGAAAAGACCTGCAACTGAGCATCGACACCAAGGTGCAGTTTTTTGCCTACCAAAAATTGCGCGAAGCGGTGCTCGCGAACCGTGCGCAGGCCGGCAGCATTGTGGTGCTCGATGCCGTGACCGGCGAAATACTGGCTCTGGCCAACTACCCCAGCTACAACCCGGAAAAACGGGTCAACCTGAGCGGCGCACAGCTGCGCAACCGCGCCCTCACCGACACCTTCGAGCCCGGCTCGGTGATGAAGCCCTTCACGATTGGACTTGCGCTCAACTCGGGTCGCGTCAAAACCTCCACCATCATCGACACCGCGCCGGGTTCGGTGACGATTACGGGGGCCACCATTCGCGACGCCCACCCCCACGGTGCCTTGACCGTAGAGCAAGTGATTCAGGTCTCCAGCAACGTGGGCACGACCAAGATCGCCATGCAAATGCCTGCCAGCGAAATGTGGGAAACGTTCTCGGGCGCCGGTTTCGGCCAGAAGCCTCAGGTCGAGTTTCCCGGGGTGGTGTCGGGGCGGCTGCGCCCCGCCAAGAGCTGGCGCCCGATCGAGCAAGCCACGGCCTCCTATGGCTACGGCCTGTCAGCGTCACTGTTCCAGATGGTGCGCTCCTACACCGTTTTTTCCCACGACGGTCAGATCATCCGCGCCACCTTGCTGAAGAACAGTGAACCCGCTGTGGGCGTCCCGGTCTTCACCGCCGACACCGCCGCCAAAGTCCGAAAAATGTTGCAAATGGCAGCAGGCCCCGGCGGCACCGGACCCAAGGCACAAACTGCCGGTTACTCCGTCGGCGGTAAATCTGGCACGGCCTACAAGCAACAAGGCAAAGGCTACGGTAGCGATGGCAATCGCAAATACCGCAGCTGGTTTGTCGGCATGGCCCCCATCGATCAGCCGCGCATTGTGGTCGGCGTCATGCTGGACGAACCCACCGCGGGCAAGTACTTTGGGGGTGAAGTGGCCGCCCCAGTGTTCAGCGAGACCGTGCAGCAAACCCTGCGCGTGATGGGCGTACAGCCGGACATCGCCATCAGGCCACAAATCGTGGCCAACGCGGTGCAGGAGAGCTTTTGATGCTGCACCACATCGACAGCCCATCACAAGCAGCCGATTGGCTGCGTGGACGCGTGACGGGCACGCTGCGCACGGACAGCCGCGGCGTACTTCCAGGCGATGGTTTTGTGGCCCTCCCTGGCGCGGTGGCGGATGGTCGCCAATTTGTCGGGCAGGCGCTGCAGCAGGGTGCCGGGGCCTGCTTGGTTGAGGCAGAGGGCGTGGCGCCCTTTGGACTGAACGACGTCCGGGTGGCGGCGTACGCCGGCCTGAAGAGCGACGCCGGCGCGATTGCTGATGCGTTTTTTGGTCACCCCTCGCAGCACGTATCGGTGATCGCCGTTACGGGCACCAATGGGAAAACGTCGACCGCTTGGTGGCTGGCGCAGGCTTTGGGTGCGCTGCCCGGAGCCTTAGCCCAGCCCTGCGCCATGGTCGGCACACTGGGTGTGGGCCAGCCGCCCCTTGCGGGCGCAACGGCGCCAGACCAGCACCCGCTTGCCGCCTTGCAGACCACCGGGCTTACGACACCCGACGCCGTGACCCTGCATGGCGCCCTGCAGCAGTTCGTTCAGGGCGGCCTGAGCGCCTGCGCCTTGGAAGCTTCCTCCATCGGCATCGAAGAGGGCCGCATCAATGGCCTGCGGATTCGGGTGGCGGTCTTCACCAACTTCACGCAAGACCACCTGGACTACCACGGCAGCATGCAAGCGTATTGGGACGCCAAGCGGCGTCTGTTTGCCTGGCCCGGACTGCAAAGCGCAGTAATCAATATCGACGACCTCAAGGGCGCGGCCTTAGCCGAGGCGCTGCACCTTGGCGCGCCCGCGCTGGACGTGTGGACCCTGTCCAGCAAGGGCACCCAGCCCACGGGCGCGCGCCTGTGCGCGCAGCACATTTCACTCAACGACACGGGTCTGCGTTTTGAGGTCGTCGAAGGCGCGCACCGCGTATCCCTGCAGACCCAGCTTATCGGCGCTTATAACGTCGCCAATCTTCTGGGGGTCATTGCAAGCCTGCGGGCGCTGGGCATCGATTTGAAGGATGCCGTTGCAGTCTGCGCACAGTTGCGCGCTGTACCCGGTCGACTCGACTGTGTGGGCGGCCAAGACGCTCCGCTGGTGGTCGTGGACTATGCGCACACGCCCGACGCGCTGGCCCAGACGCTGGACGCCTTGCGCCCACTGGCCGGACAACGCGCGGGCCAGCTGTGGTGCGTATTTGGTTGCGGTGGTGACCGCGACGCTGCCAAGCGCCCCTTGATGGGCGCCATCGCTGCGGCAAAAGCAGACCAGATTGTGGTGACCAGCGACAACCCGCGCACCGAGAAACCCGCCAACATCATCTCCCAAATTTTGACCGGCATGGCCGGCCAACCTCGGCCTGAGGTGCAAGTCGACCGCGGCGCTGCGATTGCCGACGCGATTGCCCGAGCCGCGCGCCCGGACGTGATTTTGGTGGCCGGCAAGGGCCATGAAGAAACCCAGGACGTTGGGGGCACGAAAACGCCGTTTTCAGACCGTGCCCACGCGCTGCAGGCCCTGGCCTCCCGCACCCACCACGAGGTGCGCCCATGAGCACACCACTGATGACCCTCGGCCAAGTGGTGCAATGGCTGGCCCACAGTGGCGATGCCCGCAGCCAGCCCATCGCCGTGCATTGCGACCCATTGACCCCCATTGCGCGGGTGCACACCGACACCCGCAGTGTTGCCAAGGGCGACTTGTTTGTCGCTCTGCAAGGCGATCGCTTTGACGCCAATCACTTGCTGCTTGAGGCGCAGGCCCAGGGTGCCGCGGCGGTTCTCTGTCGCGCCGGCTTGAATGAAAGGCAACTGCCGCCCGGTTTGCCGCGAATTGAGGTTCCTGACACCCAGGCCGCGCTCGGTCAATTGGCCCGCGCCTGGCGCCAGCAATTTGCGCTACCCCTGATCGCGGTGACTGGCAGCAATGGCAAGACCACGGTGACCCAAATGGTCGCTTCCATTTTGCAAGCGCATGCCCCCGGCGACGAGAGCTTGGCCACGCAGGGCAACCTCAACAATGAGATTGGCGTGCCCCTGACACTGCTTCGCCTGCGAGCGCACCACCGATTTGCGGTGGTGGAACTGGGCATGAACCATCCGGGCGAAATTGCCGCGCTGGCGGCACTGGCCCAACCCACGGTGGCTTTGGTCAACAACGCGCAGCGCGAGCACCTCGAATTCATGCACACCGTGGACGCTGTCGCCATGGAAAACGGCGCGGTGCTGAGTGCCTTGGGCCACCAAGGCTGCGCCGTGTTCCCCTTGGACGATACCTACACGGGCTTATGGCAGCGGCTAGCGGGTGAACGCCCGATGCTGGGTTTTGGCACCGGGGCCACCGGCAACGCAGTAGCCATCGAATCCGCCGACTGGCGGGAGGGAGCCTGGGTCGTCAAGGCCCGTGCCAACATCGGGGGCAAGACCACCGTTTTGCGCTACCGTTTGGCGATTGCGGGCCTGCATAACGTACACAACTCTCTGGCAGCGGCGGCCTGTGCCTTGGCAGCCGGAATTCCCAGCACGGCCGTGGAGCGCGGACTCGAGGCATTTTTGCCGGTCAAAGGCCGCTCGCGCGCATTTGCACTGGCACTGCCCCAGCGCACGGTGACCGTGGTGGACGACACGTACAACGCCAACCCCGATTCAGTACGTGCCGCCTGCGAGGTGCTGCGGGACCTGCCCGGCCCCCGTTTGCTGGTGCTCGGCGACATGGGTGAGGTGGGCAGCCAAGGCCCGCACTTTCACGCTGAGGCGGGAAGCTACGCGCATAGTCTGGGCATCGAGCGCCTGCTGGCGGTCGGCGAGCTGAGCCAATCCGCAGCCGATAGCTTTGCCGCCGCCGGAGGCGCCGCGCAACACTTTGCCACCGTGGACGCCTTGTGCGCCGCACTGGCTCCGGCGCTCGACGCGGCCGCCAGCGTGCTGGTCAAGGGTTCGCGTTTCATGCGCATGGAGCGAGCGGTGGTGGCCTTGCAGGCAATCGCCGCCGCGCCAAGTGCGGCGCAACTGCCTTCAGCACAAGGGGAAACCACATGTTGCTGACACTGGCACAGTGGTTGCAGGCGCAAAACCCCGAGTGGGGTTTCTTGCGGGTATTCCAATACCTGACCTTTCGCGCCGTGATGGCCGCTTTGACCGCGCTGCTGATTGGCCTGGCCGCCGGCCCCGCCGTCATTCGCCGGCTGCGTGCACTCAAGATTGGGCAGCCGATTCGGGGCTACGGCATGGAAAGCCATCTGTCCAAAAGCGGCACCCCGACCATGGGTGGGGTGCTGATTTTGATCTCCATCACCAGTGCGACCTTGCTTTGGGCCGACGTCTCCAACCGCTTTGTCTGGATCGTATTGATTGTGACGCTGGGCTTTGGCGCCATTGGATGGGTGGACGACTGGCGCAAGGTGGTGCACAAAGACCCCGAGGGCATGCGCTCACGCGAAAAATATTTTTGGCAGTCCCTGATCGGCGCGTTGGCGGCGCTGTATCTTGTGTTTAGCATTTCCGAGAGTTCCAACGCCCGGGTACTGGAACTTTTCTACAACTGGATGCGCTCCGGTTTTGATGTCAACCTGCCTCCCAAAGCAGGCTTGCTATTACCATTTTTCAAGGAAGTCAGCTATCCGCTGGGCGTGCTGGGCTTTGTGGTGCTGACCTACCTGGTGATCGTGGGTTCGAGCAACGCGGTCAATCTGACGGACGGTCTTGACGGCTTGGCGATCATGCCCGTGGTGATGGTGAGCTCCGCGCTGGGGGTGTTTGCCTATGTGACCGGCAGCGTGATCTTTTCGAAGTACCTGTTCCTGCCCCACATCCCCGGGACCGGAGAACTGCTGGTGTTCTGTGCCGCCATGGCGGGCGCAGGCCTGGCATTTTTGTGGTTCAACACCCACCCGGCACAAGTTTTCATGGGCGACGTGGGCGCACTGGCCTTGGGCGCAGCCCTGGGTACGGTCGCCGTGATCGTCCGCCAGGAAATCGTGCTGGCAATCATGGGCGGCGTGTTCGTGGTGGAAGCACTCTCGGTCATGGCGCAGGTGACCTACTTCAAGTACACGCGCAAAAAATTTGGCGAAGGCCGCCGCCTGCTGAAGATGGCGCCGCTGCACCACCATTTCGAAAAGCTGGGCTGGAAAGAAACGCAAGTGGTGGTGCGCTTCTGGATCATCACCATGCTCTTATGCCTGGTCGGCCTGTCCACCCTGAAGCTGCGCTGATGCCAACGACGCTACACGCTCAACACGTACTGGTCCTGGGGCTGGGTGCCTCGGGACTTGCCATGGCGCGGTGGTGTGCGTCCCAAGGCGCAAAGGTGACGGTGTTGGACAACCGCGCTGCACCTCCGCAGGCGGCAGCGCTGACCGCGTCGGTTCCGAGTGCAACATGGGTTCAAGGAGCGTTTGACCCGCATTGGGTCACTGGCAGCGATGTCCGAGCCGTTGTTGTCAGTCCGGGCTTGGCCCCGCACCAAACGGCGCCGCTGCTCGATGCCGCCCGCGCCCAGGGGCTCTGGGTCGCTGGGGAACTGGGCCTGTTCAATCAGGCACTTCAAGACTTGGCGGAGCGCCAGCAATACCAGCCCACCGTACTGGCCGTGACTGGTACCAATGGCAAGACCACCGTAACCGCTCTCACCGGACAACTGGTGCGCGCCGCCGGCAAGACGGTTGCCGTGGCCGGGAATATCGGCCCCACCTTGCTCGATACGTTGGCAAGCTTGATGGCCGATGCGAACCTGCCTCAGGTCTGGGTGCTGGAACTCTCCAGCTTCCAGCTAAACGAGGCGGAGGGCTTCTGTCCCACGGCGGCGACCGTCCTCAACCTGAGCCAAGACCATTTGGACTGGCACCCTGACCTGGCCCACTATGCCGCGGCCAAAGCACGCATCTTTGGCGCTACCACGGCCATGGTGCTCAACCGCGACGACGATGCCGTGATGGCGATGCTTCCTGCCCCGGTGCGCACCAAACAGCGCACCGTCGAGCGGTCGCACATCACGTTTGGCCTGGGTATGCCGCAACGTCCGGGCGACTACGGCCTGGAATCTGCGGGAGGCATGCTTTGGCTGGTACGTGCACAGGATGCCGATGAAACCCTGAAAAAGACCCGTTCGGGCGAATTCGCGGAAACGCCAGAGTTGCACATCCAGCGCCTGCTTCCGGTCGACGCGCTGCGCATCCGGGGTCGCCACAATGCCAGTAATGCGCAGGCGGCGCTGGCGCTGGCCGGTGCCGCCGGTTGCGCGCTCGGCCCCATGCTCTTTGGCTTGCGCGAGTACCGCGGCGAGCCCCATCGCGTCCAGCACGTCGCCACTTTGAATGGCGTCGAATTTTTTGACGACAGCAAGGGCACCAACGTCGGCGCCACCGTTGCCGCCTTGAATGGGCTGGGCGAAGACCGGAGCGTGGTGTTGATTCTGGGGGGCGAAGGCAAAGGACAGGACTTCCGCCCGCTGATCACACCGGTTCGCCGGTTTGCGCGCACCGTGGTACTGATTGGCCGTGACGCGGAGATCATTCGCCAGGCGCTGACCGACACCGGCGTGACGCTGCTAGAGGCGCCATCCATGGAGCGCGCGGTAGCACTGGCCAACGCCCATGCCCACGCGGGTGACGCGGTGCTGATGTCCCCTGCCTGTGCCAGCTTTGACATGTTTCGCGACTATGTCCATCGGGCCCAGGTGTTTTGCGACGCTGTATCCGAACTGGCGCTGACCCAGGGAACCGTGCTGGAGATGTCCGCATGAGCGCGACCCAAACCGTCTGGAGCCGCTGGTTCAAGCCCGCTGCCGCAGACAGTGATGCGCTGCCGGTACGCCTTGGAAGACGCACGAGCTTTAGCACCACGAGCAGTGGCAGCCAAGCCAGCCGGTTCGACCATGCGCTGCTGGCGGTGGTGTTGATTCTGGTGGTATGGGGCGCGGTGATGGTGTATTCCGCCACCATCGCCATGCCCGACAACCCCCGCTTTGCCAACTACACGCACAACTACTTCCTGGTACGCCACGCGGCCTCCATCGCGGTGGCCTTGCTGGCGGCCGTGATTGCCTTCCAAGTGCCCTTGGAGACCTGGGAGCGCATCGCTCCACTGCTGTTCATTGCGTCCCTGTGCTTGCTGATGGCCGTGCTGCTGCCCTTCATTGGCAAAGGGGTCAACGGTGCCAAGCGCTGGATCTCGCTGGGAGTCACCAACTTTCAGCCCTCCGAATTGGCCAAATTTTCCGCCGTCTTGTATGCCGCAGGCTACATGGTCCGAAAAATTGAGCTCAAAGAAGACTTCATTCGCGCGGTGTGGCCGATGGCGGCTGCGGTGGGCATCATGGGCAGTTTGCTGTTGGCAGAGCCCGATATGGGCGCCTTCATGGTGATTGCGGTGATCGCTATGGGCATTTTGTTTTTGGGCGGCGTCAACGCCCGGATGTTCTTCTTGATCTCGAGCGTTTTGGTGGCGGCATTCGCCCTGATGATTGCCTTCAATGACTACCGTCGGGCCCGCATTTTTGCCTACCTCGACCCTTGGAGCGAGCACAACGCGCTGGGCAAGGGCTACCAGCTGACCCACTCGTTGATCGCCATCGGTCGCGGTGAAATTTTTGGCGTGGGGCTGGGCGGCAGCGTTGAAAAGCTGCACTGGTTGCCGGAAGCGCATACCGACTTCCTGCTGGCCGTGATCGGCGAGGAGTTTGGCTTGGTGGGTGTGCTGTTGCTGCTAGGCCTATTTTTGTGGCTCACCCGGCGGCTGATCCATATCGGCCGCCAAGCCGTGGCACTGGACCGGGTGTTTGCCGGGCTGGTAGCACAGGGCGTAGGGATCTGGATGGGATTTCAGGCCTTCATCAACATGGGCGTGAACTTGGGGGCGCTGCCGACCAAAGGCCTGACCCTGCCCCTCATGAGCTACGGTGGATCGGCCATTTTGATCAACCTGATTGCGCTGGCCGTGGTGTTACGGGTCGACTATGAAAACCGCCAACTCATGCAAGGAGGTCGGGCATGAGCGCCTCCGCCAGCGTACAGCGCACGGCCTTGGTCATGGCGGGAGGTACCGGCGGCCATATTTTCCCGGGGCTCGCCGTGGCGCAATTGCTGCGCGACCGTGGCTGGCGCGTGCACTGGTTGGGCGCACCCGACAGCATGGAGAGCCGCCTGGTTCCGGCCCGCGGATTCACGTTGGAAACCATTGCATTTTCCGGAGTGCGGGGCAAGGGCTTGAAAACGCTGGTGCTGCTGCCATTGCGTTTGCTGCGTGCACTCGCGCAGAGCACCCAAGTGCTGCGCCGGGTCCGACCCGACGTCGTGTTGGGGTTTGGTGGCTACATCAGCCTGCCCGCTGGCCTGATGGCGGCACTCCTGCGGATTCCGCTGGTGCTGCATGAGCAGAATTCGGTGGCAGGCGCTGCGAACCGCCTGCTGGCGCGCCTTGCACAGCGCGTGTTCTGCGCTTTCCCGGGCGCCTTGCGTTCGGGGCAGTTCGTGGGAAACCCCCTGCGCGCCGAGTTTTTGACCCAGGACACGCCGGCCCAACGGTTTTCCGGCCGCAGCGGCCCCTTGCAGGTGCTGGTGGTCGGCGGCAGTCTGGGCGCACGTGCACTCAATGCCGTGGTGCCGCAGGCATTGGCCCTGATTCCGTCGGCCCAGCGTCCGGTAGTGGTGCACCAAAGCGGCGAAAAACAAATGGATGAGTTGCGCGCCCACTATGCCGCTGCCGGCGTCGAGGCCACGTTGACGCCCTTTATCGACAACACCGCACAGGCCTACGCCCAGGCCGACGTCGTGCTGTGCCGGGCGGGCGCCAGCACCGTGACAGAAATCGCTGCGGTAGGGGCTGCCGCCCTGTTCGTCCCCTTTCCTTTTGCCGTGGACGACCACCAGACCCACAACGCACGCTTTTTGGTCGACCAAGGCGCCGGTTGGCTCGTGAACCAGGCTGCGCTGACCCCCGATTTCTTAGCCGACTGGTTGCAGCGTTGCGACCGGGCGCAATTGCTGCACACGGCCACCGCCGCCAAAGCGATGCAAAACACCCACGCAGGCCCGGCAATGGTCGCCGCCTGTGAGGAGCTGGCTCCATGAAACACGCGATTCAACACATTCACTTTGTGGGCGTCGGCGGCTCCGGCATGTCCGGCATCGCCGAGATCCTGCACAACCTGGGCTACACCATTTCCGGTTCGGATTTGGCTGATAGCGCCACCCTGCGCCGGCTGGCTTCGCTTGGCATCCAGACCCACGTCGGCCATGACGCTGCGCACGTGGCGCGGGCGGACGCGGTCGTGACCTCCACGGCCGTGCAAGCGAGCAACCCAGAAGTGCTGAGGGCCCGTGAGTTGCGTATTCCCGTCGTGCCACGCGCCCTGATGCTGGCCGAGTTGATGCGTCTCAAGCAAGGCATTGCCATTGCCGGGACCCACGGCAAGACCACCACGACCAGCCTGGTTGCCAGCGTCCTGGCCCAAGCGGGACTCGATCCGACCTTCGTCATTGGTGGACGCCTCAACAGCGCGGGCGCCAACGCGCGCTTGGGCAGCGGCAACCACATCGTGGTCGAAGCTGACGAATCAGACGCCTCATTCTTAAACCTGCTGCCCGTCATGGCGGTCGTGACCAATATCGACGCCGACCACATGGAGACCTATGGCCACGACTTTGGCCGGCTGCAACAGGCTTTTGTCGACTTCTTGCACCGCATGCCGTTCTACGGTACGGCAATTTTGTGCACCGATGACCCTGCCGTGCGCGCCATCGTCGACCAAGTGACCTGCCCTGTCACCAGCTACGGCTTTGATGCAGGCGCGCAGGTCCGGGCCATCAACGTGCGCGCAGTGGACGGTCAAATGCACTTCACCGTACAGCGTCGCAATGGGGTGACATTGCCGGACATGGACATCGTGTTGAACCTCCCGGGTCGCCACAATGTACTCAATGCACTGTCCGCCATCGCCGTAGCGGTGGAACTCAATATCGACGATGCAGCGGTACAAACCGCATTGGCCGAATTCAAAGGCGTAGGCCGGCGCTTTCAGCGCTACGGTGACCACCTGCTGCCGCAGGGAGGCGTGGTCACGGTAGTTGACGACTATGGCCACCACCCCGTAGAAATGGCGGCCACGCTGGCCGCCGCCCGCGGCGCCTTCCCGGGCCGGCGTCTGGTGCTGGCCTTCCAGCCCCACCGGTACACGCGTACCCGCGATTGTTTTGAAGACTTCGTCAAGGTCATGGGGCAGGCGGACGCCGTGCTGCTGGCCGAAGTCTATGCCGCAGGCGAAGCACCGCTGGTGGCGGCCGATGGCCGCGCCCTGGCCCGTGCGCTGCGCGTAGCGGGCAGGCTCGAACCGGTGTTTGTCGACGACATCAACGCCATGGCCAGTGCGGCGCTTGCCAACGCCCAAGCGGGCGACGTCTTGTTGTGCATGGGTGCCGGCTCAATCAGTGCCGTCCCTGCCAAAGTGGTGGAGCTGTTGAACGCTCCTTCACCTACCCCAAAAGGCCAAGCATGAGCGCGCACAACTTTGGCAAAGTGGCGGTTCTGATGGGCGGCATGTCCGCCGAGCGCGAAATCTCCTTGCTGTCAGGCAAGGGCGTGCTGCAGGCGTTGCGGTCCAAGGGCGTGGACGCCCACGCTTTTGATCCGTCCGAGCGCGAACTCGCGACGCTGAAGACCGAGGGCTTTGCCCGCTGCTTTATCGCCCTGCATGGCCGCTTTGGAGAAGATGGAACGATCCAAGGGGCCTTGGAGCTCTTGGGCATTCCGTATACCGGGTCTGGCGTGATGGCTTCCAGCGTGGCGATGGACAAGACCATGACCAAGCGACTGTGGGCTGCTGAAGGCCTGCCCACCCCACGCTATTGCACCCTGGGACCCAATCAACACGACGCGGCCGGTCAGCAGCAGGTCCTCTCGGCCCTGGGCTTGCCGCTGATCGTCAAGCCGCCGCATGAGGGTTCGTCGATCGGCATCACCAAGGTCACCGAAGCGGGTCAGCTGGCAAGCGCCGTGGACTTGGGCGCGCGCTACGAACCCGAACTCCTGTGCGAGGAATTCATCGTCGGGGAAGAAGTGACCTGCCCGGTGATTGGCAGCGGCGCCCATGCCACCACCCTGCCCGTGGTGCGCATCCAGGCACCCGATGGCGCGTACGACTACCAGAACAAGTATTTCACCGATGCGGTTTCCTACCTGTGCCCGAGCGGCCTGCCGGTGGCCGAGGAGACCGAGATTGCGCAGATCGTGCTGGCGGCCTATCGCTCGCTCGGTTGCCGGGGCTGGGGCCGGGCCGATCTGATGATCCGGGCCAGCGACCGCAAGCCCTTTTTGCTGGAGATGAACACCTCTCCCGGCATGACCGGACACTCCTTGGTGCCGATGTCCGCGCGCGCCCAAGGCACCAGTTACGAAGACCTGTGCTTGCAAATTCTGGCGCTGGCCTCGCTGGATAACGCCCCCGGCACGCGGAGGACGCCATGAACCGCGACCAAGACCAGGCGATCGACTTGCGTTTGCTGAACGCCGGCACCGCGCTGCTGTTTGTGATTTTTTTGGCTTCCACTGCATGGACCTTGGTGCGTTGGGCTTCCAACAGCGCGATGTTCAACTTGCAGGGCATCACGGTGCAGGGTGACGTGACGCACGCCAACGTCCCGACCGTGCGCGCGCATGTGGTCTCCCGCGTCAGCGGCTCGTTTTTCAGCCTGGACCTGGCGCGCACCCGCAGCGTCTTTGAAACCATGCCCTGGGTTCGGCACGCCGTAGTACACCGCGACTTTCCCAACCGTTTGCGCGTTCAGTTGCAAGAACACCAGGTCGCGGCCTACTGGGGTGAAGCCAGTGAACCGCGCCTGCTCAATACCTTTGGCGAAGTGTTCGACGCCAACGTTGGCGAGGTCGAAATCGATGACCTGCCGCGCCTGAACGGCCCACAAGGACAAAGCACCGCTGTGCTAACCGCTTATCGCGCCCTGCTCCCACAGTTTGCCGCCATGGACCTGACCATTGAGAGCCTGGAGCTCACCAACCAAGGCAGTTGGCGAATCGGCCTGAGCGGGGGCGCCGTGATTGAAGCGGGTCGCGGCGACTTAGACGAGGTGCAGGCCCGTACACGCCATTTTCTGAAAACACTGACGCGCGTGCTGGCACGCTACCAGCGCCCGATCGGTGCCCTGGAATCGGCCGATTTGCGCCACGAAAACGGTTACGCCATCCGGCTGCGCGGCATTAGCACCCTTGCCGCCGTGGCACCCACCCATTGAAGATTAACGAAGCAGGTACGCAACTATGGCCCGAGAATACAAAGACTTAGTCGTCGGACTGGACATTGGCACCGCCAAGGTGATGGTCGTCGTCGCAGAAGTGCTGCCCGGCGGCACCCTGCGCCTGGCCGGATTTGGCTCGGCGCCCAGCAACGGTCTGAAGCGCGGCGTGGTCGTCAATATTGACGCCACGGTGCACAGCATCCAGCAGGCGCTCAAAGAAGCCGAGCTGATGGCCGACTGCAAAATCACGCGCGTCTACACCGGCATCACCGGCAGCCACATCCGCGGCATCAACTCCAGCGGCATGGTCGCTATCAAGGACCGTGAAGTCACCCAGGCCGACGTGACCCGCGTGGTCGAGACCGCCAAGGCCATTCACATCTCCAGCGACCAGCGCCTGCTGCTGGTGGAGCCCCAGGAGTTCATCATCGACGGGCAAGACGTGAAAGAGCCGATCGGTATGAGCGGCATGCGCCTGGAGGCCAAGGTGCATATCGTGACCGGCGCACAAAGTGCGGCGGAGAACATCATCAAGTGTGTGCGGCGCTGCGGCCTCGAAGTGGAGCAGCTGATGCTCAACCCCTTGGCCTCGAGCCTGTCGGTTCTGACCGAGGACGAGCGTGAACTCGGCGTGGCGCTGGTGGACATTGGTGCGGGCGCGACCGACATTGCCATCTTTACCAACGGCGCTATCCGCCACACGGCGGTGATTCCGATTGCCGGTGACCTGATCACCAGCGACATCGCCATGGCCCTGCGCACACCGACCAAAGACGCCGAGGAGATCAAAGTCGAAAGCGGCCACGCCAAACAGGTGCTGGTCGACCCCGACGTCCAAGTGGAAGTGCCCGGCCTGGGCGACCGCAGCCCGCGCATGCTCAGCCGCCAGGCCTTGGCCGGCGTTATCGAGCCACGCATCGAAGAAATCTTTACGCTGGTGAACCAGGTGATGCGCGAATCCGGCTTTGAAGAGGTGCTTTCCAGCGGCATCGTGCTGACGGGTGGCAGCTGCGTCATGCCCGGCATGGTCGAACTCGGCGAAGACATTTTCCTCAAGCCTGTGCGCCGCGGCATCCCGCTCTATTCGAACGCGCTGGCCGACATGGTGGCGCAGCCCCGTGCCGCCGTGGTCATGGGCTTTTTGGAAGAAGCCCGAATCGCCCGCATGCGCGGCATCAAAGTGGCGCAAAAAAGCGGCTCCGTCAAGGGTGCTTTCAGCCAGATCCGTGACTTCTTTGCCGGAAACTTCTAAATGCATCAAATTACTCACTTTGAAGCGCGAAATTCAGGCTCTGAGCGGGCACAATTCCGGTGGCTCGCGCGTGCCGGGCCGCCAAGGCGAAGTTCCAACTTTTTGATCCCTTTTTTTATTTTTTCCGTTAGCAAAACCACTAGGAGCTCCGCATGTCCATCGAACTAATTGAAGACGAATCTTTCAACCAAGGCACCCTGATCAAGGTGATTGGCGTTGGCGGCGGCGGCGGCAACGCGGTCGAGTACATGATTCAGTCTTCGGTCACCGGCGTCGAGTTCATCTGTGCCAACACCGATGCACAAGCACTGAACCGCAGCAGTGCGCACCGCCGCATTCAGCTCGGCGAAAGCGGCTTGGGCGCAGGCAGCCGCCCTGACAAAGGCCGCATGTCCGCCGAAGAGGCCGAAAACGACATCCGTATCGCCATCGAGGGTGCCAACATGCTGTTCATCACGGCCGGCATGGGCGGAGGCACCGGCACCGGCGCCGCGCCCATCATCGCCAAGGTGGCCAAGGAAATGGGTATTTTGACGGTGGGCGTGGTGACCAAGCCCTTTGAGTTTGAAGGTGGCCCCCGCATGAAGAATGCAGATATCGGGCTGGCCGAACTCGAAGCCAATGTCGACTCCCTGATCGTGGTGCTGAACGAAAAATTGCTGGAAGTGCTGGGCGACGACATCAGCCAGGACGAAGCTTTTGCCTACGCCAACGACGTGCTGAAAAACGCCGTGGGCGGTATTGCCGAAATCATCAACGTGCCCGGCCACGTGAACGTCGACTTTGAAGACGTCCGCACCGTCATGAGCGAACCCGGCAAAGCCATGATGGGGACGGCCCTGGCCAAGGGTCCGGACCGCGCCCGCATCGCCGCCGAACAGGCCGTGGCCTGCCCCTTGCTCGAAGGCATCGACCTCTCGGGCGCGAAGGGCGTGCTGGTGCTGATCACAGCGGCCAAAGGTTCACTCAAATTGAGTGAGTCCAAGCTGGCCATGAACACGATCCGTGCCTACGCTTCTTCCGAAGCCCACGTGATTTACGGCACCGCCTATGACGACAACTTGGGCGACCAGGTGCGTGTCACCGTGGTGGCTACCGGCCTGGGCCGCCAAGGCACCCACCGTCGTACTGCGCCTCCGCTGCAAGTGCTGCGCACCGGCACCGACAACGTGCCTTTCAACGTGCCGACGCTGAGCAACGCGCTCGGCTCTCCCAATGCCAGCCGGGGCAGCAGCAGCGGCCCCATGGCTTCCATGGGCGGCATGGGCCCAGGCGCCGGAATCGGTGCGGGTGCCGCACCCCAAGCCGACTACGGCAGCATGAGCACCCCCGCCGTGTGGCGCGGCACCCGCACCTCAGCGGCACAAAAGGTGGACGCGCTGTCCAGCGGTGGCATGGACGACTACGAAATTCCGGCGTTCTTGCGCAAGCAGGCAGACTAAGGAATGGCGGCGGGGGCAGCGCCCCCACCCCGGTCAGGTCGTTCGTAGCGCAGGCCCCTTTTGGGGCCTGCGCTACTTTTACAATGCCATCGTGATCCAACAAAGAACCCTCAAATCCATCACCCGTGCCGTAGGCGTCGGGCTGCACAGCGGTCAGCGGGTCGAAATCACGCTGCGACCGGCCGCGCCCAATACAGGCATTGTGTTTCGGCGGGTGGACTTGCCGCACCCGGTGGACATTGCGGTGTGTACCGAGGCCGTCACGGACACCCGGCTGGCGTCCACATTGTCGTCGGGGGGCGCCAAAGTACATACAGTGGAACACCTGATGTCGGCTTGCGCCGGATTAGGCGTGGACAACCTGATGGTGGACATCACGGCCGAGGAGGTTCCCATTTTGGATGGCTCCGCGGCGTCCTTCGTGTTTCTGCTGCAAAGCGCCGGTATCGAGCAGCAAAATGCGGCCCGGCGTTTTATTCGTATCAAGGCACCGATTAGCGTGCGCGAGGGCGCGCCAGGCAACGAAAAGTGGGCCAGTCTGGAGCCGTTCCATGGCTTCAAGCTGACCTTTGAGATTGACTTCAACCACCCCGCGGTCGACTCGACCGGTCAGCGGGTGGAGTTTGACCTGAGCGTCGGGTCCTATGCGCAAGACATTGCCCGCGCCCGGACCTTTGGCTTTACCAAAGACGTCGAAATGATGCGCGCCAATGGCCTGGCCTTGGGCGGCGGGCTGGACAATGCCATCGTCGTGGACGACTACAAGGTGCTCAACGCCGAGGGCTTGCGCTACGACGATGAATTCGTCAAACACAAGATCCTGGACGCGATGGGAGACCTGTACATCGTGGGCATGCCCCTGCTTGCGCACTACCGGGCGCACCGCTCGGGCCACGCCCTCAACAACCTGCTGCTGCGGCAGCTCCAGGCCCAACCCGAGGCTTGGGAGGTCGTCACCTTTGAATCGGAACGTGAAGCCCCCAGCGGTTTTGCGCGTCTTGCGCCGCAGTGGTGACGCGCGCTGCGCGGGACGCACACGGCGTACGAGTGGCTAGCGGCTGCGCCCTGCCTTGTAGCTGCCGTCTCCGGCCCCCAGTCCGTCCGCTTTAGCAATGCGGGTCATGGCAGCGCCCGCATGGGCGTGGGTGATGGCCAGGCCCAGTCCGTCCGCAGCGTCAGGCCCTGGCAATCCCGGCAAAGACAACAACCGTCGCACCATCTCCTGGATCTGGGTTTTGTCAGCACGGCCATAGCCCACCACCGCTTGCTTCATTTGCAAAGCGGTGTATTCGGCCACACTCAGGTTCGCGTGTACCAGCGCCGTGAGCAGTGCGCCACGCGCCTGCCCCAACAGCAAAGTGGATTGCGGGTTGACATTAACGAACACAATTTCAATCGATGCGCAGTCGGGTTGGTAGCGCTCAATCACCTCGCCAACGCCATCAAAAAGCACCTTCAGGCGCGCCGGGAGTGCCTTGGTGTCCAGGTGGTGGGTGGTAATGGTGCCGCTGGCCACGTAGCGCAGCGCTGCGCCTTCTTGGTCGATCACACCAAACCCAGTGGTGCGCAAGCCGGGGTCGATGCCCAAAATTCTCACGGCGATGCACCAGGAAGGCGGGCGTCGGCCATGCGCCCCACGATGACCTGCGCGCGTGCGCTCAGGTACTCCGAGTTGGGCAACTTCTCAAAATAGCGGGGGCGTGGCAGCATGACCACCAAACGGGCCGCCTCGTAAGGCGTCAGCTGCGCTGCGCTTTTGCGAAAGTAATGCTGCGCCGCGGCCTCCGCGCCAAAAACGCCCTCGCCCCACTCCACGCTGTTGAGGTAGATCTCCAGAATGCGCTGCTTGCCCAGCAGCTGCTCCAGGAGCAGCGTGAGCACCAGTTCCTGTCCTTTGCGCAGCAGCGTGCGCTCGCCTGACAAAAACAGATTCTTGGCCAATTGCTGAGTGATAGTGGAGCCTCCAACGACCTTCGGCGGGCGGGCATTTTTTGCGTTGGCGGCAGCGTTTTGGGCGGCGCGCTGCGCGGCCCGGTCTTCGGCTTTTGCATTGCGGGCCCAGGCCTTTTCCAGAGCGACCCAGTCCAGCCCATCGTGGCTGCTGAAGCTGTCGTCTTCCGAGGCAATCACCGCGCGCTTGAGATGAACGCTCAATTGGTCATAGTCGCGCCACTGCTGGCGCCAGCGCAGGCTGCCGGTGGCCTGCACCCGCTGCCAAGCCTGAGACCGCTCAAAGGCGGTCGACTGGGGGTCGATCCAGAGCATGCTGGCAATGCGCAGCGCAAAAAACAGCTGCAAACCCACCCAAGCGCAGACGACCAGCACCAACCAACGCCACAGCGACCGCATCATGGCGGCACCATCGCCTTGGTTTGCAAGGTGGCCTCTTTGGTAAACGTGAATCGGGACACCACCACCAGCTGGTCTACGGTTTTTCGCATTTCCGCGGTAAACACTCCGAAAGGACCGGCCTTGCGGGCGATTTCCTGGGCGCGGCGGTCAAGGTCAGGGTTGCCCGACGCATGCGCCACTTCAGCGTCGAGCACCACGCCCCGGTGGTCCACCGTGATCACCATGGTCAGACTTCCATACAGTTTTTTTCCACTTTTTTCCGGGAAATAGGTGGTGCCGCGCGCCTCAATCGCCTGACGCATGGTGTCGTAGTACAGCGCATAGCTCGCCTCACGCACGGCAGGGCTCAGATAGCGCTTTCGTGGACGGGCGTTTTCGGCATTGATCCGGTTTTCAATTTTCGCCAGCAACTTCACCATTTCCCGCCGCTTTTTTTCTTGCTCGGCCCGCTCTTCGGGGGAATTGCTGCTCCGGGCCTGGGCCTGGGTCAGTTCAGCAAGCTGCTGCTTGACCCGGTTCAGCAACAAATTTTGTTGTTGCTGCAGATTTTGGCGCACCGCTGCCGATGCAGCGTCGGACAGGTCACCTTCTTGCGACATCGGCGAATTCGCGACCCGGCTGCTGGCCATGCCCTGAGCGGCCTCGCCGCCACCGGCCAGGGAGGTCTGCGCCAGTGCCTGGGCCTCTTCGGGGGGGATTTCGCTGCGGGCATTCACCAACACGACTTCCAGCGCGCGGTCCGAAAACATGCGGTCAAATTCCTGCGGGCTGACAAAGCGCACCGTCAGCAGCGCGAGGTGCAGCGCCAAGGACACCGCCAATGCGCGCTGCAACAAGCTCGCACGAAGCCATCTTCGGGTCAGAATTTGACGCACCGCCACCCGTCCCCGGTCCTAGCTGGCGTCGCCTTCAGGCGCCTCGTTGAGGTCCACCGCAATGGCGATGGGACCCGCAGAGTCTTCGTCCTCTTCGGCCTCCGGCGCGTCGTCACCGGCTCCGTCATCGCTTGCCGGAGCGTCAAGACGCTCAATCACCGTGCCGTGAACATCCAGAGTCACCAAGTCGATCTCACCCAAGCGCACCCGCACGCGGGCGCCGCGTGGCAAGCCTTGGGCCCCCATCACCGGCAAGACCAGGGGCAATTCGTCCGCCCGCACCATGTTTTCTTTGAACACGCTACACACCAAGTCCAGCACCGTATTTTGCTGAAGGTATTTGAGCGTCCAAAAACGCTCCATGGCGCCCTGGTAGCCGTTGTAGGCGCTGTAGGCGGCGTCAAAGCTGGAGATGATGGAAAACAGTGCTGCGTCTTTGGGCTTGAAGGGTGCCGCCAGTGCTGCCGTACTGCCATGGCGGGCGCAGGCGATGATTTGCCATTGGTTCACCAAATCGGTGTAGCGGCGCAAGGGCGAGGTGCTCCAGGCGTAGCTTTTGACGCCAATGCCGGCGTGCGGCAGGGCTTTGGTGCCCATGCGCACCTTGACGCCGGGCGCCAAAGACGCCTGGCTGCGGTAGATCGCCGGAACCCCGAGCTCGGCCATCCAGTTGCCCCAGGTGCTGTTGGCCAAAATCATCGCCTCGGCCACGATCAAATCCAAGGGCGCACCGCGCTGGCGGGTGGTGATCACCACCCGCTCTTCGCCTTGCGGCTCGGCGCCCAGCTTGCCCTCAAGTTTGAAGTTGTAGTCGGGCCGATTAAAGGTTTCGGGCTTGCCGCGCACCAGTTCGCGCTTGGCCTTGAGGTCGCGGGCCAGCCGATGCAAAAAGGCCAAGCGGGAGTGCAGACCCGCCAACGGCCCGGTATCCGTGTCCGGCACCGCTGCCGCTACCGGGCTTTGCAGCCACTCTTCGGTCACCAGGGCATCCAAGAGGTCGTGCCGGAGGTTGTGGCTGATGGGCACGGTCTCCAGTCGCGTTTCGCTGGAAAGAACCGTAAGCGTGGCTTCGTCGACTGTCACATACAAAGACACCGCCGGGCAATCGCGCCCCTCTTGAAGGGTGTAGTTTTGCACCACGGCGTCGGGCAACATCGTGACTTTGTAACCCGGCATGTAGACGGTCGACAGACGCGCACGCCCCAAGCGGTCGATATCGCTGTCGGGAAGCACCGCCAGCGCCGGGGCGGCAATGTGCACGCCCACCGTGACGGTGCCGCTGCCCAGCCCCTGAACTGACAAGGCGTCGTCAATCTCGGTGGTGGCGGAATCGTCAATGGAAAAAGCGGGTGCCGATGCACGGGCCAGCGCCTCTTGCACCGGCGGCGCCTGGATCACAGGAAAACCGATGCCCTGCGGAAAATTTTCCAGCAAAAAGCGCTTCCAGTGGAATTGGTAGGGTGAGTCGATGGCGCCGCTGCGCTGCAACAACTCCATGGGTGGTGTCCGGGTGGCGCGCGAAGCTTCGACGACCGCCTTGTACTCGGGCGCGTTTTTGTCGGGTTTGAACAGTATTTTGTACAGCTGCTCGCGCACGGGCTGCGGACAAACGCCCTCCCCTAACTCCTGGGCCCATTGGCCAATCAGAGCCAGCGTCGCTTTTTTCTTTTCTATCGCCGCCAGCGCTTGGGCGATCACCTCCGCCGAGGCCTTGCGGAAAAAACCCTTGCCCGCCCGGCGAAAGTAGTGCGGCGCCTCAAACAGGCGAATCAACATCGCCGCCTGCTGCTCCAGCGTCGCGTCCTTGCTGAAATATTCGCGCGCCAGTGTGCCGAAGGCAAAGTCCTCCTCCGGCGAGAACTCCCAGGCCAGCTCGAGCTCAATACTCTCACTCAAGGTCTGCGCCGCAGCCATGAAAGCCGCCGGCGCGGGCTTTTCGAAGCGCAAAAGCACGTGCGCGGTCTTGACCTTGACGCGCTTGCCGCTGTCGAGCTCGACTTGCAATGAAGCCTCGCTCTCTGACAGCACTCTGCCGGCCATAAATTTTCCGGCTTCATCAAACAATACAAACATGCCGAGGATTGTCCCATGGCCCAGAGGCAGGCCAGTCGCCCGATAATTGGGCCATGGTCATCCCGTTCGGAAAAATCAGCTTGCGCAATCGGTTGGCACCCTGGTGGGTGGGCCTGGACGGTCCGCTGGCGTTCATTGTGTTCATCTTGGCCTGTGCCGGTCTGCTGGTGATGTATTCCAGCGGCTATGACCACGGCAGCCGCTTTTCGGACCATGCTCGAAATATGCTGATTGCTGCCATGGTGATGTTCGTCGCGGCACAAATCCCACCGCAACGCCTGATGAGCCTGGCCGTGCCGCTGTACCTGGTGGGAGTGGGCCTGCTGGTGGCCGTCGCGATCTTTGGCGTCACCAAAAAGGGCGCGCGCCGCTGGCTCAATGTGGGCATTGTGATTCAGCCCAGTGAAATCCTCAAAATCGCGGTTCCCTTGATGCTGGCTTGGTGGTTCCAAAAGCGTGAAGGACAGTTACGGCCCCTGGACTTTGGCGTGGCGGCCCTTTTGTTGGGCATCCCGGTCGGCCTGATCATCCGCCAGCCCGACCTGGGCACCGCCATGTTGGTATTGGCGGCCGGCTTGGCCATCATGTTTTTCGCGGGCGTGAGCTGGAAACTGATTGTGCCGCCCGCCGTGTTGGGCTTGGTGGCGGTAGTGTTGCTGGTGGGTTTCGAGCCCCTGCTCTGCGCCGATGGCATGCGCTGGCCGGTGCTCCACGACTACCAACAGCAGCGTATTTGCACCCTGCTGGATCCCTCCCGCGACCCGCTCGGAAAGGGGTTTCACATCATTCAAGGCATGATTGGCATCGGGTCGGGCGGGGTATTTGGCGTGGGCTTTATGAACGGCACGCAAACCCACCTTGAGTTCATTCCGGAGCGCACCACCGACTTTATCTTTGCTGCGTTTTCCGAAGAATTTGGTTTGCTGGGCAATGTACTGCTGATCGCAGGCTTCATTGCCCTGATCTTGCGCGGGCTGGCAATTGCATTGGACGCGCCCACCCTTTTCTCACGCCTGCTGGCAGGCAGCGTTGCGATGATTTTTTTCACCTACGCTTTCGTCAATATGGGCATGGTCAGCGGAATATTGCCGGTGGTGGGCGTGCCGCTGCCGTTTATCAGCTATGGCGGCACCGCCATGGTGACGTTGGGATTTGCCTTGGGCATTCTGATGTCCATTTCTAACGCCAAGCAGCTGGTGCAAAGCTGAGAAGCGACCCGCTGCCAGTCGATGCTGACCCAGCGCAAAGCCTGCAGGGGTGCAGGACATTGAGCCCGACCTAGAATGCCACGCATGATCTCTCGCGAACCCACTCTTGAACGCCTGGCTACCGCCAAGGCACTGCTGCTAACTCCTTTTGGTCTGGACGAGTCCCACCTGGCGCGTGCGCTGGCTGAGATCAAGATGCAACGGGTCGACGAGGCGGACCTGTACTTCCAGTACACGCGCTCCGAGGGTTGGAGCCTTGAAGAAGGGATCGTAAAGACCGGCTCGTTCAGCATTGACCAGGGTGTGGGGGTCCGAGCCGTGAGCGGCGAAAAAACCGCCTTTGCCTACTCCGATGACATCTCTGAAGCGGCCTTGCTGGACGCTGCGCGAACGGTGAAAACGATCTCCAGTGCCTCGCAAACACGGCGCGCCAAGGTGACCAAGCCCAAAATTGCAGGCAGTCGGTCGCTCTACCCCGACCAGGATCCCATCTCGACCCTGGACAGCGCTACCAAAGTCGCGCTGCTGGGCAAGGTGGAGCGCCTGGCGCGCGCCAAAGATCCGCGTGTGGCTCAGGTCATGGCCGGCTTGGCCATGGAGTACGACGTGGTGCTGGTTGCCCGCGCCGACGGTACGCTGGCGGCGGACGTTCGTCCGCTGGTGCGCTTGTCGGTGACGGTGATTGCTGAGCAAAAGGGCCGCCGGGAAATAGGTTCTTCGGGCGGTGGCGGACGCTTTGGGCTGGCGTATTTTGACGATGCCCAGATCACCCAGTATGTGGACCAAGCGGTTCACGCGGCGCTGACCAACCTGGAGGCGCGCCCCGCCCCGGCCGGCGAAATGACGGTCGTGCTCGGTTCGGGCTGGCCCGGAATCTTGTTGCACGAGGCCATCGGCCATGGACTGGAAGGCGACTTCAACCGCAAGGGCTCCAGCGCCTTCAGCGGACGTATCGGCCAACGCGTGGCCGCCAAGGGCGTGACGGTGTTGGACGATGGCACGATTGCCGACCGGCGCGGTTCGCTCAACGTGGACGATGAGGGCAACACCAGTGCGCGCAATGTGCTGATAGAAGACGGTATTTTGAGAGGCTACATTCAAGACGCCATGAACGCACGCCTGATGGGCGTTGCGCCTACCGGCAATGGTCGGCGCGAGAGCTATGCGCACGTTCCGATGCCGCGCATGACAAACACCTACATGCTGGGCGGGGACAAAGACCCCCAGGAGATCGTGAAAAGTATCAAAAAGGGCCTGTACGCGACCAACTTTGGCGGCGGGCAAGTGGACATCACCTCCGGCAAGTTCGTCTTTTCAGCGAGCGAAGCCTACTGGGTTGAAAACGGCAAAATTTTGTACCCCGTAAAGGGGGCCACCCTGGTCGGCAGTGGTCCCGAGTGCCTCAAACGCGTCAGCATGATCGGCAACGATATGCGCCTGGACAGCGGCGTGGGGACCTGCGGCAAGGACGGCCAAAGCGTGCCGGTGGGCGTGGGACAACCCACGCTGCGCATTGATGGCCTGACCGTGGGCGGCACCGCCTAAGAGGCGCCTGGCTTGCGGCCTTTTTTCGCGGGCGCCCGCGACACCTTCCCCATGCTGGTGGGGGCAGCGCCCTTCGGCGTGATTTTTGGCACCCTAGCCATCGGCGCAGGTTTGCCCGTCTGGCTGACGTTGGGCTTGTCGGCGTTTGTTTTTGCCGGTTCATCGCAGTTTGTAGCGGTCAGCCTGATCAGTGGCGGCGCGGCAGCACCGGTGATCTGGCTCACCACCTTGGTCGTCAACCTTCGCCATGCGTTGTACAGCGCGACCCTGTTGCCTTACGCCCGCCCGCTGCCCGAGCGGTGGCGCTGGGCGCTGGCCTTCTGGCTCACCGATGAAACGTTTGCGGTAGTAGAAAACCAGCTCCGGCACCACAACCATGGCCGCGATGGCGCGCACTATTGGATGGGCTCGTCTTTGGCCATGTACGGCAACTGGCAGCTTTGGACGGTCGTGGGCGTCTGGGTGGGCCAAAGTGTGCCGGGCCTGGCCACGCTGGGTCTGGACTTTGCCATGGTGGCGACGTTTGCCGCCATCGTGGCCTTGCAGCTGCGCGAGCGACCGGTCTTGTGTGCGGCGCTGGCCGCCGGTACGGTGGCGCTCTTGGCCCGCGACCTGCCCTACAAACTCGGTCTGATGCTGGCCACCATGACGGGAGTTAGCACCGGGTGGGTGGCGGAGGCCTGGCACAACCGTGGCAAGGCATCGTCGGAAGGGCAAGGTTCTGCATGAGCCCAGAGGGATCCTTGTGGCTGATATTGGCGGGCATGGTCGGGGTGACCTACGGTATCCGCTTGAGTTTTCTGGTGTTTGGCCACGGCATCACTTTCCCACACTGGCTGGAGCGCGCATTGCGGTACGTACCGGCGAGCGTGTTAACGGCGCTGGTGGTGCCTATCGCGCTGGCACCCCAAGGCGGCATCGACCTGTCCTGGCACAACCCCTACTTGCCGGGCACCGTGACGGCCATGGTCGTGGCCTGGTGGAGTCGACAAACTCTGGCTGCAATTTTGTGCGGCTTTGCGGTGTATGGGCTCTGGCGCTGGCTGGTGCCTTAAGTGCGCCCGCGCCGGGGGTCCAAAAAAAGTTGTGCCACAATCACGGCATGCATCGCGCCGCTTTTTTCTTTAGCTATTTTTGGTTCTCCAACGCCACCGGCGGCAGAGAGTTCTGAACGTACCTGAAAAAAACGTCCCGATACTTCTTAGACCGCCGGCACCCCCGGCGGTTTTTTTATGCCCTTTTTTGACTTTGATTGACTGCTTTAGGAGCTTTGACATGAACTCGAGCGCTGACCGTACCAGCACCACCGATGACGAACGCATCAAGGACATCACTGTATTGCCCCCACCCGAGCATTTGATCCGCTTCTTCCCGATCAGCGGTACCGCGGTTGAAAGCCTGGTGTCCAGCACACGCAAACGCATTCAAAGCATCATGGCGGGAAAAGACGACCGACTGCTGGTCATCATCGGGCCCTGTTCGATCCACGACCCAACCGCCGCACTGGAGTACGCCCGCCGCCTGCAGGAAATGCGGACCCATTACGCGGACAGGCTGGAAATCGTTATGCGGGTCTATTTCGAAAAGCCTCGGACCACCGTGGGTTGGAAGGGCCTGATCAACGATCCGTACCTGGATGAGAGCTTTCGGATTGACGAGGGGCTGCGCATCGCCCGTCAGCTCCTGATCGACATTAACCGCCTAGGCCTGCCGGCCGGCAGTGAGTTCTTAGACGTCATTTCACCGCAATATCTGGGTGACTTGATCGCCTGGGGCGCGATTGGAGCGCGTACCACCGAGAGCCAGGTGCACCGCGAGCTGGCCTCCGGCATTTCTGCGCCGATTGGCTTCAAGAACGGGACCGACGGCAACATCAAGATCGCCACCGATGCGATTCAGGCCGCTGCAGGAGGCCACCACTTCCTGTCGGTGCATAAAAATGGCCAGGTGGCTATCGTCCAGACCCAAGGAAACCCCGATTGCCACGTGATATTGCGCGGGGGCAAGGCGCCCAATTATGACGCCCAAAGTGTGGAATCTGCCTGCCAGGAGCTGCTGAAGGCGAAACTGCCCGCCACCCTCATGGTCGACTGCAGCCACGCCAACAGCAGCAAGCAGCACGAAAAGCAACTCGATGTGGCCAACGACATTGCGGCCCAGGTCGCGGGGGGATCCAGCCGGGTTTTCGGGGTCATGATCGAAAGTCACCTGCAAGCGGGCGCGCAAAAATTCACCCCCGGCAAAGACGCCCCGTCGGCCCTGGCTTATGGCCAAAGCATCACCGATGCCTGCCTGGGCTGGGATGACTCGCTCGAAAGTTTGGAAGTGCTATCGCAAGCGGTCAAAGCCCGCCGTGTGCGCCGCACAGCGGCGACCTAAGGGAGTTCGTTACCAGCGGCACCCGCGGACAAACAAAGGGCCACAGCACCTCAGCGCGCACGCAGCAGGGCCGCAATCTTGTCGTGGATGCCGCCGAATCCCCCGTTGCTCATGCACAAGATGTGGTCGCCGGGGCGAGTCTGCGCGCACACCATCGCAGCCAAGCCACCAATGTCCGGCGCGACCTTGGCTTTGGACCCCATGGAGGCCAGCGCCTCCGTGGCGTCCCAGCCCAAACCGCCGCCATGGCAAAAGGCCAGGTCCGACTCCTCAAGGCTCCAGGGCAATTGGGCTTTCATGGTGCCCAGCTTCATGGTGTTGGAGCGCGGTTCGAACACCGCCAAGATGCGCGCGCCGCCCACTTTGCGGCGCAAGCCATTGACCGTGGTTCGAATCGCCGTCGGGTGGTGGGCAAAGTCGTCATAAATGGTGACGGGATGGGTTGGCGAAGCGCCGGGCAGGACCACTGAGGCGCGCACTTCCATTCTGCGTTTGACATTCTCAAATCCGGCCAATGCACGCGCTGCGTCCGCCGGGGCAACGCCGACATGTTCCGCGGCGGCGATCGCCGCCAAGGCGTTGAGTTGGTTATGCACTCCGCCCAGCGGCCATTGCACCCGCGCCAACGAGCGACCCGACTGCAAGACCTCAAAGTCATGGGGCTCGCCGACCGCACAGAAGTCACTCGCGGGCGTGCCGAAGCTGCGCACCTGGCTCCAGCAGCCTTGGTGTAACACCCGCGCCAGGCTCTCCTCCAGGGCGTTGACGACAACGCGGCCCGCCGAAGGAACAGTACGCACCAAATGGTGAAACTGGCGCTCGATCGCCGCCAAGTTGTCAAAAATATCCGCGTGGTCAAACTCCAGATTGTTGAGCACCGCCGTTCGGGGGCGGTAATGCACGAACTTGCTGCGCTTGTCAAAAAAAGCGGTGTCGTATTCGTCGGCTTCAATCACGAAGGTCGAACCCGCGCCCAAACGGGCAGAAACACCAAAATTCAAAGGCACGCCCCCGACCAAAAAGCCGGGCTGCAGTCCCGCCTGCTCCATGATCCAGGTCAGCATGGCCGTGGTGGTGGTCTTGCCATGCGTGCCGGCCACTGCCAGCACATGACGGCCCTGTAGCACGTGCTCGGCAAGCCACTGCGGGCCGCTGGTGTAAGGCAAGCCAGCGTCCAGAATGGCCTCAATCAACGGAAATTTGGGGCTCCCCGACTCGGTGCGGCTGCGGCTGACCGTGTTACCCACCACAAAAACGTCAGGGTTCAGCCCCAGCTGATCGACACCAAACCCTTCAATCAGGTCAATTCCCAGGGCACGCAACTGGTCACTCATGGGCGGATACACGCCGGCATCACACCCGGTAACCCGGTGACCGGCCTCGCGCGCCAGCGCTGCCAATCCGCCCATAAACGTGCCACAAATGCCCAAGATATGAATATGCATCAAGGGAGTTTAGCGGCCTCACCCCAGCCAAGGTAAGTGGGCTCGGGGCACAATGCACCGATGGAAAGTACCAAGGCAGAAATTACCGCCATCGCAGCGCGCCTGGTGGTCGAGGAAGGGCTGGACTTTGGCACGGCCAAACGCCGAGCGGCCAAGCAAACCGGAGCGAGCGCCCGCGCCGGGCTGCCCGACAACCTTGCGATCGAAGAGGCGGTGGAAGAGTACATCGCCATTTTTTGCGCTGATACCCAACCCGCCGAACTGCGTGCGCTGCGGGACATCGCCCTGGATTGGATGCGTCGACTGGAGCACTTCCGACCCCATGTGGGCGGCGCCGTGTGGCATGGCACAGCAACGCGCCATTCAGACATCTACCTGCAGCTGTTCTGCGAGGACTCCAAAGCGGCAGAAATTGCACTGATCGACATGGGCATCCGCTTTGAAGTTCGCTCCGTACCCGGCCTGCATGGCGCGTTGGTCGACGCGCTGAGCATCCATGTGCGCTCGGACGTGCTGCATGAAAACATCGGGCTGCACCTGCTGATTTATGACCTGGACGACATCCGGGGAGCACTCCAACCCGATGCACGGGGTCGCAGCCCGCGGGGGGACACCGATGCGCTTCGTCGACTCATAGAAAATACGCCCCATGAGCACTCACCCTGACCAACCCACCCCACAATCGCCTTCCTCGCCGCACCTTGCGGAACTCGAAGCCGCAGGCGGGAGCCTAAGCCGACGTACGCTCTTGGGGGTCCTTGCGGCTACGGCGATCGGTGCGGGAGTGACGGCGGCCTGGATGCGAGAGCGGCAGACCTCAGCGGCAGCGGTCACTTCGGCGGTTCCCGACTTTTGGGCGCTTCAATGGACCACCCCGCAGGGTAGCGAGATTGCTATGCAAGGCTTCAAAGCGAACCCGTTGCTGATCAATTTCTGGGCCACGTGGTGCCCGCCCTGTATCGAAGAACTCCCTCTAATTAACAGCTTTTATCAAGAAAACAAGGCTTACGGCTGGCGAGTTCTTGGTTTGGCGGTGGACAAGCCCGCTCAAGTCAACGCCTTTCTATCCCAAAGACCGCTGGCCTTCCCGATTGGCATGGCCGGTTTGGGCGGAACTGAGCTCAGCCGCAAATTGGGAAATCTAGCCGGTGGATTGCCCTTTACGATTGCATTAGACAGCCATGGCAACATCATCCAACGCAAGATGGGGCAAGTGACCGCCGAGGATCTTCAGGCCCTGCGTGGACTAAAATGAGCGCTGTTGCGACACCGCATCGGCCGAATCAACCGAAGAGCCTGCTTCGAAATTGGCAGAACATATGCGCAAATAAATTCCGATAGGATGTTTTAGGCTATTCTTGGGCTTATTCGCAGCATTGTGACCAACCGCATTGGGAGACCCCATGGATTTACGAAAACTTAAAACACTGATTGATCTGGTGTCGGACTCCAACGTGTCTGAGCTGGAAATTACGGAGGCTGAAGGCAAGGTTCGCATCGTTAAGGGATCGAACGTCGTGGTGCAAGGGTATGCTCCCGCTCCATTGCCCGTGGCGCCCCAGGTTCAAGCGCCGGTCGCTGTAGCAGCCACTCCGGCATCGCCTGCCGAGGCCGCTGCACCCGAGGCCTCAACCCTGCACACCGTCAAATCCCCCATGGTTGGTACCTTTTACCGCTCCTCTTCGCCCGGCGCGAAATCCTTTGTGGAAGTCGGCGACATGGTGAAAGAGGGTGACACCATCTGCATCATTGAGGCCATGAAGATCCTCAACGAGATCGAGGCAGACAAGTCCGGCAAGGTAGTCGCGATCTTGTGCGAAAACGGCCAGGCGGTCGAATACGGGCAAACGCTGCTGACGATCGAATAGGCCACCGTCCCCATGTTCAAAAAAATCCTGGTCGCCAACCGCGGCGAAATTGCCCTTCGAATCCAACGTGCGTGTCGCGAACTGGGCATCAAAGCGGTTATGGTGTATTCAGAGGCGGATCGCGACGCCAAGTACGTGCGCTTGGCCGAAGAAGCCGTTTGCATCGGACCTGCGGCGTCCAACCTGAGCTACCTCAACATGCCGGCGATTATTTCCGCCGCGGAAGTCACGGACGCCGAAGCCATTCACCCTGGATACGGTTTTTTGAGCGAAAACGCGGACTTTGCAGAGCGTGTCGAAAAAAGCGGCTTTCAGTTCATTGGACCTACGCCCGAATCCATCCGCTTGATGGGTGACAAGGTCTCGGCCAAACAAGCAATGATTCGCGCCGGGGTTCCGTGCGTCCCGGGATCGGAAGGCGAGTTGCCGGACGACCCGACCCAAATTCGGCGCCTCGCGAAAACGGTCGGTTACCCCGTGATTATCAAGGCAGCAGGAGGGGGTGGCGGACGCGGAATGCGCGTGGTGCACACCGAAGCCGCGCTGATCAATGCGGTGGCAATGACCAAAGCGGAAGCCGGTGCCGCATTCGGCAATCCCGCCGTGTACATGGAGAAGTTTCTCCAAAATCCCCGCCATATTGAGATCCAGGTGCTGGCCGACACTTTTAAAAACGCGGTCTACCTGGGGGAGCGCGACTGCTCCATGCAACGCCGCCACCAAAAAATCTTGGAAGAAGCGCCAGCGCCGGGCATCAACCGCAAACTGATTGAGCGCATCGGAGAGCGTTGTGTCGCGGCCTGCAAAAAAATGGGTTACCGCGGCGCGGGCACCTTTGAGTTTTTGTATGAGGCGGGTGAGTTCTACTTTATCGAGATGAACACGCGTGTGCAGGTGGAGCACCCCGTCACCGAAATGATCACGGGCATTGACATCGTCAAGACCCAAATCATGGTCGCAGCGGGCGAAAAATTGCCGTTCACCCAACGCCAAATCACCATCAGTGGCCATGCAATCGAATGCCGCGTCAACGCAGAAGACCCTTACAAATTTACCCCGTCGCCCGGCAGGATAACCACTTGGCACGCTCCAGGCGGACCGGGCGTACGCGTTGATTCGCACGTTTACACCAACTATTTCGTGCCGCCCAATTACGACTCCATGATCGGTAAGATCATTGTCCATGGAGACACGCGAGAACAAGCCTTGGCCCGTATGCGTACGGCACTGCTTGAAACCGCGGTTGAAGGTATCAACACCAACATCCCCTTGCACCGCGAACTCATGGTGGATGCCAAATTTATGGCAGGAGGCACCAATATCCACTATCTGGAGCATTGGCTGGAACAACACAAGCGCTAAAGCACACCATGTTTGAACTGCGCCTCATGTGCCCGGAACTACGGGTTGAAGCCGTGAGTGAGGCTTTGGAAGCTCTGGATGCACTTAGCGTGAGCGTGGAAGACGCCGACGCGCAAACCGATGCTGAAGTCGCCCTGTTTGGTGAACCCGGAATGCCCGCCCCCAAAGATGGTTGGCAACGCTCACGACTGACCGCTCTGTTTACCGAGGAGGGAGCCGCCACCCAGGCGGGTGAGTTGCTGCAGGCCCAGGATTTTTTTGAAGGCTGTCAGATTCTGGGAGCCTCGGCGGTTCCCGATCAGGACTGGGTTCGCCTGACACAGTCGCAATTTGCGCCCGTAGACATTACGCCCACGTTTTGGATTGTCCCGACCTGGCATGCATTGCCTGCCGCGGCGCGTGAAGTGATCCGCCTGGATCCCGGTCTGGCTTTTGGAACCGGAACCCACCCCACGACCCGGATGTGCCTGCGCTGGATCGCATCAAACGCCATGCCTGAAAGGGTATTGGACTACGGCTGCGGCTCCGGCATCTTGGCGATCGCCGCGGCCAAGTTTGGTGCTTCCAATGTGCTGGCCGTCGACATCGACCCGGACGCCGTTACATCAACGGTATTGAATGCCCATGCCAACGCTTCGCTGGTGACCGCAGGTCTTCCGGATCAGGCCCAGGGTCATTACGGGCTGGTGCTGGCGAACATCCTTGCCTCCCCACTCAAGGTGCTCGCACCGCTGCTTTGTGGGCATGTTGCGCCGGGCGGTCGTCTGGTGCTCGCAGGAATCCTTGAGCGCCAGGCCGAAGAATTGAAGCAAGCCTACGCACCCTACTGCCGCCTTGAAGTTTCCGATCGCCAAGAGGGGTGGATTCTGGTGACCGCGGCGTTGTAGATTGAACGTTCCGCGGTTCGTCCTGCACAATGGGAGCCACCATGAGCCTGACCTGCTACTGCCCCCGTTGCACCACCGCCTTTCTGGTTTCAGAACAACAGTTGGGCGAGGCCCAGGGCTGGGTTCGATGTGGAATCTGCCAAGAAGTATTCATGGCACAAGCGCACACCATCGCTCCACCCCAAACGCTAACCACCGAGCAACACGCTCCCCCGCCACAACCGCCAGAACCTCCGGCATCCGATGAACCCCGCCTTGAAGCGGAAAGTCTCCACGAACCCTCGTCGACTCTGGAGGACGAATACGCGACAGCGCCTGAGCCACAGAAGCCGCCAGCACGTCGGCAGACTCGATGGGGTTGGTTCGCAGTGGGTGCGCTTGCCGTAGTCCTGCTTGTCCAAATCGGCTTCCACGAGCGACAAGGGTTGGCCAACCTGGCCCCAAAAGCGGCCGCTTGGCTTCAGGCGCTGTGCCCCGGGGAGCGCTGCCGGTTACGGAACTTGGCCGCAGTATCGATAGACAACTCCAGTTTTTCAGCGCTAGGCCCTCATCTTTTCCATCTGCAGGCGGTTGTCGGCAACCCGTCGGAACTGGCCGTGGAATCGCCTTTGCTGGCGCTGACATTGACCGATTCCACAGACCGCGTGGTGGCCCGGAGACGCTATCCGCCCCAAGACTGGGGAGCCGCGGGTGCCATCCTGACCGGCGGATCCGCGACTCCGCTGTCCTTGTGGATCGAGTGGAACGGGCCGCCGCGCGTCGTCGGCTACCGGATTCAGGCTTATTACCCCGAATAAACGGCCGGGCGTCTGTTTTAATGAGACGTAAAAAAAGCCCGGCATCTGCGGTAGATACCGGGCTTTTGGGCGCAAGCGCAGGAGCGATTACGGCTTGGTTGCGCTTGGAAAGGGCCAGGCTGCTTTTGGATTGAGCGTGGTCTGCGCGGGTGCAGGTGCAGGCTTTTTCGCAGCGGCTTTCTTCGCAGGTGCAGCGGCTTTGGCTGGTGCAGCCTTTTTCGCAGCAGGTTTTTTCGCTGGCGCGGCGGCCTTTGCAGGAGCGGCCTTCTTCGCCGGTGCAGCCTTTGCGGGAGCGGCTTTCTTTGCCGGAGCAGCCTTCTTGGCAGCTACCTTTTTCGCTGGCGCGGCCTTTTTAGCGGGCGCTTTTTTCGCGGGAGCCGCTTTTGCTGGTGCCGCTTTCTTGGCAGCTACCTTTTTCGCTGGTGCTGCTTTGGCGGGAGCTGCTTTCTTGGCAGCAGCCTTTTTCGCGGGCGCGGCCTTTACCGCTGCTTTTGCGGGAGCCGCTTTCTTGGCAGCAACTTTTTTAGCCGGCGCAGGAGCTGCTTTTTTGGCTACAGCTTTCTTTGCTGGCGCTGCAGCGGGTGCTGCCTTTTTTGCTGCGACTTTGGTTGCGGGAGCGGCCTTTTTTGCGGCCGGTTTTTTTGCAGTTGCCATAACTTTCTCCTTGATCAGTTTACAAAGAGCACTTTTTGCCCATTAACAGCAAAAAGAGATTCATGTGGTTGGGCAGGGTCCCAGCAACATGAACTCGGGACCACAGCCGCCTCGACCCTCGAGCAGGCAACGCGGACTGTGAAATAGTCAGAACCAGTTTCAACGCCTTAGTCCCAAGACAAGGCCCCACCGGATTGGTATTCAATGACGCGGGTTTCGAAGAAATTACGCTCTTTCTTCAAATCGATCATCTCGCTCATCCAAGGGAAAGGATTTTCCTCATTGGGGAACAGAGGCTCCAAACCAATTTGGGTAGCACGGCGGTTTGCGATGTAACGCAAGTAGCCTTTGAACATCGATGCATTCATACCAAGCACGCCACGCGGCATGGTGTCCTCGGCGTAGCGGTATTCAAGCTCAACCGCATGCTCGAAAAGCCCCTTGATCTCTGCCTTGAACTCAGGCGTCCAAAGGTGGGGATTTTCTGCCTTGAGTTGGTTGATCAAGTCGATGCCGAAATTGCAGTGCATGGATTCGTCACGCAAGATGTACTGGTATTGCTCTGCCGCACCCGTCATTTTGTTTTGACGCCCCAGCGCCAGGATTTGGGTGAATCCCACATAAAAGAACAAGCCCTCCATCAGGCACGCAAAGACGATCAAGGACTTGAGCAGCGTCTGGTCGGTCTCAGGCGTTCCCGTATGGAAATGCGGGTCCATGATCGCTTCAATGAAAGGGATCAGGAACTGGTCTTTGTCCCGGATGGATTTGACCTCGTTATACGCACTGAAAATTTCACCCTCATCCAAGCCGAGCGACTCTACGATGTACTGGTAGGCGTGGGTGTGGATCGCCTCTTCAAACGCCTGACGCAGCAAAAACTGGCGGCATTCAGGCGCAGTGATATGGCGATAGGTGCCCAATACGATGTTGTTTGCCGCCAGCGAGTCTGCTGTCACGAAGAAACCCAAATTGCGCTTGATGATGCGTCGCTCATCTTCGGTCAGCCCGTTGGGATCTTTCCACAACGCGATGTCGCGCGTCATGTTGACCTCTTGCGGCATCCAATGGTTCGCGCAGGTTGCCAAATACTTTTCCCACGCCCATTTGTATTTGAACGGCACCAATTGATTAACGTCGGTCTTGCCGTTGATGATGCGCTTGTCAGAGGCTTTGACTCGATGACTTGCCGCTTCGGCATACGCCACTGCCGCATTCGATGTCGCCGGTTGAAAGCCCGCTGCCAAACTCGGGGCCGCCTTGGCTGCGGGGCTGGGGGGTGAGGCAAAAAAAGTGTCGGCGGGTTCGCGCGCAAAGACGTTTTGCGCTGTAGGCTTGATGTCTTCTTCCCAGGTCAGCATAAATTTTTCCGGTTAGCAGATTATGCGAGCAGGTGCACAAAATTCATAGCTTTTGTACACAGTTTCACAGATTTAATTGACGCAGCACGTGCTGCGCCGTACGGTTTATTGGCAGGACTCACAAGTCGGATCGTCCACACCACAAAACTTGATGTCAGTCGCGGCGTTGGCACTCAAGGTCATTTGCTGTTGGGCTGCCGCAGCAGCCGCTTCTAGCAACGAAGCAGAGCGAACTCCCGCTCCAGAGTCCGACGATACCGAGTTCATGCGCCCCGAGCTCACGGTAGATTTCTCGGCGTGCGTGGCCGACATCGTCCGCAAGTAATAGGTTGTTTTCAAACCGCGGATCCACGCCAGCTTGTAGGTTTCATCCAGTTTTTTGCCCGAGGCACCTGCCATATAGATATTGAGCGACTGGGCCTGATCGATCCACTTTTGCCGACGTGCGGCGGCCTCTACCAGCCAGCGGGTCTCCACCTCAAAGGCGGTGGCATACAGTTGCTTGATCTCGTGCGGCACCCGATCCATGGGGCTGAGCGAGCCATCAAAGTGCTTCAAATCCATCACCATCACATCGTCCCACAGGCCGATACGCTTGAGGTCGCGCACCAGGTAGCTGTTAACCACCGTGAACTCGCCCGACAAATTCGACTTGACCGACAGGTTGCCGAAGCAGGGTTCAATCGACGCGTCCACACCGATGATGTTGGAGATGGTCGCCGTAGGCGCAATCGCCACGCAGTTGGAGTTACGCATGCCGTCTTTGGCGATCTTGCGGCGCAGTGCGTCCCAGTCCATGGTGGTGGAGCGGTCCACTTCCACATAGCCGCCGCGCGCTTTGGCCAACATGTCCAAGGTGTCCGAGGGGAGGATCCCTTGGTCCCACAAAGAGCCCTTGAAGCTTGAGTACGTGCCACGCTCACGGGCCAACTCGGTCGAAGCCCAGTAAGCGTAATAACTGACCGCCTCCATGGAGGTGTCGGCAAAATCAACGGCGGCTTCGCTGGCGTAGGGGATACGCAGTTCATACAGGCTGTCTTGGAATGCCATGATGCCCAATCCGACCGGGCGGTGCCGCATGTTGGAGTCACGCGCTTTTTTCACCGCGTAGTAATTGATGTCGATCACATTGTCGAGCATTCGCATTGCCGTGGTAATCGTGCGCTTGAGCTTGTCATGGTCCAGCTTGCCGTCTTTCAAATGCTGGAGCAGATTAACGGAGCCGAGGTTGCAGACCGCAGTTTCGGTGTCCGAGGTGTTGAGCGTAATCTCGGTGCACAGATTGCTGGAGTGAACGACACCCGCATGCTGTTGCGGTGAGCGCACATTGCAGGCGTCCTTGAACGTGATCCAGGGGTGGCCGGTCTCAAACAGCATGGTCAGCATCTTGCGCCACAGATCCGATGCCTCTACCACCCGCGAAGGCTTGATCAGCCCTTGGGCGGCCTGCTGCTCATAGGCAACATAGGCCTTCTCAAAATCAGCACCGAACTTGTCGTGCAAATCGGGCACATTGGACGGCGAGAACAGCGTCCATTGGCCCTTTTCCATCACACGGCGCATGAACAGATCAGGCACCCAATTGGCGGTATTCATGTCATGGGTTCGCCGACGGTCATCACCGGTGTTCTTGCGCAGCTCCAGAAACTCTTCAATGTCCAGGTGCCAGGTTTCCAGGTAGGTGCAGACCGCGCCTTTGCGCTTGCCACCCTGGTTCACCGCCACCGCCGTGTCGTTGACGACCTTGAGGAATGGCACCACACCTTGGGACTCACCATTGGTTCCCTTGATCCGCGAACCCAGCGCGCGCACGCGGGTCCAGTCATTGCCCAGACCACCTGCGAACTTGGACAGCAAGGCGTTTTCTTTGATGGATTCGTAAATACCGTCCAGGTCATCGGGAACGGTGGTCAGGTAACAAGACGACAGCTGCGACCGCAGGCTGCCGCTGTTAAAGAGTGTGGGCGTGCTGGACATGAAGTCAAACGACGACAGCACTTCATAGAACTCAATGGCGCGCCCCTCGCGGTCAGTCTCGTTCAATGCCAAGCCCATGGCTACGCGCATGAAGAACGCCTGCGGCAGCTCAATGCGGGTCTTTTGATGGTGCAAGAAATAGCGGTCATACAGGGTTTGCAGACCCAGGTAGTCAAACTGCAGGTCCCGCTCGGCCTTGAGCGCGGCACCCAGTCGAACCAGGTCAAACTGCGTCATTTTTTCGTCTAGCAGTTCGTAGCCCACTGCTTTCTTGATGTAGTCCGGAAAGTATTCCGCATAAGCCTGCTGCATATCGGCCGCGGCGACATCCCGCCCGAGTACTTCGCGCGAAATGGTATGGAACAGCAAACGGGCTGTGGCGTAGGTGTAGTCCGGATCCTTTTCAATCAGTGTGCGGGCTGCCAGGATGGACGCTTTGAAAACCTCATCCATCGGTACGCCGTCGTACAAATTGCGCATGGTCTCCGAGATGATGGGTTCTGCCTTGACGTCGGCACCCAATCCCTGACAAGCGGTTTCGATGCGCTGAGTCATTGCGCGCACATCCAGGGCGACACGTTGCCCGCGGTCCATCACGTGCAAGGTCGGGGCCGCAGGCGTGGCTTCTGCTGCTTGCTTGGCCCGCTCCTGCGTGCGACGCTCGCGGTACAGCACATATGCACGCGCGACTTCATGGTTGCCCGCGCGCATCAAACCCAGCTCCACCTGGTCCTGGACGTCCTCGATATGGAAGGTGCCACCGCCCGGGCGCGAGCGCATCAGGGCCCGAATTACCTGCTGGGTCAGCGCATCAACGTTTTCACGGACGCTGGCCGACGCTGCACCTTGGGTGCCATGAACGGCAAGCGAGGCTTTCATGATGGCCACCGCAATTTTGTTCGGCTCAAAGGCGACCACGGCGCCATTGCGACGAATGATCTGGTAATGGGCCAACGCATTGATGCTGGGAGCCTCAAGGGACTGGGCGCCCAAACCCATCGTGAAGGGCGCAGCGGGAGACAGGGTGGTCAAGGTTTGCATGGTTTCCTATTTCTATCGGAATTTTTTCAAAAATGGGCACTCGGGACAGCGTCAGATGCGGAAACAGGCACCGCGCTGAAAATGCCAAAGCACTATATCTGGTGTGTGGCGGCTACACAAGCCACTACCGGTAGTGTAGCGAGACTAAATTTCATGGGGCGGCATCCCAAGTGCGCCAGATCAACCAAGGTGCTGCGGTTTGATCGGTTTTTCGTACGTTTCGAGCCTTGCGCAGGCCGCGCCAATTCAAATCCGGCGCCAAAAACACACGTTTTTATGGGCTTTAGCGGACACTTTGCGGCTGCAAACCGCATGGTTGCTGGGTTTGTCGGCCAGCCGACATAAATGGAACTTCTTTTGCCGCAAACACCAGATCAAGAAATTTATTTTTTCAGGCCCTCAACCGGCCCGTGCAGGTCCAACGCCGCGAAGCACTCGGCGAGCGCGTTCCAGTCAAATCCCGGCCCGGGATCCATTTTTCGCCCAGGGGCAATGTGCTCGTGCCCCGCCACAAAAGCCAGCGGGTATTGCGCCACTGCAGCGCGTATCAGGTCGCATAGCGCTTGGTATTGGGCCGGTGTAAATGTGTCACCTTCCAAGCCCTCCAACTCGACGCCGATGGAGTCGTCGTTGCAATTCTCACGACCGCGATAAGCGGACCGTCCCGCGTGCCAGGCCCGGTCATCACAACTGACAAACTGCAGCAGTTTGCCGTCACGGCGGACCAAGAAATGGGCCGACACCTGCAAGCCGCGAATCGACTGGAAGTAGGGATGCGCGTCCCAATTCAGTTGGTTACAAAAGAGCTGCCCGATCTCGGGGCCACCGTAGCGGCCAGGCGGAAGGCTGATAGAGTGAACCACGACCAAGTCGATGCGGGCCCCGGGTGGGCGCGGTCCAAAATTAGGCGACGGTTGCGCTTGGGCCAAGGCGTACCAACCCTGGCTCCAAGGGGCGGTCGATGTTTCGGCGTTGGGTCCCACGTTCGTGGCGTAAGCGAAAGACGTCAAGCCTCGTGGCGCTGACGATGGCCCGTACTGCAATAGTTCCCTTGGCGGCCCTGGACCGCCTCAGACGCTGCGACATGGATGCCGCAGTGCAGGCAGGCCACCATCTCGATCGGCTGTTCGGCGCTGCCTTGGGGGGGCGGTTGCTTGCGGGCTTCGCGGTCACGGTAGGTGCGCCATTGCCAAACGATCAGCAAGGCCACCAACAGCAGCAGCAAATACTTCATGCGGTGCGGCCCAGCACCACTTCAAGGACAAAACGCGAGCCTACGTAGGCCAGGAAAAGAAAGGCCGAGCCGGTATACAACACCACGACGGCGCGCTTGCCACGCCAACCGAAATGAGAGCGACCCACCAATAAAACGGCAAAAGTCATCCACGACAGCAAGGAAAAAACCGTCTTGTGGTCCCAGCGCCATGCCTTGGCGTGCCCATACACCACATCCCCAAAGCCGTAGCCCACCAGCAGGGTCGCGGTGAGCAGCACAAAACCCGCAGCGACAAACCGGTAGGTCAGTCGCTCCAGTGTCAACAAAGGCAGGCCGCTCTGGGTGTCCACTCCCAGGCGCATACGCGCTTCTGCACGGGTCATGAACCACGCGTGAACCACCGCCACACCGAACAATCCATAGCAAGAGACCCCCATCGCCAGGTGCAAAGGCAACCAGACCGAGGCCGTACTGGGAAGCACCGTGCCTGGAAAGACCAAGGCCAATCCAACCGACGCCGCGCCCACCGCACTCAGGGCCCAGCGCGCGGGCAGTTGCGGGTACAACTGCCGCTCCACGGCGTAGCTGGTGGCGATCAGCCAGGCGGTGACCGACAGGGCGGGGGCAAAGCCGAAACGGGCGGGCATGTCCCAGAAGCTCAAGCCCAGCAACA
>Ga0214921_10000457_pt1 | contig 75970 bp, 65 predicted proteins | sample LL1505_MetaG_FD_177992 | JGI IMG/M metagenome (GOLD analysis project Ga0214921, IMG submission 177992) | Freshwater microbial communities from Lake Lanier, Atlanta, Georgia, United States - LL-1505 | ecosystem: Environmental > Aquatic > Freshwater > Lake | place: USA: Georgia | collected... | reverse complement strand
GGCTTTTTTTATTGTAGGATGACCTATTTTATTTATATTATTTATTCTACTTGCATTGATCGTTATTATGTTGGATACTCATCCAATCCTTGGAATCGTCTTATCCAACATAATTCAAATTCAAAAGACAAGTATACCGGAAGGGCCACTGATTGGGTATTAAAATCAACCTTCGAAGCAGAAAATGAATCCGCTGCAATTCACTTAGAGCGCTTCATTAAAAAACAAAAATCCAGAAAATTAATCGAGCAATTATGTGATTCGCAATTCACTCCAAATGGATATTTAGCTCAGTTGGTTAGAGTCCCGCATGTGCGGGATTAATCAGAGGGTCGATTTATTTCGTGGTTGATTCCACCTTCGCTTGCTTCGGTGGTTGAAAGGGGGTCCCGTACGAACGGGATTCAGCGAAAGCCGGTCAGCAATGGTCGGCTTTTTTTATTGTAGGATGACCAATTTTATTTATATTATTTATTCTACTTGCATTGATCGTTATTATGTTGGGTATTCCAACGAATTAGCAAGAGAGATGGAAAGTACTGATGGAAAGAATTGCCCTTCGGTGAATTTTATATAAATTTGTAATAAGACATTTACTTATATGAAAAGCCTGATTTCAAGAATTACCATTGACCAAAACATTTGTCACGGAAAGCCAACAGTAAGAGGCTTAAGATATCCTGTAGAAAATATATTAGAATTACTGGCTTCAGGCATGTCAATCGAAGAATTAATGAATGATTATCCCGATTTGGAAAAGGAAGATTTCCTTGCTTGTATAGAATTTGCCTCCAAACTTCTTCACGTTAAAAGTATTCATAGAATCGCTTCATGAAGTTTATTGTTGATGCACAGTTACCAAAATCTTTATCTGATTTGCTAAACTACCGAGGATTAGACTCAATTCATACACTTGATTTAGCAAATAAAAATGCAACCTCTGATAAAGAAATATTAGAAATTGCCATTAACGAAAAAAGAATTGTCATTACCAAGGATAAAGATTTTCTTGAGTCGTTCTTGGTAAATGCCACACCAGAAAATTAATCGTTGTTCGCACAGGAAATATTCCTAATTCCATTTTATTGAAATTATTTGAAAATAATCTTGAGTTAATCCAGTTAATGCTTTCACGAAGTAATTTAATAGAGATTACTCGAAATGAAATTGCTGAACACGAATAATTGCCGTTCTATCACAGCCATTCAAATAGAACGATTTATTAAAAAACAAAAATCGCGCAAGCTTTTTATTCGAATGTGTAATCCCGATTTTATGGGTACAAATAAACTAGCTTCCCGCACGAACTGTATGCAGCGAAAAAGCCATCATTTCTGATGGCTTTTTTTATAAGATTTCCGCACCCTGAGTAGTCCAAAGGACGTATCGAAGGGTGCGGAAAAAAAGTAGAAATCACCGTTGGTTACAGTTCCACTAGTGAAATAAGTCAATTTAGAATCTCAAATGAGTTTGCTAATAATAAGGTTATCATCCAAAAATTCATTATGTTTAATATCGACTTAAGAATTGCTGTAAAATTGAACGTATGAAAGTATCTATTGTTGAACCTTGTCCTGCAAACTGGGAGCATATGCAAATCAAACTTCATGCAAGGCATTGCGACCAATGCGATAAATCAGTGATCGATTTTACCCAAAAAAACAGGGCGGAAATTATCACTTATTTAATTGAAAACCCAAATGGTTCCGTTTGTGGCAGAATGAACCAACAACAATTTGATATTAAAGAAGAGGATCTTCCAGAATTGATTTCTATTCTCAGTCAACCAAGATTTCGTGCTAATGCATTTTTAATATTGGCAGTGGTTTGCTCAAGTTTGTTCTATTCCTGCGAGACCGATTCAAACGGTGTTAAAACAATTGAAAAGCCAAAAATTGAGAGGCAAACAATTGATCCTGTAGATAAGCAAAAAAATAATTCAGTTGAGAACACACGCAGTAATGACAGTGTAAAAAAAACTAAAAAACAACACTTAATTCGTCCAGCTGAACTTATGGGTGAAGTCTCCATAATCCCCGAACCCGAACCTCCTATTTCTGGAGGAATAACGTATGGTCCGTTGCCCGAATTAGAAGTGGCCACAAATCCGGAAGAAGTCCTATCCTATGCGGAAGTGATGCCCGAATTTCCAGGAGGAATGCCCGAAATGATAAAGTTTCTCCAAGAAAATATGATTTACCCCGAAGAAATGAAAGAAAATGGAATCGAGGGAAGAATTTATGTGCAATTTGTGGTTACGAAAACAGGAAGTATCGAAGAGGTTACCATCGCAAAAGGAATGAATGGGTTAAATCGCGAAGCAATTCGTTTGGTGAAACAAATGCCAAATTGGAAACCAGGAACAAACTACGGTAAACAAGTGAACGTGAAAATGGTCATTCCGATTCTTTTTTCACTCAAATAAACAGATGACAACGTTAAGTTTCTCTGATGGCATTATTGGCAAAACAATCATTAAAGAAATAACCTTACTCGGTTAGAAAACTATCGCATTGAATTTCTTGAGTTGCTCACCGAAACGTTAAATAATCCCTAAGTTTGTCCTTTATACAAGATAAATCATACCAATGAAAACAAACAAAACCGTAGCTTGGGTCCTCACTGGATTAATTTCTTTAGCATTTTTAGGCAGTGCCGTTGGTAAATTCACAGCCAATGCAGAAGCTTTAAAGATGGCTGAACAATTTGGTATTGATGCCTCTACGTATTTATACATCGGAATTATTGAATTGTGTTGTTTGATTCTTTTTATTGTTCCGCGCACTGGAATTCTAGGCTCCTTACTCCTCTCGGCCTACATGGGTGGAGCAATTGCTACACACCTTGAACATGGACAATCGATTATTGCTCCGTGCGTGGTACAAACGTTCTTATTTCTTGTGGCATTTTATCGTTTCCCTGAACTCAGAAAAACCTTGTTCAATGAGAAATAAGCTTTTATGATTCATTGGCACAACCCTACTCCTCCAGAGGCGCCGTTTTATGCTTCGATTTTCAATTACTATTTAGCAGATAACCTTGATGGATATCAAGCTTACGATGAACAGACGCTTGAGCTTGTAAAGGAAATGCCGGGTTATTTGGGGTATGAGAGTATGAAGCAGGACGGACGCGGTATGTTTATTACTTACTGGAAGGATATGGAATCGATTCGAGCGTGGGCCTCCCACCCCATCCATGAAGAAGCCAAAGCCTTGGGTATCGCGCAATGGTATCAATCCTACACCAGCATGATTGCTGAGGTGGAGCGGTTTCATCAAAAGTGATCGTTTTATATATCATAAAACAAACCATCGTAATAAAATCAATGCCCAGCATTGAAAAATTCACACCCATTTTTCTCTTGGATTTATCTCAAAAACTTTGTAGCTTTAGAACATGTATATTTCCATCACAGGTTTAAAACCAAAGGGGTTTTGGTCCACCCTAAAATTTTGGACCTTGGCAATACCTACCTTCAAGCAAGCATCGACGGCAAAGGGAAACAAGTACTGCCAAGTCAAACGAATTGAAGGATATCAATGCACCCTAACCGCTTGGGATGACCGTGAAAGCATGCTTGTGTTTTTACACGAAGGTCCACACCTTAAAGCCATGAAAGCTTTTCATCGCATTGCAACCGGTAAAACCTATGGTTTCGAATCCGACGTAATTCCAACCTGGGAAAACGCCTTTGTTTTGTTACAAGAAATGGGGAAGAATTATTAAACCTTAAGCGGAACCTAAACCTTCGCTCACGCGCATTGCACGTGAATACTTTTCTTACCTTCGTTTTAACCTTAATTAAAACCCATGAAAAATACTTTTCTATTCCTTATTGCGCTTGGATTGTGTTGTGCTTGTTCCGATGGTCAAAACAAATTGGAAACTGAATTAGAAGCCAAATTGAAACAAGAAGCAGCTGCTGCATCTGATAAGCTCGAGGCTGAACGCAATCGATTGGAGGAAGAGCGATTGGCATTAAAAGCAGAACGTGAAGCTGCGCAAATTCAAAAAGAAAAGGACGAGGAGAACGCAAGGTTGCAAGACCAATTTAGTCAATCGGATCTAGCCATGGTTAACAAATCAAGGGCGTATTTTCACAGCGAGCCAAGGGCTGAAACCATCTACAACCGTAAATTTTTGATACGGGGGAATGAAATCAGGATAATTCGCATGAGTAGCAACGGTTTTGGATACGTGGAATACTACAATGAAGAAAACGATAAATATACAAAGGGTTGGCTTGATCTTCACGACTTAGTACCCATCGAATACGGCTGTTGATTGTAAGGTAACACCCCTCGTCAATGCTAATGCGCGTCGGAAATTACTTTTGCCTTCTTGGTTTTCTTGTAGCGAACCATCAATACCACAGGAAAAATGATCAACACCATCAATCCTACCGCGAAAAAACCCTGGTCATAACTTACCAATGCTTGCTGCCTCCCGATTGCGCCTTCCAATGACCTTAAGGCCATTGCTTCTGCCTCCTCCATGGAAAATCCTTTGGATAAAAAATTTTGTTTAATCGCCGCCATTCGCTCAACACTTTGCTGAGAGTAGTCATTCACATACCCCAACATGGAACCTCGCACCTGCGCGTTTTTTTGAATCAGAAAGAGGTTGATCAATGCGATGCCAACAGAACCCCCTAATTGGCGAACCATGTTGGATAACCCTACGGCTTGGCCGATGTCCTTGCCTTTCAATCCAACTACTGCCAAAGAAATAATGGGCGACATCATGCAAGCCATTCCAATGCCTCTTAAGACGAAGGGCAAGTAAAAATCACCCTGGGAAGAACCCGGAGAAGAAAAAGACAACATCATCAAGAAAATAACCGTCGAGCTTGCGCCAAAAATGATGATCTTCTTTGGATTGACCCCTTTTCCTAACATTTTACCGACGATAGGCATGGTAAAAGCAGAACACAAAGCGCCTGGAATCATGAACAACCCTGTTTTGGTAGCTGTCCAACCCAATGAGATTTGTACAAACAAGGGGAATATAAAGACAGAACCAAAGAGAATTAATCCGAGGAGGAAATTCAAAATGCTTCCCAAAACCAAATTGTAATTTTTATACAACCGAAGGTTTACTGCAGGATAATCAATGGATAATTCTCGCCAAATCAAACTCACAATGCCTGCCACAGCCAAGCAGGTAAACAAAATAATTTCTTTACTGTCAAACCAATCTTTTGAAGTACCTTCTTCCAAAACATACTGAATACTTCCCACAGCGACGACCAGAAACAAGATACCCCAATAATCTATGCGCTTGGGCTTAACCGAAAAAGGATCATTGCCTACAAATTTGAATGCGAGAAAAGCGGCTACGATTCCAATGGGAACATTCACAAAAAATATCCAATTCCATGAAAAATTATCGGTAATCAATCCTCCAATGGTGGGTCCAAAGGTGGGCCCAAGAATGATTCCCATCCCAAATATCGCTGTTGCCATTCCAATTTTCTCCGGAGGAAAAGCCCCCATGATGATGGTTTGCGCCGTTGAAAGGAGTCCTCCCCCACCCAATCCTTGTACAAACCGCCAAAAAACCAAGGTCCACAAACTTGTGGAAAGTCCACACATTAGGGAGGCAAAAGTAAAAATGATGACAGAAGCCGTAAAATAGTTTTTGCGTCCAAAATAACTCGAAAGCATTCCAGTCAGCGGAATAATGATCACATTGGAAATGGCATAAGCGGTTACCACCCAGGCAATTTCCGTCGTCGTCGCACCAATGCTCCCACTGATTTCCCGCAGAGAAACGTTTACAACCGTGGCGTCGATCAATTCAAGCAATGCACAAGAAATCGCCGTGAGAACCAAAATAATACGCGTGGTACCTGTTGGATATTGGGGGGTTAATGCTTGGGTATGAGACATTTATTTTGTTTTTACAGAAACATACGCGCTCAATCCCGGGAACAAAATCATTTGCTGTTGCTTGGTCAACTTTTTAAACTTGATTTTAACCGGAACACGCTGAACAATTTTGACAAAATTCCCTGTTGAATTGTCCGGAGGAAGCAAAGAAAACTTTGAGCCTGTAGCACCAATGTAAGAATCGAGTACCCCTTCCAAGTCCATGTCTGGATACGCATCAATCTCAACCTTCACCAGTTGTCCTGGTTTCATGTTTTCAATTTGGGTTTCCTTAAAATTGGCCGTTACCCAAAGGGATGTATTGTCAATGGCAGAACAAATGGGCGTTCCCGTAGTGATGAACTGACCATTGTCTACACTTCTTCGGGAAACAATGCCACTGCAGGGCGCTTTCACAACGGTATACCCTAACTGGGTTTTTGCCAAGGTTAATTCCGCATTTCGTTGTTTTACCAGCGCTTCTGCCAACGCGATTAACGATTTTTGCCCAACCGCTTGGGATTTAACCCCATCCGATTGCGCTGAAGAAGCTTTGTATTGGTTCTTGGCCGCTTTGTACTGCGCTTGCGCTACAGCCAATTCAGCCTGTACGGCATCGAACTCGGACTTGGTCGCTGCTTTGGAAGCATACATGTTTTTAATCCTTTTGAAGTCCTCTTGTACCTTAGACAACCTTGCTGAAGCGACGTCAATGTTTTGCGCCGTTGTTTCACTCGATAAAAAGGCAGCATTCGCATTTAAATCACTCGCATTTGAATTGTTTCTTACCGCAATTAAATTTGCTTTCGCGTTTTCCAAAGCGGCCTCTGCTTGGGCTACCCGGGCCACAAATTCTTGGTCGTTGATAAGGACAAGGACCTCTCCTTTTTCAACCCATTGGTTGTCCAGAAAAAGTACCTCCTGAACATATCCAGAAACGCTGGCACGTACCGGAATGATGTCGGCATCAATTTGCGCATTGTCGGTGGTTTCAGAACCAAGGGCCATCCATCGATAAATCAAACCAATCACAAGGACCACGATGGCAATGCCAAGAATGATAAAAATCCTTTTCTTTCCTTTTTTCGGCTTTTTTGCGCTGGATTCTTCGTTGATTTCCTCAGATGATTCCGCTTGATTCACAACGTTGGTTGATTCTTCAGCGTGTCCTTCAGCGCCTGTTTTGTCTTTCTTTTCTTTTTCCTTTTTCATAATCTCATTTTAAAAATTTATCAATCCCATGGTTGCGTTGTAGTTTGACCATGCATTCAAGCGTTTGATTTCATGCATTTTCATTTTCATCCTTGCGGACAATTCGTCGTTTAATTGAAGTAAATATACCGTCGATGTGATTTTACCATTTTCAAATTGGGAAGCGGCGATGGCAGAAATAGCGGTTTTCTTTTCCAAGATGGTGGCATCTAGCTTCATCATTTGATCCAAAGCGGCAATTTGCGAAGTAAATGTAATGACCGTTGTTTCGATGTTTCGATTTAGATTCTCGCGTTGGATTTCTATCATTTTCTTACTTAAATCAAACTTCTGTTTTTCTCGGTTTAACCCGTAGAGTGTTGAGACATTCCATTTCAACCCGATGTTCGCACTTCCAAAAAACCTAAGGTTTTGGTTGATAAAATTGGGGCCAGGGCGACCATAATTCCCATTTGCACCAACCGTTATCTTTGGCAAAGCATAGTTAAAAGCCAATTGGTAGCGCTCATCCAATAATTTTTCTTGCATGATAAACAAGGTATTCTCAGGACGCATTACACTCATAAACATCTGATTGCCACCGGCTGGAACCAAGAGAAGCTCAACAGATTGATCGATCTTTTTCCCCGTAACCATTGAAAGGTTTTCATACATCGCATTGAGGTTTTCCTTTGCTTCAATGGTGTTTTGTTGCGCGATTAACAGTTCGACTTCAATTTCGTCCAACGCATTGGCCAAGACCATTCCATTGCTTACCGCCACAGCGACATTGACCGAACGTTTGTTCAAATTATCTTGGAGCAACTCAAACATTTTTATGCTTTCCTTGGCCAGTAAAATTCCCATGTACAATTGATTCACCTTGTCCACCAACTTGTACAATTCCACTTCATTTTTTTGGATTTCGATTTCAGCAGAAATTTTCTCGATTTCCTTTTGGTTTCTGCTCATTCCTCCGTCGAATACGGTTTGCTCTACAGACAATGCACCAAGGTAGGAGTCATGTGGGAAATTGGTGTTGAATCCCGGAATGTTAAACTGAACCACTTCGCTTTGATACACCGCTTGAAGGTTAAAATTCAACTTCGGCAACCAGGCTTCTTGGATGGCTTTCAAATTTACATTGGATTGCGCTTTGTACAATTCATTTTGCTTGTAGAGCGGGTAATTCAATTTCGCCCAGCGAATACAGCTGTCCAACGATACAGAACTTTGCTGAGCGAAGGAGACCGTTGAAATTCCTAAGAAAAAGGATACGTAAAACAAAAATTTCATTGCCATTATTTTAGATTCAAATTAATAAATTCATGTACCGACGCCTTTAATTTTTCCGTAGAATATTCAGAGTCAGCTACCTGGTTGTGAGACAAAATCACCTTAATCATTGGCATCGCTAAAAAAGGATATGCACACAGCGACATCAGGTTAACGAAGAAGAAAACAGGATCAACTTCCTTCAAAACACCATCCTTCCTACCCGATTTTACCAAACAAATAAGCGAAAGATTGTCTTTTTTGTAGGTCATTACCTTTTCATGGAATAGCACTTGGTTGCTGCTTATTTCTTTGATGAGAAATATGGACATTTGTGGATATTCTTCAAGAAAATCAATGAATCGATCGGCAAAAATATGGACACGTTCATGAATGCTTAGGGACTGGTCGGAAATCACCTTCATGTTTTCGAAGTACCTTTCCAACGCATTTCCAAACACCTTATCAAACAACCTTTCTTTGTTCCTGAAATAGTAATGTAATAATGCTTTATTGATTCCCGCCCTGTCTGCAATCTCTTGCATTCTGGCACCATAAAGTCCATATTCGAGGAAAACACTCTTTGCCGCGTCTTGAATAACTTGTTCGGTACGAACATCTTTTAACCTCATAGTTTAACCAAATGGTTAACAAAGGTAAAATAAATTTCAAATCAAACTAATGCTTAACAATTACTTCACTTTGGTCAACGCGAAATCGTGGCCCCCAAATACCCGCTTCCGTTCCCTGTCCCACGGCAATGATCATGTTAATTTCAGCACCCAAAGGCAATCCTAATTTTCTACGAACCCTGAATTTATCGAAACCTTCCATTGGGCAGCTGTGAAATCCTTCGGCTGCAATGGAAAGCATGAAAGTTTGCGCAGCCAAGGCACAGGATTTATGAACCATAATCCGTTGGTCTGTTTTACCACAAAATCGCATGGAAGGCTTAAAAAATCCGCCAAAAAAACCAACAGAAAATCGAATGGTGGTAAGCAAGCCGAAAGGATCACGACCGTAAAGTAAAGGCATCAATTTTCCGTAGTAATCCAGACCTTGTTTCTCCATTTTATTAGGCCCTCTCCCTTCAATTGCTTTGAGGATTTGTGCCTTATTCCAACGTGCACGTTTCCTAAAAAGGTCTCTCCGTGTTACAAAAACCACCAATTCTTTAGCCGTTTTGGCCGCATTTTGACCTAAACACAAGGGAACAAATTCAGATTTCAATTTTTCATCATGGATCCAATGAAATTCCCACAATTGCATATTGCTGCTATTTGGAGAAAGGATGGTACGTTCCAAGCTTCTTGTCATCACTTCTTCTGGAACCTCAATTTCTGGGTTAAACTTTCGATTAGACCTCCTAAATTCAATGATTTCCTGAAATTCTTTGCTGTGCATTTTTTTGATTCAAAATTACACAATTACGAGCCCCTTGAATCTTGTCCTATAAAATAAACTAACTTTGCCATATGGATGATACAAGAAAAAGGGTTGAAGTCTGCTTCACACCGGGAGAGTATACCTATTTCAAAGGAGAATTTGAAATTGTCGTAGTCATTGATGTCCTCAGAGCAACCTCTGCGATTTGCACGGCTTTCGAATACGGAATTTCTTCGATTATACCGGTACCCACTGTAGAAGAAGCAATTGAATACAAGAAGAAGGGTTATTTAGCTGGGGCAGAACGCAAGGGCAAAATCGTGGAAGGATTTGACTTTGGGAACTCACCTTTCAGTTACATGAAAGAGGAATTCAGGGGTAAAGACATCGTACTCACCACCACAAATGGGACAAAATCCCTTGATGTTGCGAAGGATGCCGACACCGTTGTCGTAGGTTCCTTTTTAAATTTGAATGCCCTTTCCCTTTGGCTTGAAAAGCAAGATAAAAACATACTGTGTCTATGTTCGGGATGGCAAGACAAATTTAACCTCGAAGACACCATTTGCGCAGGAGCCATTTCAGATTACCTGGTCTCTACAGGGAATTTTGTTTCCACCGAAGATTCCTCGATTGCCGCAAAATATTTATACCTATCAGCAAAAGACAATTATTTAGGTTATTTAAAATCCAGTTCACATAGGCGTCGATTGAAAAACCTAAATTTGAATGAAGATATTAAGTATTGTTTAACCCCGAATCAGACGGACGTAATCCCCCAATTAAAAAATGGCAAATTGGTTAAGATATAGCTTGGTCGTTCTAGGAATTTCCAGCATTCCATTTTTGTTTTCCTACAAACCTTGGGAGACCTCAAGGCCACAATGGGGATTTTTTGGACACAAGCGAATCAACCGTATGGCTGTATTTACGCTCCCGCCTGAAATCTTTGGCTTTTACAAAGAAAACATAGAGTTTTTAACAGACCACGCCGTAGACCCTGACAAAAGAAGGTATGCCGTCACAGGTGAAGCCGAATGTCACTACATTGATTTAGATCACTACTACAAACCAGGTGAAGATCCCTTTGAAATTGTACCGAAATATTGGAAGGATGCGGTGCAAAAATATTCTGAAGATTCCTTGCGAAGTTATGGCATTGTCCCTTGGCACATCTTGCAAATGAAATATAAACTTCAGAAGGCATTTGAAAACAAGAACATCGATTTGATATTAAAGTATTCTTCCGAAATTGGGCATTACATCGGGGATTCCCATGTCCCCTTGCATACGACAGAAAACTACAATGGTCAAAAGACGGGACAAAAAGGGATTCATGGGCTATGGGAAAGTCGATTGGTAGAAATCAATGCGGAAGATTACGATTATTTCGTTGGCAAAGCATCCTATAAAAAGAATGTACAAGATTTTGCTTGGAATGCAGTGCGTGGGTCCCACGCGGCACTGGATTCTGTGCTATCCATGGAAAAAGAATTGACAAAAACCTTTCCTCCCGATCGAAAATACAGTTATGAGCAAAGAGGAAACACCACCATTTCAACCTACTCAAGGGAATTCTGTTCGTCGTATCACCAAATGTTAAACGGCATGGTCGAGCGAAGACTTAAGACATCCATCATTGCCGTTGGAAGCATTTGGTACACTGCTTGGGTCGACGCAGGACAACCTGACCTCACCACCTTACAAAACCAAAAACCTTCCGCTGAACTGCTTAAGGAAATGAAAGATTTGGACGCTCACTTTCACAACGACAAGAATTTCGGAAGAATTTGTGATTAAACTTCCAAAGGTTTAAGCATTTTCATACTTCTTATCCAGCAAGTAATTCAAGTGATAATCCACCAAACCATCGACGGGTTTTTGAATGATGCTCGCCACATGAATGGACAAGTGTTTGGCTGCTTTCATAAGTGAATCTTCAAAAATAGCCGCAAGACTTCCAACAAAATGAACGTCTACCGATGTAAAGTCTGGATAGCATCCTACGTGTACACGCATGAATTCATAAAACCCTTCTTCTATCATTTGCTGAAAAAACGGATGCGCTTTGTGTTTTGCAACGAATGGCATGAACGAAGCAATAAAGACGTTCGCATTGGATTCTTTGTATACCTTATCTAAAATCTGTTCTTTATTCAACCCAAACGTTTGCTCAAAATCCGCACTCAGCTCAACCGTTAAATGCCCGTACAAATAAGCCGCAAGTAGTTTTTTTCCAAAGTAACTTCCACTTCCCTCATCTCCAAGAACATAACCCAAGGCTGGAATCACATCCGAAACGGTCTTGCCATCAAAATAACATGAATTCGACCCTGTTCCAATGATGCATGAAATGCAATTTTTCCCTTGATACGTTGCATAAGCACAAGCGACCAAATCATGATCCACATGAATCTTTGCATTTTTAAAAACCGTCGACAATCCAACCAAGATCACATCGTTTTTTGCAGGACTGGAGCAACCCGCTCCGTAGAAATAGATTTCGTTCACTTCATCAGCCAGCCCATGAATGGCGTCGTTTTTACGGATTTCATCCGAAATAAAAACAGATGAATGAAAGAAAGGATTGAAGCCCATGGTGGTGAAATACCTGCGTTTCTCATGCGCATTCACAAGTACCCAATCGCTTTTTGTAGAACCACTTTCGACAATAAAGATCATAGCTTAGGTTTATTTTACATTGCGTAAAACGCACGTTGTTAAAATCAAAGATATACAGTCTCACCATTCATCGAGACTAACACAAGTAAAAAGGTGCGAAAATTTCAAGTCATTTGCACAAAAACACTACTTTTTCGAAAAATAAATGACCAGCGTCAAAAAATGAATCCTCGCTGAAAGCCCAGTTATATTCGATGAAAAGGACGAATCATACATTTAAATTGGCATTTGCACAAAGTAAGTTGCCAAAGCTGTAACTTTCCAAGGTAATGAATTGTTTTTAACTGAAACCGTTTTGAGAAAATCTGAATTTACAATGGTCGTTCAACAGCACAATGCAAGCATACTCCGGTATGCGTTGAATTTTCTTGGCTCCAAGGAAGATGCCAAGGACATTGTACAAGATGTTTTCGAGAAGCTGTGGTTGAATATTGACCGTGTTGAGGAAGAAAAAGTTAAAAATTGGTTGTATACATGTACGCACAACGCAATGTTGAATTTCATAAAGAAACATTCCCGTATGAACTACATGCATTCAATTGAATTGAAACAAGACACTGTAACGAATGAATTTCATCGTTACGAATCTAAAGAGGTGATTGAAAGAACGGTGAGCATTCTCCCCCCGGTTCAGAAAAGTATTTTACTTATGCGAGATTTAGAAGGGTATTCCTACGAAGAAATAGGAACCATGCTTTCTTTAAGTCCATCACAAGTAAAGGTTTATCTTTTCCGCGCCAGGCTTAAAATAAAGAATCAGTTAAAAACCATTCAAGCATTCGTGTGAATTACCCAAATCAAGAAAATATAGATCGTTGGCTGTTTGACTGGACTGAAGGAAACTTAAGTTCGGATCAGGTTTTTATGCTGGAGGAATTTCTCTTGGTACACCCTGAACATCAAATCGATGCCGATTTATGGCAGCAAGCCAATCTTAGTTTTCCTGAATTTACTGAACAAGTTGAAATTAAAATTCCCGAGGAAAAATCAAAAAAACGCCGCGCTATACTTTGGATGCTCCCAATGCTCCTACTTCCGTTGCTTTTCTTAATTCCTTACTTCACAACAAATCCAGCACAGCAAAAGTCCGCAAGCACTCCGAAGTCTATGCAACGAATTGCCAACACAAGTTCATCTCGCATTGTACTAAATAAACCCAACCGTAACTTAAGCCGTTCAAAAGCGTACGCCAATGTAACGCAACCAAAACCAATGATTTCAAGGGCTTACGCTAACACTGTTAATAAAATTCAAAACAATTTTAACAATTCGCAGACGAATGCCGCGTTAACCATCGACAAAAATTCAACCATCGAAGCGAACATTCAAAACCAACCCTCCATTTTGGAAGCGCCAAGGCAAATGGAAAAAATAACCTTAAGCGCGCCAAACAAAATCAAAGAACTGCATTCAGACATTGCCGACCAAGGCATCGCATCAGAAAGTACTTCAACGGGCGAAGACATCGCCATCGAAAAAAGCAAAAACCAATTCAATCTTCCAACCTTAAAAATTTCAAAAAACAGTCGGGTTGCAAAATACTTGATGAAAGATGTTGTTGCCTCCTCTCAAAAAGACCGGATTTATTTGGTACCTGAAAAATCACACCTTGACTTAAACATGGGTTTGGCTGGAGACATGTCTCAAAACAGATTTCAATCCACGAGCATCGTACGATGGTTCAACCAAACCCCCAACCAGAAACTCACACAACAACTTAGTTTTGACACCTACCTTCGCAATGTCAAAAGTGGTCTTGGCGTAACCGCTAACTACAGTCACTTTGGTACCGGCGCGATTCAAGATTGGAATGTCAATGTACTCTACTCTCCAAAAATAGCCATCGGTCAATATATATCGCTTTCCCCTTCCATCGGCTACCAACTTGGACGCAAATCTGTGAACATCAATAAAATAAACAACCTTCAAAATTTCGCTTTCAATTCAAACCAAGTCCAACAATTCAATTACAACATGAGTTTGCCTGTGGGACAGAAGCTTTGGTACCGAGACCTTAGTGCAGGTATGCTTGTGAATGCAGGACCCATTTATGTGGGTGGACAGGTAACGAATGTATTAAGACACCAAGACAACATCAATACAAATGATTTTGACACTGTCAACCGAGCGAATCGAACGTATGGCATTCTTTGTGGAACTGATTTCAAAGCCAAAAAAGGATTGATTGTTTTTTCTCCAACGGTTTATCATGAGCGCAACGCATCGTATGCAATTACGCAATACAGTGCAACTTTGCAGCTAAACCATTTGGTAATTGGAGGTAATTACGGTTCCAATAAAAATATTTCTTGCATGGTTGGATTTACGTCCGAGCGGTTTGCATTGTTGATGCAGTCTACAAAAATGCGAAATGTATTGTCTCAGCCAAACAGTTATGCACACCAGTTAACCTTAAGAATTAATTCTAATATTAGTCGAAAAACAAGACGTTATTTATATTTGTAACCATGAAAATTAAAAATTCAATCTTTTTAGCGGTATTTATCGCCTTAGGAATCCAAGTAAGTGCACAAGACCCTACGTTCACGCAGTTCTATGCAAATCCGATTTATTTGAATCCTGCCTTGGCTGGTTCAACCGGTTGCCCGAGGGTTTCGATGAACTATAGAAATGAATGGCCATCGTTGACAGGGAATTATGTTACCTACAGTTTGGCTTATGACAGCTATGTTAAAAGCATTTCTGGGGGATTAGGTTTCATTGCAACGCATGACCAACAAGGAAGGGGTACGATTTCAACTACCATGGTTGGCGCAATCTATTCATACAACTTGAAAGTTACTCGGAAATTCTCGATGATGTTTGGAGCACGCGCTGCTTACTACCAGAAATTCTTAGATTGGAATAAATTGACTTTTGGCGACATGATTGACCCACGAAGAGGTTTTATTTACCAAACTGGAGATGTTCCCCGCGGAAATGGTAGAAGGGGATTTTTTGATGCATCTGCTGGGTTTGTAGGATACACCGATAAGTTTTATTTTGGTTTTGCTGCGCATCACTTGAACCGTCCAGATGAATCCATGATTCTTGGAACCAGTAAATTACCCATTCGATATACTGCACACGCAGGGGCGAACATTAAGCTTGGACGTGGAAGGTTTTCAAATTCTACTTCCATCATGCCAAATGTGATTTACCAAAACCAAAATGGTTTTCAAGAATTAAGTGTAGGTACGTACATCAAGTATGAAAACTTTACTGCGGGTGCATGGTTCAGAAACAGAGATGCTTTTATCCTTTGCTTAGGTATTACCACCCCAAAATTCAAAGTTGGCTACTCTTACGACATCACTGTTTCTAAGCTTGGAAATGGCGTTTCTGGAGGGTCACATGAAGTTTCATTAGGTTTCAATTTTGCTTGTAAGCGTAAACCTAAAAACTTCCGTAAAATTTCTTGTCCGTCCTTCTAATCCAGGCTCTCGGAATCGTAAACCACCTTGCCTTTGACAATCGTTTTGATTGCGTAGTTGTCGATTGCAATGTTGCTTTCCATTAAAGGTTTAAGCAAGATCATAAACGTGGCTTCCATCCCTTTTTTCAAACTCCCCCTCCTTTGTTCGGAAAAAGATGCATATTGGGGCCAAAGGGTCATTCCTTTTAACGCAATGTCAAGTGGCAAGGCGTCTTCCTTCCTGAATCCGGCTTCGGGAAATCCTTCCGCATTTTGACGTAAAACAGCAGCTCGCAATGTCATAAATGGATTGGTTCCTTCTACAGGAAAATCTGTACCTAACGCAATCATTCCAAACTGTTCATACAGCGAAAAATACGAATACGCGCCTTTCATCCTCCCTTGCCCTAACCTTTGCAAAGCCCATCGTTGGTCTGTCGTTGCGTGCGTAGGTTGAACTGAAGGAAAAATGGCATAATCTCCGAAATAATGAAAATCCAATGGATCCACAACTTGGGCATGTTCAATCCGCCAACGGTGGTCTTTATTTGCATCGTAAGCCGCTTTGTAGGCTTTTAACACCAATGAATTGGCGGAATCACCAATGGCATGTGTGTTCAATTGGTAACCGACCTTGATTGCCTTACGCACCCATTCAGCTATTTCATCCGTAGGCGTCAACAACAATCCGTGATCCTCTGCATGGTCCGCATAGGGCTGTTTCAACAAGGCACCTCTCGAACCCAATGCACCATCGGCAAACATTTTAAAACTTCGAATGCTTAAGTTCTTGTATTCATATACACCCTTTTTTTGTGCAAAAAGAAAATTCTCCTCGTTTGCCAAAAGCATTGCGTAAATATTCAATTTCAGTTGGTTTGCACGAACCATACGTTCTAAAATCACACGTTCCCTTTGGGTAATTCCTGCCTCATGTACGCCTGTTATTCCATATTGAAACAACTCTTCTTGTATTTCTAAGATGGTTTTTTGATAGTCAACTTCTTTGTAATCGGGAAGATGAGATTTCACCAAGTCCATGGCTTTATCTACCAACAATCCCGTACAAACCCCATTTTCGAGAAGAATTTGACCTCCCTGTACTTTTGTAGTTTGATTGATCCCTGCTTTTCTTAGAAGAAAATCATTCACCAAAACGGCGTGTCCATCCACCCTATAAAGCGCTACAGGTATGTTTGGGAAAAGCTGGTTCAAGTCGGTGTTTGTTGGCATAACATCCGAAGCCCAAAGGGATTGGTCCCACCCACTTCCAATGACAAACTTTGCATTGCGCGATTCTTGGTACTTTTCAACCAGAACAAGTAAAGTCCCCCATGATTTTACACCTGTCAAGTTAATTCCCAATTTTTGTTTTGCGTAGGAAAAGAGGTGCCCATGCGCGTCTGTGAATCCTGGATATACGTCCTTGCCTTTGCAATCCACTTCCTCATCCGCTCGGTATTTGTTCAGAATTTGTCGTTCGGGACCTACCTCCACGATCTTACCGTCTTTTATCGCCATTGCCTGATCGATGGCATTCAAATCGTCCATCACATGTATGCGCGCATTGTGAACAATCAGGTCCACTTTTTTACCTTTCATACATGCGGTAGAAAGCAGGAATACGCTAAGAAAAAATAGAAATTTATACATAGAAATTAAAATGGAAGGCCAATGCCAAAATTCAAGGAAGGTAAAAAAGGCTTAGCCATCAATGGTTTTGCCTGGGTGATTTTCTCTGCATCCGTTCCCGACGTAATTCCATAATATTCAGCACCGTCTAAATAATAGGCATCTCGTTTTTGAAACACCCAACGCGCGTTATCTGGGAGAGAAGGATTGTAGAAAGGAAAACCAACATCCAAACGTACTAGGAAATACCCCAAATCCAAGCGAATTCCAGTACCCAAAGTCAAGGCCAACTGTTTGTACCATTCAGAAGTAAACTCTGAACCAGGACGATTGATGTCTTTTTTGTAGGTCCAAATGTTACCAAAATCAGCAAAGACAGCTGTTTTCAAGGTTGAACCTAATGGAATACGCAATTCAACAGACCCACCCAAGCGGATGTCTCCAATTTGAGTCGCCGTTCCTGACGAATCTCTGTAGTACTTGTATTTTCCGGGACCTAAGCTACGCGCCTTCCACCCCCTATTGTCATTAGACCCACCTGCGAAAAAACTGTAATCGTAAGGCATGGAAGTTTTAGAGTTACCGTAAGGCACCCCTGCTCCAGCCATTAGACGCGTTGCCAATTGAAGTTTCGATTTAAAATTTCGGGTCAGAATAAACTGGTTGTCGTTTCGAAAAAACTGTGCAAAGCCATTTCCTAGAAATGCTTTTTGTCCATTGGCCATCGTATCTTGACCTTTGGTCAAAAAAGACAGGGTATTTCCTGCGAAAGAAACCGAGCTATTGAAGAGGATGATGGAATTAAGGAAACTGTGGTCCTTGCCTTTTGATGTTGGGTACTCGCGTTTCGCATTTGAAAATTCCAGTTGCAATTTAAAATCTTCCCAAATGAGCTGGTTGCTGTAGGTATTTTTAAGAAAGAGGTCATTTAAGGAATTAATTTGGGCATCGAAATCGGTTGACTTATCAATTTTCACAAATTTAACGATGGAAGCAAAGGGCAAACCGATGGTAAAGAGTTGTGTTTTATCCACCAAGAACTTCCAGGTATAGTTCATCTGAAAAACCCTTCGGGTGAAGATGTCTCGTTTTTCGAAATTCAGTCCTACAGCAAATTGCGTCTTTGGTTTTTGGCGTTTTGAGATAAACTGAACAGGGACAGGAAAGAGCCCAGGAACTTCAAGCTTGATGCTGGGACCAAACTCAATCGTATTAAAAACCCTTCCTCCTTTTCCGCCTCCTTCAAATACGATGGGTTGGGATTCGAAACCACCTCCTAGGGTAACCATTAACTTTTCGCCACCATGAAACAAATTCCTATTTGAATAATCAATGGATGCATTGACCCCAAGTAAACCGAAGGAAGAGGTGAATTTTGGCTCGAAGGAAAAGGATTGTTTTTTAGAAGGACTTAAGAAATAATGTACATCCAAAAGATTTTGGTTGGGAACTTCGACTAATTTTGGTTTGATGCTCGAAAAAAGATTTAATTGATTTAAAAATTGGTAGCTTCTTTCGATGTAATATTCCTTGTAGTAATTGGTAGGCTCGAGGTAATTCTGCAATTCAAGCAACTTGGCTTTAACGGTGGGTTTACTTCCATTGAATCGCAATTCTATCTTACGAAAGGGATGCGGAGAATGTTGGGGAAGGTTAAATTTACCCGCTTGTTTCTTGTCGCAGAGAATCTCGTCATATACAAGGGAATTCACCGTAGCCAAAAACGAGGTTTCCAAGGGATCATTTAGGGATGAGATGTTGTTTTTTTCCAAGTAATTTTTGAAGGACTCCTTGACTTGGGTCGTATCACTCAAGTGAAAAATAACATTTCTAACGCGAAAAATGGAATACGGAACGGTCGTTAAACTGTCTTTAATAACAGGATGAGATACCGTCCTTGGTTGAAATTCCAGCCCCAACTTGACCTTCATGTTACGACCGCTTGTATCAGCCACATAAACCACACTGGACGACACGAAACCAAAATAGGCTTGATCTCGCATGGCCCTTGCAATCTTCTCTCTGTAGGAAGACAAGTAGTCCATGTCCAAATTTCGATTGAGTAAAGATTTCTCGCCTGTTTTTCGCTCCTCTTTCCCATTCCATTTGACATAGTTGTCAATGATGTTCTGTGCACCCAAAAAATATACTGAATCAATCACATAGGGTAAACCCGTTTTAACTTCATAGAATACGGTCGTCTTTTCGTCTTGGGTTGAAATTCGTGCAGAAACCTGAGCGCCATAGTATCCTTTTTTCTTCAAAAATATGCCGATTTGATCAATGGACTTTTGGAACAAAATGGTGTCAAACAACACAGGTTTTTCGCCATATTTATACTTAAGCCATTCCCTAAAAAAGGATCTTTGCCGCGAGCCATTGTCTACAGGGATAAGCTTTTCCGTGTAATATTCCCGATGTTTTCTTCTTGCTTTTTCGATTCGTCGGGCATTGACTTCTTCTATTTTCTTTGCCTGATGAATTTCCTTTGCTTTCAGTTTCTGGTTTTTACGAAATCGCTTGTCTGCTACCTTGGCAGAATCCACTGAATTATAGAGCATCAAACGAAACGGAATTCCAATCACAGTATGGTTTGGCTGTTGACGAATTACATCCTGAATTTCCGAAACACTTAGCTTTCCTTCTGAAAGTTGTAAATTCACAGCGTTTTTGTAAAGCAAACTTTGTCCTTTATTTACACTTTTAGTGATTCGACAAGCACCGAGGGCGAGCATTAAAAGAACAAATAGAAATAGGGATGATTGCTTCATATTTTCATCGCAAAGGTAATAAAAACAAGAAATGGAAAAGATAACGCTTGCCGATATTAAATGGATAAAATCCTTACACGAAAAAAAGAACCGAAGTGCAGAAAATTGTTTTCTGATTGAGGGAAGAAAATTGTTAGACGAGGCCATCATGACGCCAAACATCCGCATTACGATGGTGGTCCTTTGCTCCGCTTATGACCAAGAATTACACCTCGAGGAGGACACCCAAGTTTTGTTCGCCTCAGAAAAGGAAATGCAGCGAATTACCTGCCTAAAGAACCATGCAAACGTTTTGGCCGTTGTTGAAATCCCCGAAGTCAAAAACTTAAAAATGAGTCGGGCCATTTGTTTGGATAAACTTCAAGACCCCGGGAACATGGGTACGATTATGCGGATTGCGGATTGGTTTGGCATCAACAACATTGTAGCGTCTAACGACACCGTCGACGTTTTTAACCCAAAAACCATCCAAGCAAGCATGGGAAGTATCTTTCGGGTACAGGTTCATTACGTGGATTTAACTGAATTCCTAAAGAAAAGTACGTTGCCAATTTACGCCGCAACCATGGACGGAGAACCCTATCATCACTTCAACTTTGAAAACAATGGTCTTCTGTTGATAGGAAATGAAGGGAACGGTATATCCCCTGAAATTTCAGAAATAATCACCCATAGTGTTGGCATTCCGCGCATTGGAAAAGCAGAATCGTTAAATGCCGCTGTTGCCTGTGGTATCCTTTGTGCGCATTGGTCAATAAAATAATTTCAATTCGGCACCTATTACAGAAAAGCAATGTACCTTTGCGTTTTAGTCATAGCCAATGATCGATACCGACCTTTATAAGGCGAAGAAATTATATCCCTTTCAGGAAAATACCGTAAACCAAGTTTTGGACGAGCTCCGAACCCAAGGTTCACAGTTTAATTTATTGTACCAACTTCCCACCGGTGGTGGTAAAACCGTAATTTTCTCGGCCATAGCGAAACAATACATCAAGGAATGGAAAAAAAGGGTATTGATTCTAACCCACAGGATTGAGCTTTCAATACAAACATCCAAGCAGTTGCAAGCCATTGGCGTGAACAACAAAGTCATCAGTTCCGAAGTAAAAACCATAGAAGATCAAACAGAGTATGATTGTTACATCGCCATGGTTGAGACCTTAAACAACCGTCTGCAGGACAACAAGGAATTCATTGAGGATGTAGGATTGGTTATAGTCGACGAAGCACATTACAACAGTTTTAGAAAAATATTCCAGTATTTTCAAGGCGTAAATATCCTGGGAGTTACCGCAACGCCTCTGAGCAGCAATCGCTCACTTCCATTGAAAGACCATTACAACAAGCTCATCACGGGAGAAAGCATCTCCAATTTGATTCAAATGGGGTATCTATCCGATGCAGAGACCTTTTCTTACGATGTGAATTTGCATGGTTTGAAGATTGGAAACAATGGGGATTTTACGATAGGGAGTTCTGACATTGTTTTCAGCAACTATTTTATGCAGGAGAAATTGCTTTTTGCCTACGAGGAAATTTCGGTAGGTACAAAAACCTTGATTTTTAATGCGGGGATTGAAACCTCATTGCATGTGTACGAACTTTTCAAGAAGAACAAATACAAGGTAAAACACCTCGATTCCACCTTCAGCGACAAAGACCGAAAAGAAACCCTCAAATGGTTCCGAAATACCCCTGATGCCATTTTAACCTCAGTGGGCATTTTGACTACAGGATTTGATGAGCCAAGCGTGAAAACGGTTATTTTGAATCGGGCAACGAGGTCATTAACGCTCTACCACCAAATGATTGGACGTGGTTCCAGGAGAATCCCAGGAAAGGACAAGTTTCAGGTAATTGATTTAGGTAACAATGTACGACGTTTCGGCTATTGGCAAGACCATGTGAATTGGCAGGACGCATTTCGTTTTCCAGACCGATTCTTGGAATCTCGCATTTCAGAAATGGAAGACATGGAATTTGAGGTTGAATATGAGTTTCCAAGGGGATTGGATGCGTATTTTGACCTGGTGACTTTGGAGGCTTTTAACATCAAAGAGAATTATTATGAATGTTTGGACGCCGGAATCAAGGGAAAACTCGCTGTAGAAAACTCCTTAAACAATCATTTTGAAGCCATTTCTTTAAAAGCACCTAACCTCGACGAAGGAATCAAAGCGCAGGCCTTATTGCAGGACCACATTGAACACAGATTGAAAAATTATACCCGGTGCATTTCAAAATCTACCGACAACTATTTGAAATACCTCATGGAGACCTACAATCGACAGCTCACACAAAAGCTCCGACTCAACCTCGATGATTAAAAGATAATTCCTACCTTAGTTCAAATGAAGCGTTTTCTTGTTTTCGTATTGTTCACTGTTTGCTTGGCTAAACCATCGTTTGGACAAAAAAACAAACTGAGGGTTTACTTTAATACGGTTCAATTTTACGCGCCGGAAATTGGGAATTACGTAGAATTGCATTTTCAGTTCGATGCGAAATCTCTAAAATTCGTAACCAGTCCCGAGGGCATTCAATCCAAGATTTACCTATCCATTGAAATTAAAGACAGTTTAGAGAAAATTCATTTTAGGGATGAATACGCTTTGAATTCCCCTCTATTCATCGACAGCATTGCAGAGGATTTTTACGAACTCCGACGAATTCCTTTGCAGGCCGGAAAGTATCAAATCAACTTAAAAATGGGCGACCTCAATGTAAAAGGCTCAGAAATCAAAGGTAGCCAATTGATTGTCGTTGAGGATCTCAAAAAACAACCCAACCTTTCCCAAATAGAAGCCATTGACTTTGCTTATGCCGATACAAGCAATGGTCTTTACCAAAAAAATGGGTATTACATTCTTCCAAAACTCACGAATTATTATGGTACCGGATTGAACAACCTTCCTGTCTACTTTGAATTGAATGGATTTAATGCCAATACCGATTCCGCCTACTTTTTGGAACAATCCCTTCTCAACATGGTAACCGAAGAAATCATTTCAGAATATTCACTCTCCACACCGGTGATGGAAAAAGGAGATGTTCTTCCTTTCCTTAGGAATGTCAACATTCGAAATTTACCTACAGGTGAGTACATGCTGAAATTCAATCTAACGGATCGCAATAAAAAGGTGGTTTCTACACAGAACTATACCTTCGAGAGGGGTGGATTTGAATTAACAGACACCATTCGGTCTAGTGAGGTCGTCTTGGATCCTGCATTTCAAAAATCGATCAGTGACGACAGTTTGCATTATTATTTGGGCAGCTTGTTACCTATAGCAAGAACTGCGGAAAACAAAAACATCCGGGCCTTACTTAAGGGTAAAAATGCTTCTGCGATGCGAAAATACATCCAAGCCTTTTGGAACAGCACAAAACCGGGAGCTGCATACGAAGCATGGATGAAATATAAGGAGCAAGTGCTCTACGTAGAGGAATTGTACAAAACAAACTATCAACATGGTTATGAAACCGACCGAGGTAGGGTTTACCTTAGGTATGGCGCTCCAAGTACAGTGAACGCCAGGGAAACTTCACCTACAGAATATCCTTACGAAATTTGGTTTTACAACAAAATTGACAACTTTAGCAATAAACGCTTTATATTCTACAACCCTGATCTCACCAATAACTCCTATCGATTGCTGCACAGCGACTTAATCGGAGAAGTTAAAAACCAAGGTTGGTCGCAAGTATTGTCCAAACGAAATACGAGGAACGGAACGGTCGACGACCCAAACTTGTTTAACCAAAGACATTGGGGACAAGACAGCAATGATTTATTCCGGCAATATTAAGATGAAAGAACTGGCAATCGTAATTTTAAATTACAACGGTCGCAAGCACCTCGAAACCTATCTCCCAGCCGTCGTTGAATATGCCGATGCGCACACCATAGTGGTCATAGACAACGCATCCACAGACGACTCCTGTCAATTCATTCTCAACCATTTTTTTGACATACAACTCATCAAGCTTGAAACAAACTTTGGTTTCGCCAAAGGCTACAATGAAGGACTGAAGCACATTCAAGGAGAATTTAGAAATTACCTATTGCTAAATTCTGACGTTGAGCCTACCGAAGGCTTTTTAACACCGCTGCTATTACAAATAAACAAGGATAAGGTCGCTGCAGTTCAACCAAAAATTCTGAGCCATTCCCTCAAAACACACTTCGAGCACGCAGGCGCAGCGGGTGGATACATCGACCGGAACGGATTTCCCTTTTGTCGGGGTCGTATTTTCGGTGAATGTGAAAAAGACCAAGGACAATACAATGATGCAGCGCAAGTTTTTTGGGCCTCGGGGGCGTGCATGATGGTCAAAGCCAATCTTTACCATACCATTGAAGGATTTGACAACACCTTTTATGCCCATATGGAAGAAATTGATTTATGTTGGCGGATGCAAAAAGCCGGATATGAAATTTGGGTAGCCCCCAGCTCAGTAGTCTATCACTTGGGTGGAGGAACCTTAGCCTATGATTCCCCCAAGAAAGTTTTTCTAAATTTCAGGAACAACCTCTTTATGTTGGCAAAAAATGTGGAAGGTTTTTGGCCTGGAAAACTTTTTATTCGAATGGCTTTGGATGGTCTTGCCGCCATACAATTCCTTGTCACGGGAAAACCCTTGCTTTTTTGGAAAGTCTTTCTAGCCCATATGGCTTTTTATGGTGCACTTCCCTATTTGATTGGCAAACGTACAAAAACAAAACATCCGGTTTTTGGGATGTATAAAGGCAACATTGTGATTGATTATTTCTTAAAGAAAAAGAATAAGTATTCTGACCTTAATCTATGAAGAACAATATATTAGCATTTATATTTTTTATTCCAATTGTACTCAACGCACAAGTCAATGAATTAAAGAAGGCAAGCGATCGCGCACATTCCTTGATTAATCCCCCACGGAACATTGACCCTAATTTGCTCAGTTATGTCAATCCGTTTATTGGAACGGGCGGGCACGGTCACACTTTTCCTGGGGCAACCGTGCCTTTCGGCATGGTGCAGCTGAGTCCAGATACCCGCATGGAAGGATGGGATGGTTGTGGCGGCTATCATTATTCTGATTCAATTATACACGGATTTAGTCACACCCATTTAAGCGGAACCGGCGTCCCCGACTATGCGGATTTATTAATTACCCCCGTTTGCGGGACCTACCCAACGGTTCCTTCCTATCTTTCTGAAGCAACCTATGGATCAAGATTCGATCATAAAACCGAAAGGGCAAGCCCTGGGCGCTACGAGGTGCATTTGATTGATGGAAACATTGATGTGATCCTAACCGCGACGCAACGTGCAGGCATTCACAAATATACTTTTAATGGGAAAGGGAAGCGCTACATCGTAATAGACTTAGATTACCGGGATAAGGTACTTGATGCAGGATTTACAATCAACGGAAAGCAAGAGATTACCGGATACCGTAAATCAGAAGGATGGGCAAAACTACAGCACTTCTATTTCGCGCTCAATTCCTCAATCGCTTTTACCAAGGCTGAGCAAATTACATCAGAAGGAAAACATCTCATGGTTCTTCACTTCGACAAAAAAGTAACGCAAATCGAATTACGTGTGGGCATCTCGGCAGTTGACGAAGCGGGTGCAAGAAAAAATCTCCTACATGAAACCGAAGGGTTGGGATTTGACAAACTCACCGAAAATGCTAAGAATTCTTGGCAAATCGAGTTGTCTAAAATTCAAGTCGAATCGAATAACCTCACTCAAAAAACAATATTCTACACTGCGTTGTATCACACGATGATGGCGCCAAACATCTTTTCTGATGTTGACGGTCGCTACCGAGGCAGAGATTTTCAGATTCATACCATAGAACAAAAAATTCCACAATACACCGTATTTTCTTTGTGGGATACGTATCGTGCCACCCATCCCCTATTCACAATCATCGACCAAAAACGAACCAACGCATTCATTCATACCTTCTTACGACAATACCAGCAAGGAAAAGACCTACCTGTTTGGGAATTGGCAGGCAATGAAACTGAGTGTATGATTGGGTTTCACAGCGCATCCGTTATTGCAGATGCCTATATCAAAGGAATAAATAACTTTCCCGCCGAAGAAGCTTTAAATGCCATGGTTTTCACTTCGAACATCAATGAATATGGGAAAACGCTTTTTCGGGATTACGGTTTAATTTCATCCGATTGGGAATCGGAATCGGTTTCCAAGGCACTTGAATATGCCTATGACCATTGGTGTATAGCTCAAATGGCACGTGGATTAGGTAAAACGGAAATCGCTGCAAACCACGATCGACTTGGTTTGAATTTTATCAATCATTTCGACCCAAATAGCAAGTTTATGCGGGCTCGACGTGGTGCACAATGGGTATACCCATTTAATCCAACGGAGGTAAATTTCAATTATACAGAGGCCAACAGTTGGCAATATTCACTCTACGCGCCACAGCAACCCTACCTTTTAACCAATTTAATTGGTGGAAAAAAAGCGCTGTCTACGTGGCTCGATCAATTATTCAGTACCTCGAGCAGTTTGTCAGGCAGAGAACAAGCGGATATCACCGGATTAATCGGACAGTACGCGCACGGAAATGAGCCATCACATCACATGGCATATATGTACAACTATTCTGCAACTCCTTGGAAAACGCAGGTTTATGTTGATTCGATCCAGCGTTCAATGTACCACGATGCGCCCGATGGTTTATCCGGAAATGAAGATTGCGGTCAGATGAGCGCTTGGTATGTATTGTCTGCGCTCGGTTTTTACCCCCTTGCCCCAGGAAATACGCGATATGAACTTGGTCATCCGATATTCGAAAAAGCTACGATCAGGCTTGAAAATGGAAAATCAATAGAGATAAAGCGTAATGGTCTGATTGGAAAGTACATTCGTACAGTTCGGCTGAATGGGATTGAAATCATCAGCTTAGATCATTCACAATTGATGCAGGGTGGAATCCTGGAGTTTGAAATGAGCTCAAGACCGATTCAAACATACCTGAACGAGGATTTATACGAAATCAGTGGATTGCAAAACCTAATCCCTGTTCCTTTTATCAGTACTGAGAACAGAGTGTTCACCGATAGTTTACGCATTGAGATGGGAATGGTCAACTTAAACTACGGACCTCAATTCACAGAATATGCCATTGAAGAAAACCAAGTGATTGGCGAATGGAAAACCTACACCAAGCCATTTACCATTCATTCTTCGTGTAAAATTCATTCGCGCGGCACAAAAGACATTTCAGGACAAAAGACGCACTCCGCTACCCTAACCTCAGTATTTCAACAAAAGGAAAAGAATTGCCATCTAGAATTAAAATCTACTTACGAACCAGCCTATGCTGCGGCGGGACCCAATACCTTAATTGACAAAATCAAAGGTAGCAATGACTTCAGAACAGGAGATTGGCAAGGATATCAAGGAAAGGACGTGATTGCGATTGTTTCATTTAATGAAGCCCGAACCATAAATACCATTGGCGTTTCCTGGCTTAAAGACCTTAATTCATGGATTTTTGAACCAAGCCAGATCGTCATTGAAACCTCTGAAGACGGGATAAGTTACCGGCAAGCAGCAGAATTTGTAATTCGAACAGCTACGAAAGGAACGGAAGAAAAAGGGTTAGGAAGCGTTGCCAAATCGGTTGTTATCGATAAAGTAAAATACATTCGATATACCATACGAAATCAAGGAGTTTGTCCTGATTGGCATTTGGGCGCAGGAAACCCTACTTGGCTCTTTTTAGATGAATTGATTTTTGATTGATTTGATAAATGATACCATTCTAATTCCTACGCCTAAAAACATCACAAAAAATCGTTCCTCCCTAAAAAAAATAAGACCTTACCACGATTTGCTTTTAGGTAATAATCATTTAATGTGATTGTTATTGGCTAAGCTGATTTTTTAGTAAATTAGGGTCGTGAAAAAAATCTTACTCTTTTCCTTATTTTTCTTGCAATTTGGCATTTCCTATGGTCAATTTGACACCTTGTTTTATTTCGTGTGTCCGGAAGCTGCGCAAAGTCACGGCGATCGTCCAGTCGTCTTTCGATTTGCAACCTTAAACACACCGGCTACCATCACGATTTCACAACCTGCCAACCCAGCTTTTCCAACACAGGTTTTAAATTTAGGGGTAAATGCCGCACAGACCTTGGACATCACGCCATGGATTGACATCAGTGAAAACAAACCACCAAATACCATTCTGAATTACGGTTACCGCATTCATTCTACTGCGCCCATCATGGCCTATTACGAAATCGTCACCTCCTGTAATTGCAATCCCGACATTTTCGCTTTGAAAGGAAAAAATGCATTGGGAACAAATTTTATCATTCCTGCACAGAATTACCTAAACAATGCATCCTATGCAAGGTCAGGGTTTGACATTGTTGCGACACAAAACAATACAAGCATAACGATTGTGCCCTCAAACAACATTGTTGGTCATGCGGCAGGCATACCTTTTAACATTGTTTTAAACAAAGGTGAGACCTTCAACGCGCAAGCCGTTTCCATTGCAGCCAATCAACATTTATCCGGTTCCACCGTGATTTCCGACAAACCCATTGCCATCACGATCAATGACGATTCTGCCTCCGGCGCGCCTTATGGGGGTTGTGCAGACATCATGGGTGATCAAATCATTCCTGTACCTGTTACGGGTAAAGAATACATTACGCTAAAAGGTTATTTAAACGGTCCCGACAAAGTGTATGTCGTAGCCACACAAAACAACACACAGCTTATGGTGGACGGAGTGAGTGTCGGCTCGCTCAACGCAACGAACATGTATGTTCATACCCAACCCAACGCCACTGCTTACATCCAAGCAGATAAACCCGTATATGTATTACACAACACTGGCTTTGGATGCGAATTGGGAGGCGCCTTGGTCCCTCCGATTGTTTGTACAGGCTCAAACACAGTGGTCTTTGTACGATCTACAAATGAGTTTTTTGCCCTGAATATTTTGGTTCCAGCCGGTGGAGAAAATTCCTTTACCCTAAACGGCTCACCAGCAAACGTAGGTCCTGGCCTTTTCCAACCGGTTCCAGGCACGGCAAATACGTGGATGTTTGCACAAATAGACGCCAGCGCCTTTGTGGGTGTGCTTCAAGCAAGCCGAATGGAAAATCCAAACAGTAAGTTTCACCTTGGGGTTATTCATGGCGGATCAAGCTCTGGTTGTCGCTACGGGTACTTCAGTGATTTTGCCACTTTTAAATATGAAATTCAAACCAATGGAGATTTGCTCTGCAGCGGCGATACCTTACAGTTGGCTACAGACTCTTTGCCCGGAGCAACTTACAATTGGACAGGTCCTAATGGATTTACTTCCAGCGGTGCTTCGTTGCAACTGAACAATGTAAATCCCAACCAATCCGGGAATTACGTGATTTCTGGGTATTCCGTTGGCGCATGTGAACTTTTACCCGACACGGTAGCCATCAACGTGATTTCAACCCCCAACGCTCCCAACATCCTGAGCAATAGCCCGCTCTGCCTTGGCGACACCCTGTTCGCTTCGACTTCCTTAAATGGTCAGTTTACTTTTAATTGGGATTTCGACAATGGAACTTTGTTTCAGAACGACTCCATGTCTGTGACCCAATTAGCCCCAGGATCATACCCCATTAATTTGACTTCGAATTTAGGCGCATGCATTTCTCCTACTACGTTTGACACCATAATGGTTTACTCTTCACCCTCCGTTCAGTACAATGGTTTATCAGAAATTTGTGGCGATTCCATCGGATTTGCAGCTGTATTTCAAACAGATGTGATGGACTCCATGCAAAACGTTTCTTGGTACAATGCAAACGGAAACCTTGGCAGTGGAGTTAACATATCGAACATCACAGCAACTTCTGGCGCTTATTCCGTTGAAAACTATTGGGCTGTACTCACCACTAACAACGGTTGTTTGGCCACGGATACTTTCTCCATCACCTATCACCCATTCCCAATATCGTTGCTAACGGTCACGCCACAGTGTGACGGTCAGACAGCCCTTTTTACCTCACAACTCAGTTGGAATAGCAATGTGCCTCCAAATGCCAACTGCACCTACAACCTTCAATATGGGGATGGTCAAATTGTTTTGGCAGGAAACGGGACGCATCCATTTGATTCTGTTGGTTTTTACACAGCTTCACTGACGGTTACGAGCGTAGAAGGATGCAGCACGGTAGACACCACCTCTTTTACGATTGTTTCTGTTCCTGTACTTAACCCACAAATCGAGCCTCAATGCGGACAATTGGCAAACTTCAGCGTAGGTCTTAACTTAGGGAATTATACTTTCGATCAATTGTATTGGAGCATTCCAAACGAAGGGAATTTTGCTTTCCCCATATTTGAACACGTTTTTGCCAACGCAGGAAATTACATCGCTACGGTTAACATTGAAGGAACCAATAATTGTGACTTTAGCGCGCAACTTCCATTTACCATTTTGCCTTCTGTGACCTTGGATAATTTGGACATTCCGAATGTAATCACACCCAATGGAGACGGAATCAATGATGAATTGACTTTTTCGAATTTATTTTTGGATTGTACTTCCTTCGACTTAATCATCTTAAGCAGATGGGGCGTGGTTGTGTATGAAATGAACAATGCATCCGCACCTTTTGCAGGGAAGGATATCAAAGGGGAAAATCTCTCACCAGGTGTGTATTTTTACAAGATCACAACAAACGATGGCAAGGTAGCCTCAGGACATTTGACTGTACTTCCTTAGTTAATGCTAGAATGCTTGCAATTCGTAGTTTGTGCTTCGCCCGCCTTGTTCCTCCATACGTAGGATGCCTTTTTCCATCAAATCTTTTATGTCTCTTAACGCCGTATCGGGAGAGCATTTTGTGATTTTTGCCCATTTTGATGATTTCAATTTACCTTCAAAATCTTCAAAAAGTTTGTTGAGTATCTTTCGCTGCCGTTCATTCAACTCAGTGTGCTCATGAATTTTCCAAAACTCGTGCTTTCTAAGGATGTTCTCCAAGGTGCCTTGCGTTGTCAACAAGGCATTTTTAAGGCACATTAAAAACCATTGCATCCATTCGGTAACGTCGCCATGGCTATGCTGAACCTTTTGCAACATCGCATAATAGTGTTTGCGTTCAAGCATAATTTGACTGGACATGCTGTAGAATCGATCAGAAGTTTTGTCTGCGCGCGCCAAAAGCAAATCTGAGATGGCACGAGCGATCCTTCCGTTTCCGTCATCAAAAGGGTGTATGATGATAAACCAAAAGTTGGCAAGGGCCGATTTGATTACAGGATCCAATCCTTGATCGGTATTTAGCCAGGCAAGAAATGTATCCATTTCAGCTTTTACATTGGCTGCAGGAACCGCCATGTAGTGCACGCGTTCTCTCCCCAACGCACCTGACACAATTTGCATTTCCTCTGTTCGATAGCAAGCTACATCTATTTTAAGCATGCCGCTATACCCCGTCGGGAACAAAGCCGCATGCCAACTGAAAAGCCTTTCATGGGTAAGGGGTTTTTGATGGTTTTGGGCAGCATCCAACATCATTTCCACAACGCCGTCTACATTTCGCCGTGTAAGCACAAAGCCCCCAACATTGATTCCGAGCCTTTTGGCGATGGATGATCGCACTTGTTCGTAATCAAGGTTCTCGCCTTCGATTTCTGAAGTTTTTAAGACATCCAAGGTCATTGTGGCAAGCGAAGCTTCTTCTTTGGCTGAAAAACCAAGCATATTCATTTGAGCGAATATTCTTCCTTGCAAGTTCCGAACCTCACCAAACAAAGCACTGATGTCCCTTTCTCGCCAGAAAAACTCCGGCCAATTCGCATATTCATAAATGTACTTTGCCATAACCTTTTAATTTATGCAGTAAATATACAGATTATTCGCCGCATTTATGCGGAGATTAATGCTTTTTTTCGCCGCAAATTGCAAGGAATGAACTTTCGTAACGCCTGAAATCTTGACGAAAAAGCAAAATTTTAAACGCAAATTTAGATTGTGCACCGAACCAACTTAAAAACAAACGATTATAAGGTCGGTTTTTTACGCATATTGATAAGGCTCTTTGTCTTTTGTAATTTGCCTAACATTTTCCAACGCTTGCTTCATGTATTTTCTCCAAAACAACTTGGTAAAAATCCAATTTAAAGGATAAAGCAACACACGATTTGAATAAAGCGTGTAAGTGTATTCAACCAAGATTTTATCTTTTTCTATTTCGGTTGTCTTCCACTCGCCAATAAATTTGTAAAAACTTAACATCCATGCTTGAAATTGGTTAATTTCTATTTTCCAATACTTGTCGTCAATTCGTTCAACTACATTGTCAACCGAACCAAAACCTCCTTTATGTGCCAATGATTTTTTTACAAATACTTTTTTGCTTGAACCTACTTTCCCCCAATTTTCGTCTTCCGTGCAATGGGTTACGCTTGGCATTAATCCATACCCAGTATGAACTTTCGACACATCACATAGCATCGGTGATTTGAATGCTCTTTCCAGGGAGCAATTAAAGGTTGTCGTTATTTTGACTTTCGTTTCCATTATTTTTGATTTTTTCGTTTTCGTTTTAAACCGACCCCTAACGGTTTCGGGCGCTGCGAAGGTAGCAATATTCACCATCCGTCGCGGCGGATGGATACGGAAACCAAAATTTAATTGACTTTTAGCTACGGTTGATCTACGAAGGAATTAGCCCCAAATTGCATCAAAAAAAATATCCGGCCAATTCGTTAATTCATAAAAGTACTTTGCTACAACCATTTAAATTATGCGGTAATTATTTTGATTATTCACCGCATTTATGCGGAGATTAATGTTTTGTTTCGCCGCAAATCGCAAGGAATGAACTTACGTAACGATTTGCAGCTTTCATCGTCAATTTTAACAATGGCAACTACATTTCTGTTATATTACTTACGGTCAAGTTTTCTACGCTATTATCTTTACTCGTTTGATCCGTGCTTATGCGCCCATTAAGTTGAGAATGACGTAAAATCCATTTTCCGAATTAAATCCATTTTAAGTTTACTTAAGCAGATTCGAACAGTCCTGCTTCTTCTAAAATCTATTCTAACGCTATCCAATCGACCATCATACCGAATTCCAAAACGATGTTCCGTCTCATTGGGATTCCCTCGGCAATGTCATCTAGATACAATTGATTGCATTCCTTCGCTACCTCTAAATCAAAGGACCTTGGCTCTAACTTTTCAGAAAGAAATTTTTCGATCGGTTGTTGTATTTCCTCAAAAGAATGTATGTAATCCAATGCTTCTTTCACATGTTTCTGGTCAATGTCCGCTCGGTACGTGTTGAGTACAATGTCATGTCCCGCTGACTGCAAACGTGCAATCACCTGTATCGCATTGGGATTTTCTGCACCAATTTCCGGGAAATAATGTTCGACAACCGTTCCGTCAAAGTCAAGGTAGATTTTCATAAGGGTTTAAGGAATAATTTTCACCAATTCACGATTCAAACGTATTTTATGTCTCCCTTCCGGAGTAGCCATTATACCATAATCTTCGAATTGCTGTTGACCAACGGCCTGTTTAAAATTTTTACGAATGCGCGCCATTACTTCGTTCATGTTGTTGTCTGTGACATCCGTTAAACGATCTATCGCCTCGTCAATTGATTGGTTGGATGCTTGATGACTAAACATCGCATAATACGACCGTAACTCCACTTTATGATCCACCAAATGACTGCGCATAATTCCTTCAGGATGATTTAGGTAAAGTAGGTAAAGCGCGCGTTCTTTTGGATTCAAATTGATCTCCAAGTCTCCTAAATCTGTGAGAAAGATTCGTTTGCTTAAACCCCTGATTTCCATTCTGCTGTTTTCCATCAAGAGACTGGAGCGCTGACGAAAAAGTAAATTCTCACGAATACCATCCATGACCGTAAACAACTGTCGCGCATGACTGCGGTTGACATCGCGATTCGTAAGGATGTTCATACATTCTTGGCATAGATCACCTGTACGCATTTTCAAAATAATTTGGGACTTGTCGATACAGAAATCCATCATGCAACCACGTGGTTCTTTATGTAACGCCCTTAGCGTTTGTGCCTGACCTGCAAACATCATACTTCGTAAAATCCACGCCGCCACTTCATACGCAATTGGAAAACGACTGTCCAAATCATTTCCGAAGAAATACCCCCAATGGTTGGTTTGAATGAAATAATTCCTCAACGATTCATCATAACTTCCAAACCAATTGTGTTCATTGGATTCATTCGTTAACAATATCACATGGTCTTCTTTCGGTATCATGCTTTCCTTCCGAAAATTGGTGCAAACTCCGAATAGCTGCTGCCAAGTGTAAACAGGTTCCTTCAGCGGAAAGCTATAACTGAAAGAATCATCCAAAGCTAAAACAGTTTTGTTCAAGGAGACAATAGGAGGCATCTCTTTCTTCTCGAATTCTTTTCTATCCTCAAAGATTTTCAAGATGTCTGAATCGGGAAGAACAATGGGCTCTGAAGGCACAAATTCTATGCTTCCGCGATGTTTACGAAGTAAGTTGATCACGTTATTGAAATCCTCTAAGGGATAACCGGATGCACGAATGAGATGTACCTTCATAACCTAGTTTTATTTTAATTTGATTCTTTATTTCTACGGTCCTTAATGCTGAAAACATCAAAAATATCGCGCTTCAAATTCCCTTTCGATTTTTCATCCGCATAGGTTTTTATGGAATCACTTACGTCTCCCATAAATTCAGTATACGAAGTTTTACTAAAGTTCATCACGTTTTCCTTTCGAATGTTTAACATGTGTGACGTATGAATTGCATCAAAGTCCGCACCAAGGAAACTAAATGTCCATTTTCCGGTTTCGTCTAAGTCCTTGATTAAGTGCGCCACATCATGATAGGTGTACATTTTGGAAGTATTTTCATGCCCGTCAGTGATGATGATGACAACAACTGACATTTTGTCCTCCGCGATGTCTTGACCATAGCGTTGCTTGATGCTGTAAATCGATTTTCCAATCGCGTCGAGGAGTGCCGTCGTTCCATTTGGGACATAGGTCTCGATGGATAATTCCTGAATCTGTCCGACGTCGCTGTGTTGGATGCGATCGATCACATCGTGGTTAAAAAAGGTAAGCGAGCACAGATAGGTTTGATCTAAGTGCGTTTGCTTGAGCTCTTGAATGGTTTTCAATTGCGTGTTAAATCCTGCGATGGTTTGGGACTCCATCCCTTTCATTGATCCACTTTGGTCTACGATAAAGTGGTAAAGCGTTGTTTTGTTTTTCATAACGGTTGTTTTAATTTGTTAGGCAAATATTTCTGCTTTTTTTTCCGATTTCTTCTTTTCTGCAAGCTTGCAAGGAAACGCTTTTGTCCTTGGCATTGAAGGAACTTTGCAGTGAAATTCAATCATTGTTTAACTAAAACCACACTCCAATGAAAAAAAGAAGCAAGCGTATTTTAACCTTTTACACAGACCAGCAAGTTTGTTTTGACAACATCGAAACGGCTTCCTTTTCTAAATCACCTCTCAAACCTTATTTGCTCATGCAGCGCATAAAAAAGAAAGGACTTACTGGCGCATTTCGTATGCAATCTCATTTTCAACCTTTTACCAAAACCGACTTCGAGTTGGCACATACAGAAACCTATGTACACAATGTCTTTAATGGCGAAGGAAACCATCGTTCGAATTCCCTACCCTGGTCAAAAAACTTGGTACACAGTGTAGGTTACACAAATGCCTCCTTGTACGAAGCCAAGAAATACGCACTTCTTCATCCACAAACGGTTTGTTTTGCACCGGTATCAGGAATGCACCATGCCCAACCGGAGCGAGGATCGGGTTTCTGCACCTTCTCGGGACAAGTTATTTCTGCCATCAAACTCTATGAGGAGTTCGGGGTAAGTGGCGCTTATTTTGACCTTGACGGACACTTTGGAAACAGCATTGAAGATTCACGCTGGTTCAATCCGGCCATTAATCTTGCCATTCCGAAAGGATGCAACGTCAATCCGACCGGCACCAATGAATCCTATGTGGAGTCCTTCCAAAAAGGCTTAGCTCATGTGGGAGAACACATCAAAGCCGGTAAAATCCATTATGTAGTATTCGCACACGGAGCAGATTCACACGAAGATGATGACATCGGCGGTGGCTGTGACACCAAACATTGGCTGCAATGTGCGCAACTTTTCTCCGAATGGGTGAATGCTATTTCCGCTGAAATTGGTAAGCCACTGCCTGTCACGCTGGCTTTGTTCGGTGGCTATCGCTCAGACAATTACGAAGCCGTTTTGGACCTCCACCTAAAATCCCTTCTGACCTGTTCGCGCATCATTTGTGAAAACCCACAATGTGAAACACTCGTTATTCCAAAGAAAGCCTGCCCGCGTGAGGATTGGATGACGTATAAAGTGGCTTAAGTCAACTCAAAACATTCGGATCTCCCTTTTGCCAAAAGCGAAATTTTCGGAATTGTTGACCAACGGTTTGAGTTTGGGCAATCGTGTTAATACTATTTTATTTCTCTTTTCTGAACAAAAAAGTAATTCTCTCAACGACCAGACCGTAAAACATACAATTAATAAACAGTCCACCAAAAAATGTAAGTGGTCCGCCTGCTGTAATAATTGGCCAAAGCAATGTATGTGTCGGAAAACGAATTACCTGAAAAAGTCGGGCGAAGAAATTCCAAAATGTGTCGCCTGGTCTTAAAGTCCCTTCGTCCTCACCAAAAGCGGCTAGGAAAGATGGAATGAATAGAAGTCCAAACATTATTGTCGTAATAAGAAAAATGGTCGTATTAAAATTCTTCATCTTCATTCTTATGTTGTCTTAAAGTTGCATAAAACAACGTTTTGCGTGTGGGAGATGTCTCGAGAGGACGATTCGGGATTGCGCTTGCACGCTGTTATACACTGTACCTTTCTGCAGAAAACTTTTAATTTCAAGTTTTAATTTTGGTAAACTATTAATAAGAATTGACCAAATCATATCATCAGCTATATTATCATAACTGTGAATGATTCTATTCCTTGTACCAACTATATTTCTTGAATTTTCTATTTTAAAATCCGGATTTTCCTTGAGTATTCTATTTACGGCCTCTCCAATGATTTCTATATTCCTTTCTACTGCTCTTTTCGTCTTTATATCTTTTTGATATTCCAGGAAATCCATTGGTTTATCCTCAAAAAACGATTCAATTTCATCAATCGAATTTAGAATATCGTATAGCCAAGCATTCATTTTATCATCCATAAATAAGCCGCTTTTCATTCTCTATTTGCTTCCTCAAAAATGGATTGCGAATTCCCTTTTCCTCTAATAAATCAACAGGACGATTAAATATTGACTCCAATTGATCTTTTAAATCAAAATAATTATCGGCATATTCGGACAAATCAAGCTTTTCAAAATCAACTACTAAGTCAATATCACTCTCATTTGTAAATGTATCCTTTAGAACTGAACCAAAAACAAAAAGCTTACGAACCTTATGTTTAGTGCATAGGCTTTTAATCTTTTCAATATTTAACTCTACCAGGTTCATGAAGCTAAAGATAGAAGATTTTCAGTTTAGTGCAAGAAGGTATTGTGCATAACCTACTTATACACGCTATAAACCTACTTCTACATTCCAATTCTGGATGTATTGGCGTAGGTAAATTGCGTTTCTCAAACGTAAGGAATTATACTTGGGTAGGATTTTAGAAAACTACGAATTACGTTTCCAAACGTAGCATATACATTTCCAGTGAACCCACCTCTCCACTTTGCCACGATTGCCTTTGTAATCAATTCTTATTTGGTTTTTTTCAATAGCTCCATGCGCGGTTTGGTCAACACAAAGGTTTTGACAAGGTGAGAAAAATGTTTTTTTAGTTGCACTCGATTAAAACACCTCGATACTTGCAATAAAATAATACTCATCTCCCGAATTGAAGTATTGTTGAAACATCTCGAAATCGACAGGTTTTTTCTTTTGTATGTAGTATTTCAGTGTGTAAATATGATATCCATGTTCAGTGCAGAGAAGTTTAAAAATATCATCAGGGGAGGAACCATAAAATTCACTGGCACCTTTTCCAAATTCAAAAATTACGATTGGCTTATTTTCACTAAGTACTCTTTTAGCGCCTTTCAAAACACCAAGCTCACCCCCTTCCACATCAATTTTTACAAATCGAATTTTTTCATTTGAAGGAATTATTTCATCTAAGGTTTTCAACGCTACGGTTATTTCCTCAATATCAGGATCCTTTAATTTATAAGCCCTCTTTTTTATCCCGCTGTAAGCAAGAGCGTTCTTAACCAGTTGAAATGTACTCTCACCGTTTTTATCAGAAAGCGCAAAAGGAAAAACATGGGCTCTTCCCTCATATTGGGTTTTTAACTGGTCATAAAGAAAGGGAATGGGCTCAAACACATAATGCTTTCCAAGGGGTGCAGACTTAAGCATTAAATCCAAAATTTCACCCTTGTGACATCCAACATCAATGCAATTGTCATTTTCGCGAATGGATGTGCTAATAATTATCCTTGTCAGCCGATCATATTTAATATTTCTCGTTAAATCAATCCTAAACCGAATCAACAATTCCTTTACAAAATCCCTAGTTTTTTTTTTGCATTACGGATGATTCGGGTGTACAATCAATTTCTCAGATTTGACCGTTCCATTGGGGAGCCTAACCGTGATTATATAGAAACCTTCCTTAAGATAAGAAACGTCCAAGGTGCTTTGTTTGGCATTCAAATGGTTTACAGACTGAAGGATTTCACCCCTAAAACCATATACTGTCAAACTTTCCATTTGCTCATCTGAACGAATGGTAACGAAGTCATTGCAAGGATTTGGATACATACCCAACCTACCCGTTTCAACGACCGCTGTGTTCGCATAAAAATCCTCGCTTCCGCAAGCACCTGCAAATACCTCATTCGCTTCAAAACGGTCCTTGGCAGGAATGCCTTCAGCATTCATCGCATTGGGCAGCCCAATTTTTCCCCATTGATACCCTTGTACAAACCCCGGTTTGGTTAGGTAATGGTAACTTGTATCCATGAGGTTTGAAGTACCTACAGGACTCACCGTCCCCTTGTTGTTGTTGCCATAAGAAAACTGGTCCACACCTTGAATTGAATAATTTACGGCGCTGTAGGGAAAATTGGCATTGGTTACTTCATTTCCCAAGAAATTTTGGGAAGGACTGGTCGCATCGGAGAAGGAAATCCCATACAATTCAGCCCGATTTCTAAGAAACGTATTGTACGGACCATTGGGTCCGTGGGAATTGTCTATCACTATGTTCTGCACCACATTGTGCTCAAACAAATTGGCATATACATAGTTGCCATGCAACACCAATTCCCCCGCCGAATTCCCTGACAACAAAGGATTCCCATTGGTCCAATAGGGATCTAATGAATGGTTAAATGCAGTTACATTTCCATTGGATCCTGCTTGAAGCAAGACGCTGTGCCTTAGGTGCTTAAAAACATTGTTTTCAATCAGACATTCATTGGTTGTAAAATGCAACACAACCCCGTATCCACGACCCCCTCCACCATAGTCAAATGCATCGTGCAAATAACAATTTGAAACCAATACATTGGAAGCATGCTCACATTCAAAATGTGCAAAAGTGGTTTTAGAAGATTCTACGCCATGGATCCACGCATTTTCGACATAGGAAAACTGTACGTTGCTTGCTTGTTCTGGCGCTGTATTGTCCATTCTTTCAATCGACAAGCAGCTGACGCCAATGTTCCGCTTCATATTTAATCGAATGGCTTTAGGGAAACGGTTGAGTGGGTAATCCATTCTTAATTCCGATGCCAAATACAAAGTGTCGTTTGCTATGCTTGAAATCTTCACGATTTGACCTACACTTTTAAGTGCCCAAGAAGAAGTAACCCAATCACCATCCTCCAATTGAAATTTCACCCAATCCCCTGCTTGAAATTGCGCAGTATTCAAGACGCGTATAAAATGGTCCCCCTTATTTCCTGCTGTTAAAAAGGAACTTGAATCACCACTTACCACTTGACCACTCGATTGAAGCGCGTGCCCTGTCCCATTTAAGTCAAAGGTAAAATGCGTTGCCCCTGCCCCATCGCCAGAAATCCAACAATTGGAAGGAAGCGTTTTGGTCTGGTTGAAGACATAGGTCCCTGCCGGAAAATAAAAATGAACACCATTCGGATAATTCAACGCGAGTAAGCTGTCAAAAACCTGGTCGTTAGGACTTACACCATCTCCAATCATCCCGAAAGAAGTCGCGTTAAGATGGGTAAAACCAACCGTGCTTGTATCGTTTAACCCGGCTACCGTCCAATCTACCCTGCGGCTTGCACTTAGCGTTTGTGAGTGTGCAAAAGAAACCATGAACAGCAAAAACAGGGTTGTAACGAATTTCATCTTAATGTTTTAGCAATTTTATAGGGTTTGTAGTTCCTTCACATTGCAGAAAATAGATTCCCGAAGGCAAGCGCGAAAAATCCATGGAATTCATGCCTGGAATCAATCTTTGCGATGAAAGTACTTTTCCACAAAAATCAACCAAGGAAACCTCCACTTGAACTGTAAAAGGATTGGCCACCGTCAACAAATCATCAAAAGGATTTGGAAAGCAATTAAACCATTCATTTTGCATTTCATTCACCTGAACCAAAGGATTCATGGGCTCGTTCCCTGTCACTTGTGTAGCCTCGTCATTGGGACCAATTTTCATTAAAAAAATCGAATTGCCGCCGTTCATGGGATACGTTATGTAGCCTACAGCGAGCGCACCCCCGTCTGAGGTTGGAATAAACTGTTCCACTTTTTCATCCCCAGCATGGTTGATGTAAATCGGTCCGTTGTCCCAATCGAAATTGGTATTAAAGCGACCCAAGGCCACATCCATTCCAAAGGCAGCATCGTTCGTGTTTTCGTTGCGATACCCAACGTACAATTTCGTTTGGTTACCATTCAAGGTTACTTCATCCAACCGGACCTCCATTTGGTTTACGAAAGTAGATTCATAAAACAAGGTTCCATTTAATTCATACCTTCCCGAATAGTTGTCGTGTTTTTGCAATACTGGATCCCAATGCCAACCCACGATGTTAATGCGGTTTAAATTCATCGTAATGTCCGTAAGCCCAAATGCACCTACATCCCCTACTTCTACGAACCAATTTGTTGTACCGTTTTCGTGGATTGAAGCCAGAAAACCTTTTGTCATGGAAGAATCTTGGTTAAAATACGTACCAGCGATGATGAACAATGAATCTTGGTAAGAAAGTACGGCATTCACTGAATTTTCTCCTGTAGCACCGAAGTATTTGGTCCAAAGGGTATCCCCAGCCACGTTGGTACGAACCACAAAACCTTTGTCTCCATTTCCCGAAGCATTTTGCGATTTCCCAACGGCGATTACACCGCTGTCTGCACAGAAAACGGCATCGTTGGTGGTTTCCCATCCGCCTAAATCCACTCGTTTTTCCCAAAGCAAGTTCCCTGAAAGATCGGTATTGAAGAGGTAAAAATCATAGGAATTCAAAGGGTTTTGCAAGGATGATCCTGCGACAACATACCCTAAATTTGCATTGTAAAGCACACGTCTTCCTTCATCAAACTCATTGGACCCATAATGTTGACTCCATTCGTAGGTTCCGGTTTTGGTCAATTTCAATAAAAACGCCTCTGCATCCACGCCCCAACTCCCACTCCTACCTGTAACCACATAAGATGAGTCTGGCAATTGACATACGCCGTTGCCAAAATCATACTCATTTCCAGAATATTGCTTGTAAAAGGTTACCTGTGCAGAAACAGATGAGAAAAAGAAAAGAAGGATTCCAAAGGCTATATATCGCATCGCAGTCTGATTTGAAGTGATTTACCAAATCCGGATTTCAGCATCAATCCGAGGACGTTTTCCGAAGCTATTCCCAGGTTAAACTTCTTTGCATGAACACTTACCGAAGCATTCATTTTAAAACCCGTAAATCCGCCGTACGAAGCACATAAACCTGTATGCACATTGTTCCCAAGCTTCACTGCCAATCCACCATAAACATAGGGAACATACCCAGCAATCAGCATCATTTTAAATCCATACAAAGGTTGGAGTACGTCTTTTTTATGAAGATCTAACACATTGGTAAGCATGATAGATGCAGGCAAAGCCATCCATTTCGATTTCTGTATCGTTTCCACCAGCAAACTGTCGGTAATGGCATATCCTTCCGCCAACATGCCATCCCTGTTGATGAGTTGAGAGATGGTGTAGCCACCAAAAGCAAAGGAAGTATCAATGGTCAGCGTACGATAATCATTCATGACGGTGAAACCGAGGTTTGCAATGCTGAGCTCCATTGTCGTGTATTTATCTTCATTCAAGGTAACCGGAAAACGCAGGTTCATGTCTACACTTGCGCCCAAACCTTTGAAATACGCAGGAGATTTCGACTGACTCCAATTTCCCTGTACAATGCCATACAAACTGTCTCCAGCTTCGGTGTAGTAAAAATTCATATTCTCACCCAAAAAGGCATTTTGGGCATTGTTCATTCCCACAAGATTCAGGCTAAGGGTAGATTGCGTCTTGCGATCCATTACAGAAAACCCTAGGGTCTGAAAATCCAGATACTGAAGCTTGGTATTCGATACGTTGCAGTATTTCCCAAGAAAATAATCGTTTCCATAAAACGCAAGGTTGTAAAGTGTGGTTGGATAAACCAAAGAAGCAAGGTACTGCTTAGAATACTTAACACCAGGCATCCAACGTTGAAGTTTGGGATTTGAAGTTTTAGTGCCAAAATACAAGGAGGCAAATGCATTCCCCTCCAACCCAATAACATTGAATTCTTTATGGTTTTTTTGTACATTCTCTTTCACCTGATTGGAAATAAATCCCCCAAAAGCAAGTGGGTCAAGCATTGAATTTGTAAGCGAAGAAGAACCATACACAAGGTTTCCGGATACAATCCCCGTAAACTTCGCTGCATTGCTTGAATCGTAATCGATGCCATTGAGCATTTGGGCCTGCAGCACAGACACCCAAACTACAAAAAGAAAGGAGAGTGCACTTCGCATCAGTAAACGATTTCAGTTTGTAAATGAGCCTTTAACTTCACGTGCATAAACGCACCAACGGGAATGGAAACCATTTGGTTGGATGTCCCTGAAGAATTAGGCGTATCCAATATCGCTTCAATTCCAATGAATTTCACATCGTTTACATGATTCATCAATTGTGGGGTCGCTTGAAAATTGACCTTTGAATTTTTCACCAACAAACCATTGGGGTTGAGCGAACCTGTTAAAGCGCTCAAAATGAGTGCATCTCCAATGATTTCCTCAATCATGTTACCGGAAGCATCTAAGAAGGACATCTTAACTTGACTTTGCATTGGAAAGGCATTCGAAACATCTAATGTAAAGTAACCGCCAACCACATGGGTTTTCGAAGTGTTTTGCGTTAAATTCACCTGAAAAGTATCAACCAAGGTGAGTTGGTCTGCTTGGAATTGCAAGGGCATTTGCGCGTGCATAATCACTTTTACCCTGCTGGTAGAGAAAACTTCATCCCATCCTGCGTTGACATTTCCCAAGGGATTGAGTTCAACCACATACCCCACTTTCAAGTCCGAACCTAAGTTTTCTACTACCTGTTCGATGTTGCTGTTACCCGAATTGATGTTGACCTGTTGCGTTGCAGACTGCAGGTTGTTCCAAGTTCCAGTTGCTGGAGAAAGAAACAATTCTTGTCCAATACAAGGCGCAGATAAATTGACGGAAGTTCCATTTGCATTCGCATTTTGCACCAAGGTCAGTTTGGATTTCAAGGGTACTTTTAGTCCGTTGGAAACAGTAACATTCAATTGGATCGCATTGAGGTCAAGGCTGCCCGAAGCAATCTGGTTAAGGTAGGAAAGATTTAAGCTGCTGGTATCGGAAAAAACCTGTTGACCAAAGTATCCTCTGGCGTAGTCAACCGAAATGTCCGATAGGTTTGCTTCAACTTTAAAAACATTGGATGGGCTCACGCTAACGGTAGGACCGTTTACATCGGTTTTTGCAACGACTTGGGATTGAAGGGTATTGAACAAAATGCCATTGGTGCCTCTCAAATCCATCTCGTATCCTGCGAGGTTCAGTTCTGCTTCGACTACTGCCGGCGCAGCATTGTCTCCAGCTCCTACGGTAAAGGTTTCATGAAAAGGAACATTGTTTTTTTCAACCCCAGGAAGGTAAACATCGAAGGTTACTCCGGTCGCGATGGGATTGTAAACCTTTAGTTTTATTTTCCCGCCAAATACCCTGATTTTCTTTAATTGAACATTGGGGATGTTGATGAAGTACTGTTCTATTTGGTTGAAGACATCGAAACCCGGTGGTACATTTAAGGTGAAATTCGGGTGAAATGTTTGCACAACTTCTGTATCTGGAATGGATACGATGTCAGACAATCCAAAATCAATCAAGGTCTTTGTGAAATCGAGGTCGAGGAAACCACTTCCATTCCCTACCAAAATGGAATCAGCTGTGAGTTTAGACAAATCCAAGGTGTCATTGACAATGGGCGCACTCAAATCTGTTTGCCAAAAAGTGTCTTTTTTCTTACAGCTAGTAAGTAAAACTAAACTACAGAAGAGGATGAAGCCAATATTTTTCACGCGCGTTCAATTATGGTAGCATACCCTTGTCCAACGCCAATGCACATGGTCACCAAAGCATAGCGTTTTCCTGTCATTTGAAGCTGTCTCGCAGCCGTCAAAAGGATTCTTGCGCCACTCATGCCAAGTGGATGTCCCAAAGCGATTGCACCGCCTTTTGGATTGATTCTCGGGTCTTTATCTTCAAGTCCGAGCGCTCGCGTACAAGCCAACACCTGAGCCGCAAAGGCTTCGTTTATTTCGATGATATCCATTTGGTCCAGTGTGAGGCCAGCGTTTTTCAAAGCCTTTTGAGACGCTACCACCGGTCCAATTCCCATGATCCGAGGTTCTACTCCGCTCACAGCTCCGCAAATGATTTTTGCCAAGGGTGTTTTTCCTGACAACGCTACGCCATTTTCGTTTCCAATCAATAGGGCTGCGGCGCCGTCATTCAATCCCGAAGCATTTCCAGCGGTAACGGAACCGCCCTTTTTAAAAGCAGGCTTCAGGTTTGCCAAGGCTTCTATCGTACTTTTTGGCTTATGGAATTCATCGTTTGAAAACACAACCGGCTCTCCTTTTCTTTGGGGAATTTCTACGGAAACAATTTCGCCATCAAAATAACCGAGGGCTTTTGCAGCGGAGACTTTTTCTTGTGACCAAGCCGCAAAGGCATCCTGATCTTCTCGGGTGATGTTGTATTTTTCTACTAAATTCTCTGCGGTCATCCCCATGCTGTCTACGCCAAACATTTCTTCCATTATAGGATTAATGAATCGCCATCCAAAAGAAGAATCGTACATTTTTTGATCTCGACCATAGGGTCCTTCTGCTTTTGACAGTACATAAGGTGCACGTGTCATGTGTTCTACACCGCCCGCGATGTATAAATCACCAGCGCCATCTTTAATGGCACGCATTGCATTGATTGTTGCTGCCATTCCTGAAGCGCACAAACGGTTTATGGTCTCACCGCCTACATTTTGAGGGATTCCTGCCAAAAGCAGCGCCATCCTTGCAACGTTGCGATTGTCCTCTCCTCCTTGGTTTGCACAACCCAGAATTACATCTTCGATGTTCGCGAAATCCAAGTCTGCATTTCTTTGCATCAAAGATTTCATTACCAAAGCTGCTAAATCGTCTGCCCGTACCTTGGACAAACTCCCACCTAAACTTCCAATCGGCGTACGTACGCCATCAATGATGTAAACCTCACTCAAAACATTCAATTTGATGTAAAAATAAACATTTGCGAGGATTTCCAATCCCAACGGATTGAATTATTATTCCCATTTTTGCAAGAAGAATCGAATATGGAAGCCTACCAATACGAAGCATTAAAGAACATCGGAGCACCTGTTTTTACAGCGACTGAAGTACTCAAGGAATATGGTCACGACGAGACAGAGGACCTAAATTTTCCGCCTAACCTTGTCATAAAACCGAGCACCCCTGAGGAAATATCACAAATCCTCACCTATTGCAACCAAGAAAAAATACCGGTCACGCCCGCAGGAGCACGTACAGGTCTGAGCGGAGGCTCTCTACCCATTCGCGGAGGCGTCCTTTTGTCGATGGAGAAATTCAATCGAATTTTAAAGATTGATACCGACAACCTACAAGTCACAACCGAACCTGGTGTCATCACTGAAGAATTACAGAACGCGGTAAAACAGCTCGGCCTCTTTTATCCTCCTGACCCCGCCAGCAAAGGATCTTGTTTCATAGGTGGGAATGTTTCTGAAAATTCAGGCGGACCCAAAGCGGTAAAATACGGTGTCACAAAAGATTACGTGCTCAATTTAGAAGTTGTTTTACCTACGGGTGAAATCATTTGGACGGGCGCTAACGTGCTCAAAAATGCCACGGGATACAATCTAACACAATTGATCGTAGGGTCTGAAGGGACGCTTGGAATCATCACTAAAATCGTACTAAGACTCATCCCCCATCCGACACACGACGTCTTGTTCTTGGTGCCATTTTTCAGTGCCGCCAAAGCCTGCGAAGCAGTAGCCGCTGTGTTTAAGGCAGGAATCACGCCCAGCGGCATGGAATTCATGGAACGCGATGCCATTTTGTGGTCGAAAGCTTTTACAAAGGACGAAACGATTCCCGTTGCAGATAACCACGAAGCCCACTTGCTCATTGAATTGGATGGATTTGACGAAGATGGATTGCAAAAGGAAGCAGAGAAACTGTTTACCGTTTTATCAGGTTTTGAGACGGATGAAGTTTTATTTGCCGACAACAGTGCACAGAAAAATGTTCTTTGGAACTTACGAAGGAAAGTAGCTGAAGCTGTAAAAGTACAATCCATTTACAAAGAAGAAGATACCGTTGTTCCTCGATTTGAACTGCCTAACCTCCTAACGTTTATCAAGGCAATGGAGTTGAAATATCACTTTAAATCGGTTTGTTATGGTCACGCTGGGGATGGAAATTTACACGTGAATATCATAAAAGGAGAGCTGACCGACAACGCTTGGAACACAGAATTACCCAAGGCGATACATGAATTGTTTACCGAAGTGGTAAGGCTTGGAGGCACCATTTCAGGAGAACATGGGATTGGTTGGGTGCAAAAGGAATACATGCCCATTGCTTTTCCCCAAGTAACCCTAGAATTGATGAGAAATATCAAAAAAACGTTTGATCCAAATGGGATTTTAAACCCCGGGAAGATTTTCTAAGCTTCTTTACGAAGCCATTTTAAGTGTCGCGCATAAAGCAATACAAACACCAAAGAAATGAGCAGGTTAGTGATCAATATTACCGTTGGTACGTTGGCAGGCGAAACAAAGAAATAGATGCTACCCGCTGCAAGAAAGCTGTAGATGATGTAAGCGTGAAAACCCAAGATGTTTCGCTTGTACATCAATACCGCTGAAAAACAACCTAACATTGAAAACAAAATATTTAAAGATGTGGATGCCAAGAAGTTATGACTTAGAATCTCAGACATTACTTGAAGTCTGCTAAGTAAATCGGCCATTTCATTAAAACCTATTTCTTTAAAAACGGAGATGGATTTCGCCATGTCTATTTTACTTTTACGTAAACTTTCTGCTGTAGGCTGGAAAAATATCAGTGAAACCAATCCCATTACTATGGCTCCACCTGTATTGATAAATGTCAACACCAAAAGAGCCATTAAACCCTTAGGAGGCTTAGCGGAAGCAGGTTCGTTTATAAGTTGATTTTCCAAAAGTGATAAATGAAGTGATTTACTCTAACTTATTGTTATTCAGTTCATTATTTTCAGGCGTAATGAGTTTTAACTCTGTACGTCGATTGGCCTGGTGCTCTTCTTTTGTACACTTCACTCCATTGGAGCAGTTGTTTCTAAGCTTGGTTTCTCCGTATCCTTGCGCCGTGATTAATTTCTTGGCTATGCCTTGAGAGATGATGTAATCTACACAACTTTTCGCACGGTTCTTAGACAACTTCATGTTGTATTTATCTGATCCCCTGGAATCCGTGTGGGATGAAAGTTCAACCTTAAGGTCCGGATGTTCCTTCATATATTTCACCAATTTATCCAATTCTAACTTTCCTTCTGGTCGTAAGAAATATTTGTCAAAATTGTAGAGGACCAAATCCAAACGAATAAATTCACTTTCTTGTTTTTCGCGAAGTACAATGGAATAATTTACCGTGTCAACACAATTGCCAGAAACACTTTCCGGAATCACTACCCTTGCGTCATCGTGGTTTATAAAATTCGCAACAATGGAATCAACTTTTTCTGACCCTTCATTTTTCCAAGCATACGAACCGGAAGCATCGGTATTCATTTTGGAAAGGGTTCCATTGTGCTTGTACACGTTTAATCGTACATCACTAAGATTCATGCCTTTAGCGTCTTTTACTAAAACCTTAGAAACATGTTGCTTGAAAAAAGTTTTCAACTGAGTTGTTTGACTTCCTTGTTGATTGGCTGTAAAATTTACGGAATCAGCACTGTTTGTTTTGTCACCTTCATAAACAATTTTGTAGGAATGTTTTTCCATTAATTCAAAAGGCTCGGTTTTACCATTTTTATCTGTAGTCAATTCAGTAACCTTTCCGCTCTTCAAATCTGTGATTACAATTTCTTTGGATTTGATAGCCGTTCCCTTACAATTTTTCAATTCAACTACAAGGTCTGCTTGGTAAACTGGTTTGTTAAAGGCATAAATACGGTCTACAAAATTTACACGATTGGTGGAAAAATATCCTTTTCCTGTTTCTTCGTCAACATAATAAGCAAAGTCATCTGCTGAAGAATTTAAAGGTGTGCCAATGTGGATAGGTTTTTGGCCATCCAATTCAGACATAAAAACATCCATCCCTCCGATGCTGTTCCATCCGAAAGAACTGAAATAAAGGATTCCGGTTTTAGAAATAAAAGGAAACAATTCGTTTTCTGTTGTATTTACATCATCTCCAAGCCTAACGGGCTCACTCCATTCCCCATCTTTATAGGAAGTCATCCAAATGTCTGAACTTACGACCGTATCTGAAACATGTTTAACAGGATCAACAGAAATTGAATGAATGCTACTGCCTGGACGGTTCGAAGAAAAATATACATTTCCTTGCGCATCCATTGTGGCGTGACCTGTTGAATATTGTATTGAATTAAATGGGAAATCAATTTCTCTGTAGTTACCATTTTCAACCACAAACACCCTTTGACGCAGGCGACTGTATTTCATTTTTCCTTCGATGTCTTTTTGTTCAAAATTTGAAGTAAGGAACATCATAGAATAATCTTCATTGAAAGAAACCGGTCCGTCATGGCCATTGGTTCTTTTAACTTCTCTCCATAAATTCTTATGGAAAAAATTTGTCCAAAATGGCTTTTGATACACTTTATATTTTTGATTGACTTTAGAAGAATCAAAATAAGCGATGTCTGTATAAAACTGTCCTGTTCTTGGATACGTTTTGTTTATTGCATTGTGATTGTATTCATTCGTCACAAACAAAATTCCTTTTTCTTTTAATGGAAAAGCCCCAAAATCCTCGCCTTCACCTGTCTTCTTATAGATGCGAATGGAATAAGGTGCCGTTTGTTTTACGTTTTCGAGAAGCGCATTGAGGTTTTGTTTCTTGTTTAGCAAATTCTCATCAGAGGGATGTTGCATCAAAGCTGAATCGAGCACCCCCGCTAGGCGCGATGATTGATTTAGGTACAACAAAGCGTTCATGAATCTCTCCCAATCTTGCGGCGTTGAAACCCCTTTGGCAACTAGAATTTTTGACCAATAGGAAGCTTTCTTATAATTTTCAGAAAGAAACGCTGCGTTTACGGTTTGCCTTAAAATCTCTGAATTCACAGGCTTTGATTTCAATGCTTTCGTAGAAAGTTCTTCCCAAACTGGAAGTGCCTCAGTGTAACGAAACTGGGTAGAAAGATCCGTAGCGTATTTTATTTTATACTCTTGCGCATTTACACTCAGAAAAAATAGGGTAAAAACCCAAACTATGTTTTTTAAATTCATCTTAAAAATATCTAGGACTTTGAATCGCATTGTTTTTACCTCGGATGTCAAATGAGAGCACAAATTCATGTGTCCCCCATTGGTTTAACATTTTACCATTAAGCGGGAAATCGAAAGCATAACCAACCATGCAATAATTGGTCAATTGGTAAGAAGCATTCACCCCAGCACAATCCGTTGTACGGTAAAGCGCGCCTACCCAAATCTTTTTATACAAATGCGCAGACATGTTTAAATCTGCAATCAAGGGACCACTTCCTGTATATTTAATTAAAACTGAAGGTTTCAAATCCAACACTGAATTCAATTCAAAAACATACCCACCTGTTAAGTAAAGATGTCTTTGCAAGTATGAATTCCCTGAATTGTTATCGATGCTTCTTTTGATCAACCTAGGAACGGACAAACCAGCGTAGAATTTTTTGGCATAGAGGTAAGCTCCAAATCCGAAATTTGCTTTGGTTTGGGTAAAGCTATTTGTATAACTTGGGTCATTGGGATCCGTCACTACCAAGCCACTGAAGTTGTAACCATATTGTTGAATCCCCCCTGAAAGACCCAAAGACAAGCGCATGTCATCTTTATTCAATCGCATGTGATAGGCTACGTTTACCATGGCATTAAACCCTGAACGAGATCCAATTTTATCATAAGCGATGTTTGCGCCTACCCCTAGATTTTGACGAACCACTGGTGCGTGAATCGATAGGAACTGAGAATTAGGAGCGCCATCCCATCCAATCCATTGCGCTCTGCTCACGCCGGTAATGTTTAACGCATCTCTGCTTCCTGCATACCCTGGATTGTATTGCAAAGGATTAAAAAAGTACATGGACGTTTGGGCATCCTGCTGGGCAAAAAGGCTACTGCCTATTAAGCACAAAATAACGGTAATGAATGTTCTCCTCATTTTCTTCTAAGGTTGGATTTCAAGATACCCTTGAAATGGTTCCTGTGATTTTTTATTAGTATCAACGATGTAAAAATAAGTCGCCGGCGGCAAAGGATTTGGATGCGTACCTTTCAAGTGACCATTCCAATTGTTGTTGTATGGATCTGCTTCATACACCACATTTCCCCATCTGTTATACACCGTCACTTTAATGCTTGGGTATTGCGCGGTATTCTGTAAAATCCATGTTTCATTTAAATTATCTCCATTGGGCGATAAAAACTGAGGTACAACCACAGGGATCAGCGGAGTACAACCCAAATCAAGTGCTGCACTTACGGAACATCCTGCGGCATCCGTGGCTGTTACTGTGTAAGTTCCAGCGTCAATGTTATTGGCTATGGCACTGTTGCTTCCAGAGGACCAAGCATACGTGAAATTTCCTTGACCACCTGCAGCCAACGCAGATAAACTTCCATTGGATTCTCCACATTCTGAACCTACAGAGTCAATTTGAACAATAGTAATTTGCGTCGGCTGTGCAACAAACATTGAGGTGTCATCTTGACATCCATCTTCATTCGTCACTGTTACACTGTAAGCTCCTGTGGAAAGTCCATTTACGGTAGCTGAATTTGTAAGTACCGGAGTCCATGCATAGGTTAAGTTGTTTCCATTTCCATTGTCTGTATTTATGGACACCGAACCATTTGACCCATTAAAACAACTTACATTGGTTATGTTTACTTGGGTAATGTTAATTTGGGTAGGTGGATCAATGGTTACTACGAAATTAGAAACACAACCATTTCCTCCATCGGTTAAAGTGATTGTATATTGGCCTGCTTGGTTAATCGTTGGCGAAAATGTATTTGCTCCAGAAACGATTCCAGGTCCAACCCAAGCTGCAGTAGCTGATGCCGGTGTTACCACCCCATTGATGACTCCGAGTCCTGTAACACAATCCAAACCTGACGTAGGTGTGGTAGTATAATCAAAATCTGGTGCTGAAAGAATGTTAACTTGAAATTGATCCATAACCGCAGGACAGTTTCCGAGTTGTACACTGACATCAATTACGCCAGAAATGGTAGCACCGGTCGTATTGTTACCTGACAACCACGTCGGAACGTCGCCATTCCCTGAAGCCGCAAGCCCAATGCTGGTATTGTTGTTTGTCCATGAAACCACCCCTCCTACTGGAGATGAAATGTAATCATTTGGATTGATTTGAATGCCTGGACAAACGGTAACATCCACGTTTGTATTGATTGTTAACTGAGGTTGAACCGCCACAGATACCACTACATCAGGTCCAGGGCAAAGTGCATTGGTTACCGAAACAGTGTACTGTACGGTATCAATCGTATTCCCAGAATTCGTTAAGGTTTGTGCAATGTTGTTTCCTGTACCGTTTACAAAACCTGTAATGGTTGCTGGACCCGAAGCCACCCAAGAAAAGGAGACCGTGTTTAAATTACTGCTGATGTCAATGTCTGTTGTTTCACCATCACATATTAAATAGAACAATGGATCAATGTCGATGGCTGCTTCTGGATTTACAGTTATGGTGTGAACATCCGCTGAATCCGTTGAACACTCTACGGTCGCGCTGATTTCTACAGTACCCACTTGATCGGTATTGTTTAGCAATAACAAGGAATTAAATACCAAGGGCGTGGTACCGCTTCCAGAGAGAACGGTTACATTGCTCACGTTTGTGGTATCTGTAATGGTCCAATTGATCACATAGTTTGGTTGGTCGGCAGTCATAAGAAAAGACAAGGATGAATCCCCACCGCAAATGGTTTGGTCGTACAAAGAATAGCTCAATGAAGCCGTAGGTTTAATGGTGACTTGATGTAAGATGGAATCCGTTCCGCAGAAATTACCTGCATAACACCATACGTCGTAGGTGCCAGGTTGAGAAAACAAAATCTCCAAGTCGTCAGAACCGTTTGTCCATTGTGTATAATCGTAGGTTGCACCTACAAAACCATTGCTAGTACCCAAGTTGCCACTGTTCACTGTATAGGTATTTGGTGCAATGGACCAATAAAAGCCATAGGTTGAATCACATCCACTTTGATTGATGGTTTCTCCACCATCTGAATCATTTGAAAAAGTCACAGGTTCCAAAACACAAATGGGTGATTGCGGAGAATAACTAAACGCTGCCGTTGTCCCTGTTGAAATCGTAATCGGTCCTACCGTAATAACCGTCGGTAAACCATTGTTTGAACAAATGTTTTGCGCCAAAACGGTCGCGGAATATGCATTTTGAATTGGAGGAAGTCCAGGAGCGAAGACATAATCAACGCCACATGAAGACGTATTGAACACATGGTTAATGGTTGTGTCGTTCGCCGTGGTAAAGGTCATGTTTGGGGTTCCATCTGAAAAAGATACCGTGTATGTGATGGGAACATCATTGGATAAAATGTCTATGGAATAAGGAGACGGAAGACAGGTGTTTGAACCAATTCCAGAAACGGTAACCAACGGCGCATTGCCATTAAAAACGATGTAGGTCGCGGAATCTGTACAACCATTCTGGGTTACGGTATGCGTCAATGTAAATTGTCCCAAAGGATAATCGTTGGAAATTTGGGTACCAACCATAGCTGCATTGGTAGAAATGGTGCCATCTCCCCAGCTAAAAGTTTGTGTTACCGTATTATTGAACAATGAATTGAAGGTGAAATTTGCAGAATCGATGGATCCACATTTTTTGAAAACAGTTTGACCCCCTTGTGTAACGGCTCCGTAACCCCCACCTGTATTAGCCAAGGTAAGCGCGGCATTTGGCAAAGCATTCACATCAATGATCCTAGAAAACGTCGACGTAGCAGTCGCGTTGTTATTGTTAACCGTCAAGGTAACCGTGGTTGTAGGGGTTGTGACTGTATTGTATGTAACCGTATGTGGACCAACACCCGTAGCTGTAGCGGGCGTGGCTCCCAAGCCAAAGTTCCAAGAATAGGTTGTACCTGCAACGGTTAAAGAAGAGTTATTGGCAAAAGTGATGGTACTTCCTTTACAGATTGTAACTGTACCTGCAACAGCAACCGGATTTGAATTGAAATTAGCGCTTGGTGCTTGCCCAAATGTGACTAAAGCAATGAATACCCCGGCAAAAAAAAGTGAGTATTTAAACATAAAAGGACTTCTATAGGGTTTCTAAATCGTTCGCAAATATAATCTTTTTTTTTATGCACTGTAATTTAACCAATCAATCCCTTTGGTTAGCAGTTGAAGCGTATGGTGTTCCCTTGTGTCTGTTTCTGGTTGAAAATTATAAACCCATTTGGCAACTGGAGGCATGCTCAAAAAGATAGACTCCGTTCTTCCGTTGGAAACAATCCCAAACTTTGTTCCTTTGTCAAAGAGTAAATTGAACTCTACATACCTTGATCTTCGAATGGCTTGCCACTCCAATTCATTCGTTGTTGGGAGCGCTGGATTTTCTACAAGTTGCTGCGCGTACAATTTTGGAAAGGCTTCCCCCAAGGCTAAACAGAAATTCATGAGTGCATCTTTATGCCCCTCATTTTTAGGTTTAACATGGTCGAAGAATATCCCGCCAACGCCCCTGGTTTCGTTTCGATGCGAAAGAAAGAAATAATCATCTGCCCAAGCCTTGAATTTATCATAGGCATCAGGTTGGTAGTTCCCACAAATTTCCGACAACCCTTCGTGAAAGCGTCTTGCCTTTTTCGGTTCTATATATATAGGTGTCAAATCGATTCCGCCACCAAACCAGCTTTCATTGTTATCCGTCTCAAAATACCGGACATTCATGTGGATGATCGGATGCAAAGGATGCTTTGAATGCAATACAATGGATACCCCTGTCGCCAAGAACACATTGCCTTGCATGCCCATTTGCGACTTCATTAATGGAGTGACCTCCCCTTCAACTTTTGAAAATGCGACGCCTCCCTTTTCAATGACATTTCCATTTACAATGGTTTTTGTTATGCCTCCTCCTCCTTGAGACCGCTCCCATTCATCCGAAGAAAAAGAAACTCCGTCGATGTTTTCCAATTGCTCAACGATGAATGCTTGTAACTGCTTAAACCGATTGGCGATGTCATTCCCACTCCACATTGCTTGTAATTTTAGATTCGAAATTTTGAAACTCACACAGAAAAAGCCCATAGTTGGAATGTGAAATCCCCACCGTTTTCCCGAAATCAAACTGGGTCATCAAACCACTTTGAGGCGTGGAAAAATTAAAATACCAAGAAGGGAATTGTACCATTACGTCGTAACCCAACACTGCGGCTTTGGATAAATCAGCTTCGTATTTCACCCTAAATTTTTTATGCAATTGAATGGTTTTTTTGTCGTGGTAATTGAAACAAGTCGAGCTTAAAAAATAAAAATTCGATGGGTTCGATAGCGTTGCATTTAATTCTTTCCAATCGGTCCACTCCCGCAATCCAAAAAGGACTTGGTTGGGTTTACCCTGCAATTGAGCATTGATTTTCACCACTTGGTTTTTATCCATGGATACACTGACATAAACAATGGGCTTGGTGAATTTTAAATACATTAGAATGCGCGACACATCTGCATCCAACATTCGGTCATTGGGTCCTGCATACGCCGCGAAGTAATTTTTAAACTGCGTTTCCCTCAGTTTATCCTCTGCCCCTTCCGATTGAATAAAGACCACTTGCTTTCCTTTTCCAATTTCCGCCGTTTTCTTCGCCAGCATCTCTATCTGCACGTCAATTTCGGTTGGAATGAAATACAATTGCTCATTGCTGCCCAAATTTTTACTTCCCGTATTTACTGGCAATACCATTGGAATTCTTTTTTCTTTTGCGAAGACATTTAGTTTTTCAGCATCTGAAGCATGCCAAGGCGCTATGAACAAATCGAAATCATTGATTGCGTTGGTAGAAATCAACCGCTGGATGGATTCTTTATCGGATTTATAATCGAAAAAATAAACATCGCCCCGCAGTCCTTTTTCCATCAATGTATCCACGCCGATCATGGCACCCATGTAAAAATCAAAAGCAGATTTCTGAAGACCTTTCAAGGGAAATCGCAAAGAATCTTTTGAAAAGGGCAAGAACACGCCAATCTTCACCTCTCTATTGTCGAATGGCTTAGGCAGCATTTGAACAAAACTCGTTTTTGATTTGACAGGACTGGTCACTACCAATGAGGTTGTATTTAGGGGGATTTCACGAAGAGGTACAGATGCTGTTTGTTCTTTAAAAATAGGGACCTTTAACTTCATTCCTTGGGTTAAGGTTGAACTTTTCAATTGGTTGAGTTCTTTTAAGGACTGTGTTGATACCAAAAATCTTTTCGCGATTTCGGAGAGCTTATCCCCCTGGTTCACTTGGTAATAAATGATTGTGTCGTTGAAATCAAACAACCGGATTGTTCTTACAAGACTGTCTTTAACGAATTGCGCATTATCTTGAAGAGGTGGGGAAGAGATGCTTTCCAAGCGTTTAATTCCTTGTTTAATGGTCACGGAACGTCCGATTTTTAACCCTTCGGTTTGAAGTCCTACATTCCATGCATAAAGGGAATCCACAGAGACAAAATAAGTTTTAGCCAATCCAAAAACAGTTTCCTTCGGACGAGCTATAACCTCAAAATCCGCCCGTTCGGTTGGAAGGTAGATCTTGGTTCCTGAAACCATGGTTTCTTTAAGCGATGGGTTTTCTTTGCGAATCACATTTGAATTGATTCTTGTTTGGCTGGAAAGGGTTGCTAAACTTATGGTTTCAGTAAGCTCCAATTCATGAAATTGCTTACCCATTTTGGTTACGACAGGGACGAATGGTTGTCCTTGCAATCCAAAAGAATAGAACAACAGAAATGCAAGGTATAATTTCTTCCTTATTCCCATTCGATGGTCGCTGGAGGTTTGGAGCTTATGTCGTAAGTCACACGGTTAATTCCTCTGACTTGGTTGATGATTTGGTTTGAAATGCTGGCGAGAAAATCATAGGGTAAATGGCACCAATCTGCGGTCATGCCATCGGTTGAGGTAACTGCCCTCAAGGCTACTGCATTTTCATAGGTTCTTTCATCTCCCATCACGCCAACAGATTGAACGGGAAGGAAAATTACGCCTGCTTGCCAAACGTCGTTGTAAAATCCCCATTCCTTAAGTCCAGAAATAAAGATATGATCAACGTCTTGAAGGATTTGCACTTTTTCAGGGGTTACTTCGCCTAAAATCCGAATGCCTAATCCAGGACCGGGGAAAGGATGCCTGTCTAAAATCGCGGAATCTATCTCCAACGATCTTCCAATTCTTCTGACTTCATCCTTAAACAAGCTTCGCAAGGGTTCAACTATTTTCAAGTTCATATAATCAGGCAATCCGCCCACGTTGTGGTGCGACTTTATGGTTTGTGAAGGACCTCCAGTGGCGGAAATGGATTCAATTACATCGGGGTAAATCGTACCTTGACCCAACCATTTGGCATTATCTACTTTCTTAGACTCAGCATCAAACACTTCAATAAATACCCTGCCGATTGCTTTTCTTTTAAGTTCAGGATCCACAATGCCCTTCAGTGCCTCGTAAAACAATCCAGAAGCATCCACTCCTTTTACATTGAGACCCATGGTATGGTAGGATTCCAAAACAGATTCGTATTCATTCTTCCTTAACAGACCATTGTCTACAAATATGCAGTGAAGTTGACTTCCAATCGCTTTGTGAAGCAGTACAGCAGCAACGGAAGAATCGACTCCGCCGGACAAACCTAAAATTACCTTATCGGCTCCAATTTGATTTCGAAGGGCAGCAATGGTTTCCTCGACAAAGGCACCGGGCGTCCAATCCTGTGCACATTGACAAATGTCCACAACGAAATTTTGAAGCATTTTCATTCCGTGCGCTGAGTGATACACTTCTGGATGAAATTGCACTCCAAAGGTGAGCTCATTTTCAAATTGAAACCCCGCATTTTCTACAGAAGCGGTACTACAGATTCGCTTGGATCCAAGAGGCAGCGCTGCGATAGAATCACCATGCGACATCCATACTTGTGAAGGAGATTCCACACCTGATAAAATTCCTTCCGATGTAAAATCATCGATATTGGCCCGACCATACTCCCTGCTCATGGACGGTTTTACTTCTCCTCCATATTGTTGCGCAAGCAATTGTGCGCCATAACAAATTCCCAACAATGGAAAAGATCCTTTCAAATGGGTAAGATCCGGTTTAGGGGCGTTTTCATCGCGTACAGAAAAAGGACTTCCCGAAAGAATGATTCCTTTGGTATTCGTGGGGAGAGAATCCATTTTATTCCAAGGTCGTATCTCGCAATACACATTCATTTCCCGGATTCTCCGTGCAATCAATTGGGTATATTGAGAGCCAAAATCATAGATTACAATACATTCATGCATGATGCAAAGTTAATTTTTATCTTCAAGTTGCTTTTGAAGCTTTAAAGAAAGATTGATAATTTTTAACATCTACAAAAACAATCTTTAACATTATCCTTTTGAAATGATTAAATTTGACCTCATATTTTTTGAAAAAATTCGATGATTGGAGACTTATTAAAAAAGATTTTTGGGGATAAAAGTACCAAAGACCAAAAATTGTATCAGCCCTATGTAAATGAGACGATTCAAAAATCCATAGACATAGAAAAACTGAGTGATGATGAATTGAGAGGAAAAACATTTTCGTTCCAAGAAAGAATTTCATTGGCCATTCAAGCCCAAGAGGCAGAAGTAACTGCACTGAATGAAAAAGCCGCAAACCTTGACACACCCATTGAAGAGAAGGAAACCATTTTCGATGCCATAGATGTCCTAAGCAAGGAAATTGACGAAACCATTGAAAAGGAATTGCTTGAAATTCTGCCTGAAGCCTTTGCCGTCGTAAAAGAAACCGCAAAACGATGGGCAATCAATGGTAAATTGGAAGTTACTGCCTTGGAATTTGACAAAACACTCGCCCAAAAGAAAGATGGAATTACCATTTCAGGGGACAAAGCCATTTGGCACAACGAATGGACAGCAGCGGGAAACAAGGTTCAATGGAACATGGTTCACTACGACGTCCAATTGATGGGTGGTGCTGTATTACACAAAGGAAACATCGCCGAAATGCAGACGGGTGAAGGTAAAACCTTGGTTGCCACACTGCCCGTTTACCTAAATGCTTTGGCGGGAAAAGGTGTTCACATTGTGACTGTAAATGACTATTTGGCGAAAAGGGACTCCGAATGGATGGGACCATTGTATCAATTTCATGGTTTAAGTGTGGATTGCATCGACAAACACCAACCCAATTCAGATGCGCGAAGAAATGCCTACTCCTCAGACATCACTTTTGGAACCAACAATGAATTTGGTTTTGATTATTTGCGAGACAATATGGCGGGTCACCCTGATGATTTGGTACAGAGAAAACATCACTTTGCCATCGTGGATGAGGTCGATTCAGTATTAATTGATGATGCCAGGACGCCATTGATTATTTCAGGTCCAACCCCTCGTGGCGAAGAGCAAGAATTTCAAGCACTCAAACCAAGGATTGAAAAAATTGTCAACGCCCAAAAGATTTATGTTGAATCCTGCTTGGAAGAGGCCAAGAGAAACCTTGTTGTTCTAAACGAACACATCGACGATAAAAAACTGGAAAAGACCATGTTAGAGGAGGGCGGAATTGCTTTGCTCAGGGCGTTTCGTGGGCTTCCAAAAAACAAAGAATTGATTAAGTTCTTATCCGAACCCGGCGTTAAAGTTCACCTGCAAAAAACGGAGAACACCTACATGCAGGAGCAAGGTAAGCACATGAAAAAAATCGACCTTGAGTTGTATTTTGTTATCGAAGAAAAGAACAATACCATAGAGCTTACCATGAAAGGGATTGAGCTCATCTCTGGGAAAGAAGAAAGCGATTTCTTCATCATGCCAGACATCGGTGCGGAAATAGCGAAACTTCAAAGCGAAAACCTAGATCCAGATTCATTTTTGGCCAAAAAGGATGAGCTTGTTCGCGACTACTCCATTAAATCTGAAAGAATTCACTCCGTTAACCAATTGCTTAAAGCGTATACGCTATTTGAAAAGGAAGTTGAATATGTAATCCTTGACAGTAAAGTTAAAATCGTAGATGAATCTACAGGTAGGATTTTGGAAGGACGTCGGTATTCCGATGGACTACACCAAGCGATTGAAGCGAAGGAAAATGTACAAATTGAAGCAGCCACGCAAACCTATGCTACCGTAACCCTTCAGAATTACTTTAGGATGTACCACAAACTGGCTGGTATGACGGGAACTGCAGAAACGGAGGCAAAGGAGTTTTACGACATTTATAAATTGGATGTCGTTGCCATTCCTACGCACCGCCCAGTGATTCGAAATGACCAAAATGACTTTGTATTCAAGACAGTACGCGAGAAATTTAATGCAGTAAGCGACGAAGTGGCTAAACTGGTCGCAGAAGGCCGGCCAGTATTGGTGGGTACCACAACTGTAGAAATTTCAGAATTGCTAAGCAAAATGCTTCATAATAAAAAAATTACGCACCAAGTACTTAATGCCAAATACCACCAGAAAGAAGCGGAAATTGTAGCCAGCGCAGGTCGTGCAGGCACCGTAACCATTGCTACCAACATGGCAGGAAGGGGAACGGACATCAAACTAGGCGAAGGGGTTAAAGAAGCAGGCGGATTGGCGATTATCGGTACAGAGAGACACGACTCCAGACGGGTTGACCGTCAGCTGCGTGGTCGTTCAGGTCGACAAGGTGACCCAGGCTCCACAGAATTTTTCGTTTCACTCGAAGATGATTTGATGCGAAAATTTGGCTCGGAAAGGATTGCCAAGCTCATGGATAGAATGGGACTTAAGGAAGGTGAAGTAATTACCCACTCCATGGTTTCTAAATCCATTGAACGCGCCCAAAAGAAAGTGGAAGAAAACAACTTTGGAATCCGAAAGAGATTATTGGAATACGATGATGTCATGAACGCCCAAAGAAAGGCAATCTATAAAATGCGCAAGAATGCATTGTTTGGAGATCGCTTAGACATTGATGTCGACAACATGTTCTATGAACTTTGTGCAACGACCGTAAACAAAATGTCTAAATCAGATTTTCAAGAATTTGAATTGGAAGTCATTCGTTTATTGGGTGTAACCTCTCCTGTTGATGCCAATGAATACAAAACCTTAGACCAACAAGAACTTGTCTACCGCGTTTTTGATTCCATGAAATTGCAATACCAACGGAAATCTGAAAAGCTAGCCACACGTGCCATGCCGCAGATTAAACATGTTTATGAAACCATGTCAGACCGTTTTAAAAACATCGTTTTCCCACTAAGCGACGGAAGAAAGGAACTTCAACTGATCGTAAACCTTGAGGATGCCTATAAAACCAATGGAAAAAACATTTCTAAACAATTTGAAAAACACATCATTTTAGGGATCATTGACAACGAATGGAAGGAACACCTTCGCGAAATGGATGACTTACGCTCCGCAGTGAACAATGCTACGTATGAGCAAAAAGATCCTTTGGTCGTCTACAAATTAGAGTCCTATGACCTTTTCAAAAACATGTTAAACCGCGTAAACGAAGAAGTCGTTGAGTTGCTTATGAACATGGACATTCCAAATGAACCTGACCTTAAAAGCACCAACCAAGAAGCCGCTCAAAATCACTACAGCCAAGGAAAAACCAATGTGAGTAATGCTGGCAGCGCCTCTCAATTTCAAGGAAGCCAAGGGTATCAAGAAGCCGTAGAAAATTCTATGCAACAGCCAGAGAAAAAAATACCGGTCGTTGCCGATCAGAAGATCAATAGAAACGACCCTTGTCCTTGTGGAAGTGGTAAAAAGTACAAGCAATGTCATGGAAAATAACCCTAATTGGGACAGGTAATGTCGCTGCATTTTGGGTAAAAACCTTGCTGGGAAAAAGTTTCTGTGAACTTAACGTAATTGGATCCAACGTTGAAAAAACCAACGTTTTTAAAGCGGAGCATCGAATGCCAACGAATGCTGAATTTCCGCTTTTGGACTCAGATTTCATTTTGGTGTGCGTTCAAGACCGTTTCATCGATGCTGTCCTGCAAACAGTCCCTGACCATACACCTGTTTTCATAAGTGCGGGCTTCTTTTCAATCCAACCTTACCCTCATAAAAACATGGGTGTAATGTATCCTTTACAATCCATAGATAAATTTGCGCTTCCAAACATTAGCGAGGTTCCTTTCCTACTTGAGCTTTCCCCTGCCCACGGTGCATTCGTTTATGATTTTGCCAAAGAAATTGGAATGAAATACGTAGAGACCGACGAGAAATCAAGGTTTCAGGCACACATCAGTGCGGTTTTCATAAACAACTTCGGGTATTTCATCATGAAACAAGGTTTGTCATTGGGCATTGAAGAAAAACTTCCACTTTCTATTTTTCAACCACTCATTCAAAAAACGTTCGCTAACCTACTCATTGAAAAGGATTTGCAAACAGGTCCGGCCCGACGAGGAGACCAAATCACCATGGATAAGCACATGGCTATGCTATCAGATGAAATGAAAACAACCTATTCTTTTTTAAGCGATGTCATCACCAAAAAATACCCAGATGAATTATAAAATTAAGCTCAGAAACATTAAGAATTTCATTTTCGATGTCGACGGTGTATTCACAAACAACAGTGTCATGGTTTTTGAAAATGAATTCATTCGCACACTGAATGCACGAGACAGCTATGCTGTACAATACGCAGCTAAATTGGGCTATCGCATTTTCATTGTCACAGGCGGAGAATCTACAGCGGTAAAAAAGGCCCTGCTTAAATTAGGCGTTACCGAAGTATACCTAGAATCGTCAAATAAGCTTGAAGTATTTAACAACTTGGTCGTAAAACATGGGGTTGATCCTTTGGAAACATTGTACATGGGGGACGACATTCCTGACATTCCTTTGCTTCAAAACGTTTTACTCCCCTGCTGTCCTTTTGATGCTTGCATCGATGTACGAAAACATGTGGAGTACATTTCTCCTATAAAAGGTGGTGAAGGTTGCGTTCGCGATGTAATTGAACAAACCTTAAGGGTTCAAGAAAATTGGTTAAAGGACAATGCCTATACTTGGTGATTTTTTCCAAGTTCTTTTTGCCAATGTAAATTTAAAAGCTGGAGCAATCTTTTAGAGGTATTGTTCAAATACCTTTTCGTTCTGTAGCCTCCTACCCAAATGATTCCCCTGATGGCGTTGGTAAGGAAAATCTCATCGGCGGACAACAAGTTATGCGGTAAAATGGTACACTCGTACACCCTAATTCCATTTTGTAACGCAATGTTAATCAAAGTCATACGCATCGTACCGGCAATGCATCCTTCATCTAATCCAGGGGTATATAATACGCCATTGCTTACAATGAAAATATTTGAACTGGAAGATTCAATGATGTTTCCTTTTTCGTTTTGAAGTAAATACTCATCCAAATTGTTTTCCTGTGCAGCAATGCTGGACATCACTTTGTAAAGGCCATTTTTGGTTTTAAATGGCGATAAAAAATTCTTTTGAAGTTTCAAATCACGATAGATGTCTATTTCATAACCTTTGTTATTCAACAAAAACTCTTTATCATCCATGGAATGTACATCGATGTAGTACGACCCTTCATTGCTTGCTGGCGTATAGGTCCCTCCCACCATCCGATCAATGGAAACCCGACACCTTCCTCCGTGATTAATTTCACTTTTACGCAACAAATCCAAGATTCTTTCCTCAAAGAAAGCCAGGTTCCAAAACACGGGAATGCGAATTTTCAAGGCCTCGGCACCTTTAAACAATCGTTCCATGTGGTTTTGGAGGTTTATGGGCTTCCCAGATATGATGCGAATGCTTTCAAACAGACCATCGCCATATAAAAAAGCCCTATTTCCAGTATCTACCGTGGGTTGATCGGCAGGGATGATTCTCCCATTGTTATTTACATACAACATCCTATTTAAAAATTAAATGTAAAAAATCCATTCCTTTATGAGGTGCCAGGGTCAGCACAAACAACAATCCAAACAAAGCGCCACTCAAGTGTCCATCGTTTGCGATGTTTGACTTCCCTCGTTTCATAGCGTAAAATTCAATGGCAAGGTAAATGGGTCCAAAAATATAAGCCGGAATGGCAATGGGTATGAAGAACACATACAACGGTAAATCAGGTGTCCAAAGAATACAAGCAAAAATCACCGCTGAAACCGCGCCAGACGCTCCCAATGAACGATACTGAACCTCCCTGCGATGCCTGAAAAATGGAATCACGGTTGCTGCAACCCCACCCAAAAGATAGAGCGAAACAAAATATACACTTCCCAAAACGGAACCGAACGCATTCATCCAAACCTGCTCTAGGTAAGACCCTAAAGCATAAAATGAAAACATATTAAACAACAAATGCTGCCAATCCGCATGAAACCATGAATGCGTAAAAATGCCTTGGAAAGAATTCCCTTGCGACACATCATAGGGTGAAAACAAGAATTGTTCCCTCCAATGTGGACGATTGAATCCCTGATAACTTATGAATACAGTTATTGCCAGTATTACCCAGAGGGATGAAAGTTGAATCATGGATTATTATCACTTAATGTGTATCAAATTTACTTATATTCGTGATAAATTATGAAGTTTTATTTTCCTTTCTTACTTCTACTCCTCAGTCTTTTCGGTTGTGCATCAGAACCTGAAGAAAACCTAAATTTTCTTGAGGACACCTCCATTTCCGTTAAAAGCAAAGTAGAAAAGTTGTTGGAAAGTGATTTATTAAAACGCAAAAAGTTTTCTGCTGAAGAAATTACATTTCTAAGGAACTTTTACGAATCCGTTAATTACGCCCCTCAAATGGTCAAAACGGACTCAACCTTCTCCACCAGAGGCGAATTGTTGTTAAAGCTTTCAAAGGAGTCTTTGGCATTCGGAATCCCCACATATACAATGAAGCACAGTGAAGGCCAAGATGTTCATCCGCTGGAATTAGAAATGATGGCCATGGTCAATCTTTCCAGAATGATGTCCATCTCCAAACGCGGTTTTTTTGACTACCAAACCCAGCAATGCAAACCCATTCTTCTGGCAGAAAAAAATGCATTTAAAGAATTGATGCGTGCAAAAGGGGGAACCGCAAAAGCAAAAATAATCCTTTCGCAGGGACCCATGAGCGACACCAATTATAGGGACTTCGCAAATGGAATCCATCATTTTTACCACACACATTTGTTGGACACCATCGATTTCACAGCAAAAGAAATGAAAGAATTCAAGAAGGATTCAAAGCCCTTCGCAATCAAAAATCTTCGTTCCAAGGGTTATTTATCCACAAAATCCTACAGCGACCATCAATTTGAAAAAGCCCTTCTCACCTTCAAATTAGACAATGGTTTAGATTCCAATTTCACGATTGACGCGCATACGCTCCAAGCTTTATCTGAATCAAATTTCCACCGACTGACCCGTGCTGCCATTGGGCTAGACAAGCTTCGCCAAAGACCAAAGCGGGGACCTAAATTCGTTTGGATCAACCTACCTGCTTATCAACTGTATTTTTATGCCAACGACAGCTTAAAAGCAATTCATAAATTGGTCGTGGGAAAACAATCTACCCCAACCCCTGAACTTGTTTCCGAAATTCGCAGGATGATTGTTTATCCTTACTGGAAAGTTCCTGCTTCCATTATTAAAAAAGAAATCATGCCATCCGTTTACAAGAACCCCTCCTACTTGGCGCGTCACAGGTATAAGCTTTGTAAATTCGACGACACAGCGAGGATTAACCCGAACACAATCAATTGGAGTAACAAACCGAGAGGATTCAGCATCATACAAATGCCAGGAATAGGAAACAGCTTGGGAATCATAAAGTTTGAATTTTTGAACAACAACAGCGTTTATGTGCATGACACCCCTCAAAAAGGCTTTTTCAACCATGCCGTGCGAAGTTTTTCCCATGGATGTATGCGCTGCCAAGACCCTATAGAATTGGGGAAATGGATGATTAAATATGACCAAAAGGACAGAAAAAAAGCAATGCCACCTGATACCTTGGATTCCCTGGTCCGAATTGGCCATCATATCTCCATTGCATTAAAGGAAAAAATTCCGATTTACATCGAATACCAAACCGTTACCACTCACGATTCAAAACTTGTTTTTCACCTTGACATCTATTTTCGCGAAGAGAAAATCATAAAAATCCTTCGAAAAAACCAACCTAAAAACAGTACAAAATGATTATATCTCCTTCCTTGCTCTCCTGTGATTTTGGCAACATTCAAAGGGATACCGAAATGCTTCAAAATACAGAAGCCGATTGGTTACACATCGACGTAATGGATGGGGTATTCGTGCCTAACATTTCTTTTGGATTCCCCGTTTTGTCAGCCTTAAGAAAACACACGAACAAAACCTTGGACGTCCACCTCATGATTCAAAATGCAGACCCATACCTTGAGGATTTTAAGCAAGCTGGCGCGAACATTCTTACAGTACATTATGAAGTTTGTCCTCATTTACACAGAACCTTGTCGCGCATTAAAGAATTGGGGATGAAGGCAGGGGTAGCCATCAACCCACACACACCTACGGAATTGCTCCAACCCATTTTATCTATGGTGGATTTGGTCCTTGTCATGTCTGTGAATCCCGGTTTTGGCGGACAAAAATTCATTCCTGAAAGCATTCAAAAAGTTACAGCGCTCTCTGAGTATCGCAAAACACATTCGCTAAACTTCTTAATCGAAGTTGACGGCGGTGTAAACCTAGAAAATGGAAAATTGCTTGCAATGTCAGGCGCCGATGCATTGGTAGCAGGTAGCTTTGTGTTTAACTCACCCAATCCATCAGAGACCATTGCAGCTTTGAAAAACCTTTAATTTCAGTAACTTTAACGCGACACCAACGTTGCTTCGCCATGCGTATTTTAATCTCTCTTACCGCCGTATTCTTCTTAAACTTAGGTTTCGGTCAGCAAAATTTGGCCGAAAAAGAATTGCAGCTAAAAAATCGACTGGATGAACTGAGGGCGGCCAAAAGCGATGCCCAAATGCTTAAAATCAATGCGCTTTTTACCAAGGAAATGGGGGAATTCCTAAAGTCTGAAGGTGCTTTTCAGTTTCAATTCACCCAATTAAAATCCATAGCAGACCTAAAAAGCAGCGACCAATTGGTACGCATCATTCACTGGAATTTAGAATATAAGGATTTCTCTTACAGCTATGGAGGCTTTATCCTAAAATGGGATGAGGACAAAGAAACTTCGAAATTATTCGAACTTATTGATGTAATGGACCCATACACTGCCAAACCCGAGGGGGTTATCGATTCAAAAAGTTGGTATGGAGCGCTGTATTATGCAATCATCCCCATTGAGTTCAATTCAGAAATCCAATATACATTGCTCGGATGGGACGGTGGAACGTCCGGAAGTACATTTAAAGTTATCGATGTACTCTCATTCAAAGGGAACGCAGCAAAATTGGGAAGCCCCCTCTTTCTACAAAAAAACAAAGTCCTCAAACGTGTGGTATTTGAATTTTCTGACAAAAGCAAAATGTCTTTGCGAATGGATGAAAAAAGAAAGCGAATTGTTTTTGACCACCTTTCTCCTGAAAGCCCTGTCTTGGAAGGTGTTTACCAATACTACATGCCTGATTTTTCTTATGATGCGTATGTTTGGGATGAAAGTCAATTTGTATTATATGAAGATGTAATCGCCACCAATGACGAGTCAGAGAACAAGGAAACAACGATTTACACCATGGACCAAAAGACAGGAAAGGTAAAAAAGGACTCCTATAAACTCAAATGGATCAATCCGGAAGACCCAAATTTCAAAGGTGACATTGGACACGTAGCCAGAACACCCGAAACGGAAATAAATAAAGAAACCGACGACAATACAGCAATCGAAATGCCCAAGAAAAAATGGTGGGATCGTCGAAATCCAAACAACCTAAGTGTGACAACGGGTAAATACCGTAAGAACAGAAGACATCCACCAACCCCATGATAACACTCGGAATTTTCCACGAATTAGAAATCGCAAGATTCACCCCACAAGGCGCCTACCTCATGAATGAACAAGGCGATGAAGTCTTGTTGCCTAAGAAATACCTTACACCGAACGCAGAAGAAGGTCAAATTGTCAACGTTTTTGTAATGAAAGACTCTCAAAACCGAAGGGTTGCCGTTACCGATACGCCAAAACTTTGCTTGGATGAGTACGCCTACCTCGAAATTGTCGAAGTGAATCCTTACGGCGCTTTTGCAGATTGGGGATTGGATAAAAACCTTTTCATACCGTACAGAGAACAAATTGGACTCATTGAAATCGGTGAATCGCACATATTGCAGTTGAAATACGATGAATCGACCGATCGATTGATTGGCTCGATGAAAACCCGAAAAGCTTTAATTCCATGTACTGAAGCGCTTGAAGGACAAAAAGTTAACTTTCTCTGTGTCGACCAACATGATTTGGGCTGGTTAGGGATTGTGAACAACTGTTATTCAGGAATCATTTACAACAATGACTGTATTATCCCAATGAAAACCGGTTTACGCATTGCTGCCTATGTCTTTCTGGTTCGTCCCGACGGAAAATTAGACCTACGCCTTGCGCCTGATGGTTACGAAAAATACGATGAAGCGACCGAAAAATTATGGGCCCATTTGCAAGAAAATAAGTTCCTTTTTCTAACCGACAAATCAGCACCCGAAGAAATCAATGCCCTAATGGGCATGAGCAAAAAGACTTTCAAACAGGCGGTTGGAAAATTGTACAAGGATCGAAAAATCATGTTGTTTGATGACAAGATTGCAAGAATCGATGGATAAAACATTGGACATCGCTCCGTATTTCCATACCCTCCACACCCCACCTACCCCCCTTCCTCTTCCCGATCACTTTGATTTCCCCCATCAATTTTCACCAAATCCTTGGGCCATGGCTGCAGGGCTTCAGTTGCAAGATTATTTAGAAACGCTCAACCCATTTGCACACGATTTCCACGAAACACTCGGAAAAATGTTCGGGGTACTGGTTGTAAGAAAAACGACAGGTGAAATTGGATATCTAGCAGGTTTTTCAGGGAAGATTGGTGAAAGAAATCATTACAAAGGGTTTGTACCTCCCATATTTGACACGCTAAACCCAAATGGAATCTATAAAATCGGGGAAGCGGCATTGAATGCATTGAACAGTGAACTCATTGCTTTCACCAACGACCCTGCTTTCGACAAATTAATCAAGGACTTAAAAAACATGCGTTTACAGCACGACCAAGAGGTCCAAAAGATGCAGTTGCGCATTTCTCAAAACAGGTTGATTCGCAATGTCCAAAGAACTGAAAACGCAGCCCACCCATCCATCCTGAAGGATATTGATCAAGAAAGCAAGATGGAACAAATGGCTTTAAAAACGTACAAAAAGGAATTCCAAAAACAACTTGAACCTTATCTTTTACAAGAATCCATCTTTGAACAAAAAAAGGAATTCCTAAAATCTAAAAGAGCGGAGGACTCCTTGGCACTTCAAATTGAAATATTTAAAGCATACGAACTGAACAATGCTTTGGGTGAAACAAAAAACGTATTTGAAATATTTAATGAAGCGAAGAACGATTTGCCTCCCGGGGGAACCGGAGAATGTACATTGCCCAAAATGTTGAACTTCGCCTATCTAAATAACCTGCACCCTGTTTGTTTTGCAGAATTTTGGTGGGGGAAGTCACCGATTGGAGAGGTACGCATTCACAAATCTTTCTATCCTGCTTGCCGCGCAAAGTGCGAACCCTTGCTAGCGTTTATGCTTCAAGGAATCCCAACAAATCCCCATCCGCTTCATTCGTCATCCGAAAAAACCAAGTTGATCCGAATACATTTTGAAGACCCACACATTTTGGTCATTGAAAAACCAGAAGGACTCCTCTCAGTGCCCGGGAAAATTGATTTACCCTCGGTACAACTTTGGTTGCAAAATGAATATCCAGCTTTGCCAGAAATCCTACCCGTTCATCGCTTAGACATGGCAACGTCTGGTTTAATGGTAATTGCCAAAAATTTAGATGTTTACAAGATATTACAGTCCCTGTTTCTACGTAGAAAAGTCTCGAAAGAATACACCGCCCTATTGTCAGGACATCCCAAAGACGACCAAGGTGTTGTTTCACTTCCCCTGCGGGTTGACCTTAACCATCGGCCGCATCAAATGGTCTGTTATGAACATGGGAAAAGCGCAACCACCGAATTTAAAGTAATTGAGAGGCATGCATCAAAAACCAGGATTTTGTTTAAACCGATTACCGGCAGAACCCATCAGCTGAGGGTACATTCAGCGCATCCGGCAGGACTTAACGCGCCCATTCTTGGAGACGACCTTTACGGAACTCCCTCTGACCGGCTTTACCTTCATGCCAGTTCATTGCGGTTTGAGCATCCCATAACGAAAGAAATCTTAACTTTTAATTCGAAACCTGATTTCTGAGGTAAGGAATTATTTTTTTAAGAACACCCTGTCAGAAACAAAATCCATCCGCAAGAATTAATTAGAAGATTGGCAGGCGTCCTTCCAAATATAACTCGAATGATTATCTTTGGCACCAAATAATTTAATCACCATGGCTTCTACCGCGGATATACGAAATGGATTGTGTATTAAACACAACGACAAACTTTTTCAAATCATTGAATTTCAACATGTAAAACCGGGTAAAGGCCCTGCATTTGTTCGTACTAAAATCAGACAAATTGAAACAGGAAGGGTACTTGACCATACGTTTTCAGCAGGACATAAAATCGAGCCTGTTCGCATTGAAAATCGTGAATACCAATACCTTTATCAAGAAGGAACGGATTTTATCTTCATGAACAACGAAAGCTTTGAACAAATAAACATCCCAGCTAAAATGGTTGAAAAACCTTTGTTTTTGCAAGAAAGCATGATTGTAAACATCTTGTTTCATGTTGAAGAAGAGATGCCTTTGGTCATTGAACTCCCAATGTACATAGTCACAGAAATAACCTACACAGAACCAGGAATCAAAGGTGATACGGCTACAAATACAATGAAACCCGCTACCATCGCATCCGGAGCAGAAATCAGGGTTCCTTTGTTTATTGAAAATGGTGAAATCATCAAAATTGATACAAGAACAGGGGTTTATGTTGAACGCGTGAAATCATAACATGAAAAACACAATACTTTCCGAAAAACACATTGCACTGGGCGCTAAAATGGTTCCGTTTGCAGGATTTAACATGCCCGTTCAATATGCTGGCATAAACGTCGAACATGAAACCGTTAGAAACGACGTAGGCGTATTTGATGTGTCTCACATGGGTGAATTTTTCCTTCGAGGACCTCATGCCCTTGCTTTGATTCAAAAAATCGCCAGCAACGACGCTTCGGTTTTGGTCGATGGAAAAGCACAATACAGCTGTATGCCCAATGGGAAAGGTGGAATTGTGGATGATTTAATCATCTACCGAATTTCTGAAGTTGAATACCTCTTGGTTGTCAATGCCTCTAACATCGAAAAGGATTGGAACTGGATTGCCAGCCACAATACAGAAGGCGTTGAAATGGAGAATGCTTCCGACAACTACTCCTTGCTTGCCATTCAAGGCCCCAAAGCTGCCGAATCTATGCAATCGTTAACGAACATTTCCCTTACAGAAATGGCTTATTACTCCTTTCAAATTGGAACTTTTGCAGGGATTGAGAATGTCATCGTCTCTGCGACAGGATATACCGGTTCAGGAGGATTTGAAATTTACATACCCAATGCCTCAGCCAATGCCGTTTGGGACGCGGTATTCGAAGCGGGAAAAGATTTCGGTATCAAACCAATCGGACTTGCTGCGCGTGACACCTTGCGATTGGAAATGGGATTCTGTCTTTATGGAAATGACATTGATGACACCACCTCTCCTTTAGAGGCAGGATTGGGTTGGATTACCAAATTCACCAAAGAATTTACCGACAGTGCATTTTTATCAAATCAAAAGGCAGAAGGCGTAAAACGCAAACTTGTGGCCTTTGAAATGTTGGAAAGAGGCATTCCTCGGCACGACTACAATATCTTAGACGCAGAAAACAATGTAATCGGAAAAGTTACATCTGGTACCATGTCACCTTCTATGAAAATAGGCATCGGCTTAGGGTATGTAACCATCGATAACGCAAAATTAGATACAGAGATTTTCATTGAAATTCGTGAAAAAGGCGTGCAAGCCAAGGTAGTTAAATTGCCTTTTTATAAAAAGTAATTCACTTTACAAGAAACTAAGAAAAGCATCGTTAACCCGATGCTTTTTTTTATGCGCATAAAATCCCTTCCCCAAGACGATCAACCCAGGTTGAAAAGTATCCAAAACGGCATCAGGTCACTGTCGGATTCTGACCTCCTTGCCATTCTCATTGGAAATGGTGTACAGCAAAAAAACGCGAAGGAAATCGGACAAGAGATCCTAACCAATCATAGCAACAACTTAAACACTTTGTTTAAATCCGATGCTGCACGTTTGGAGAAATTCGATGGAATTGGTCCTGCAAAATCAACGATTTTACTCGCTGCATTTGAATTGGGAAGAAGGCATTCCGCAGAAAATCCGCACAGTTCTTTCAAGGTGGCAAATTCGAAAGACGTATACAGTTATGTTAAAAGGCACCTCAGCCTACTTCAACACGAAGAATTTATCCTTTTGCTGATGAACAACAACAACGAAGTGATTTACGGAAAGTCCATATCTCGAGGGGGACTTACGGCAACCATCGCCGACGGCAGGGTCATTTTCGGATTGGCATTTACCCATAAAGCCACAGGAATCATACTTTGTCACAACCATCCCAGCGGAAACCTCAAACCCAGTAAATCCGACATCCTACTCACACAAAAACTACTGAAATTCGGTAAATTCATTGAATTGCCAATCCTCGATCACCTCATATTCACTGATTATGGCTACTTTAGCTTTGCCGATGAAGGCCTATTGGATTTATGAAAAAAATCGTTACCATCATTGGGGCCAGGCCTCAAATCATTAAAGCTGCCGCAATCAGCAGAGCCATAAACACCCATTTTTCAAGCGAAATCCAGGAAGTCATTGTTCACACAGGACAGCATTATGACGAGAACATGTCGGCTGTTTTTTTCGAAGAAATGGGAATCCCTGTTTCGAAATACAACCTTCAAGTTGGAAGCGGCAACCATGGCATCCAAACGGCAAAAATGATTGAAGGAATTGAATCCATACTCCTTGATGAAAAACCCGACGCTGTCTTGGTATATGGTGACACCAATTCAACCTTGGCGGGAGCCCTTGCCGCATGTAAAATCCACATTCCTGTCATACACATCGAAGCAGGGTTGAGATCATTCAATAAATCAATGCCCGAAGAAATCAATAGAATTGGGTGTGATCACATGTCAACCTTATTGTTTTCACCCACGTCACAGGGCATTCAGAACTTAATCAATGAGGGATTTAGCACGGATACGGAAGGAAAAGCAAGCATCGACCGTCCGTTTGTTTTTAAAACTGGAGACATCATGTTTGACAACAGCTTGTATTTCGCCGACCTCTCACAAACTACCTCTACCCTGCTTAAAACGTTAGGTCTCCATGAAAGACCTTATGTGTTGTGTACCATCCACCGCGATGCAAATACAGACAATCCGCAAAACCTTTCTTCTATTTTCAAAGGATTATTAGAAATTGGCGAAACCACAGGTTGGGACATCGTATTACCTCTTCACCCAAGAACGAAGAACAAAATGAAGGAGAATTTGGATGACACTTTGTCAACGAAGGTTTTTTCTAATCAAAAATTTCACCTCATTCCTCCGGCAGGATTTATTGATATGATTTCCTTAGAATCCAATTGTCAGCTGGTGATAACAGACAGCGGTGGCGTTCAAAAAGAGGCATTTTTCTTTAAAAAACCATGCATCATACTTCGTCCGCAAACGGAATGGGTAGAAATCGTTGACAACGGCAATGCAATGCTCTCGGGCGCTGACAAGGATAAAATATTGCATGCTTTTAATACGCTACGGGAAAAGACGGATTATTCATACCCTTCGTTTTTTGGGGATGGCAAAGCAGCTGAATCCATTTGTGAATTGATACTTAGTTCGCTCTAATGCTTATTTTCTCAGAGAAACTAACCCCAAGAATTGAATATACCTTTGAATTTCTGTTTTCGCAACGGGGCTTTTCCTATGAAATAATCACAGACCTTGAGGAATTCAAACAATCCGAAGGGCCAAAACTTAACTATTCAAACCAAAACCTGGTTGATGTAAAAACCATCAAACCTTCCAAGGTTTTATTTGAAGATGACGTACGCCTCATAAACTTGACAAAAGGTTTATTTAATAATATGGAAGTACTTGTTTTTGATGATGTTATAGATCCCATTGCGGCTATTTTTTATGTGCTTACGCGATACGAGGAATACACGGAAAAAGCAAAAGATACACATGGCCGATTTGAAGCAAAAAACAGCATTCAGTCTACCTACAATTGGCTTGAAATTCCCATTTGCGATGTGTGGAGCGAGGGCATACTTTCGTTCGTGGGAATTGAAAAAAACCAAAATCACCGTTTCGAAATCATACCTACTTTCGACATAGATTCAACCTATGCCTATCTTCATAAAGGAATTCTCCGTCAAACCATGGGATGGTTGAAAGATGTTATGAAATTCGATTACCCTAGGATCAACGAGCGGATAAAGACCTTGTTAAGGCTTCAAAAAGACCCTTTTGACAACTTTGATAAAATTGAGAACATCGCATCCAAGTTCCCGATGACACGTTGCTTTTGGTTGCTAGCTGACCATGGACGTTGGGATAAAAATCTATCCTATACAAATCCAGCACAGCAAAGGGTAATACAAAGGACAGCCGCTTTTTGTAAGGTAGGATTACATCCCGGCTATACAACCTACCTAAACAGAAGTATTTTAGAAAACGAAAAATCCAGGTTAGCAACCCTACTGAAAACAACCCCAACGGAAAGCCGTCAACATTACTTAAGGCTTCAAATCCCAGAAACCTACCGTACTTTGATCGATTCAAATATTTCTACGGATTATACCATGGGGTATGCAGAATGCATTGGATTTCGCGCGGGAACGGCCAAAGCCTATCCTTGGTTTGACCTCTCGAAGAATGAACCCAGTACCTTAATCATCCAACCCTTTTGCTATATGGATGGCACATTAAATGAATACTTAAAATTATCCCCTCAAATTGCCATTGAAAAAGTTAAGGAATTGAAGTCCGTAATTTCACAATATGGAGGGAACTTTTGTTTTATATGGCACAATGAAACGATTGGATTTCAACACCATTGGAAAGGTTGGCAAGGCGTGCTTGAAGCAAGTTTACAATAACCTTTCATCTGCTAACTAAACAAGTAAGGAGCTAAGCTTTTTTAGCCTCCTTTGTCCTCCCTCAAGGGAGGAGCGAATTTTTCCCTCCTTGAGGAGGGATTAAAGGGAGGTGAGAACTAATAATCAATAAAGAGCCTGTATCGTCCTAAAATAAGTTTACAGATAAATTAATTAATCCTGTAAAGAGTTTACATGAATATCTAAGTCCTGATATTCGTTTACAAAGCTATTGTTTTTTCGATAATAATTTTTCCATAATCTT
>Ga0214921_10000456_pt1 | contig 76019 bp, 56 predicted proteins | sample LL1505_MetaG_FD_177992 | JGI IMG/M metagenome (GOLD analysis project Ga0214921, IMG submission 177992) | Freshwater microbial communities from Lake Lanier, Atlanta, Georgia, United States - LL-1505 | ecosystem: Environmental > Aquatic > Freshwater > Lake | place: USA: Georgia | collected... | reverse complement strand
TTGAACAAACCCTTTTGAATGGCGGTACCAACGCCGAACTCATCGAAAAAATCGATATCGGCGGGATTAGCCTGCTACGAGCCGCCGCCAAGAACCACCTGCAATGCACCGTGGTTTCCTCTGCCCGGCAATACCCTCGCCTCCTCCAACAAATAGTGGACCACGGTGGGACCAGCCTGACCGAACGCGAAACCTATGCTGCCGAAGCCTTCGCCGTAACCTCCCACTACGACCGGGCCATATTTGATTACCTCAACCGGGACGGATTGGTACCCGCTTTACGAATTAGCAGCGATGCCGCACATACCTTGCGCTATGGCGAAAACCCACACCAAAAGGCGTCCTTCTTCGGCCCCTTGGACCAACATTTTGAGGTGCTCTCCGGCAAAGCCCTGAGCTACAACAACCTCCTGGATGTGGATGCCGCTGTCTCCTTACTCTCCGAATTCCAGGAACCTACCTTTGTAGTCATTAAACACAACAACGCCTGCGGTTTGGCCAGCAGAAGCAACCTCCTCCAAGCCTGGAAGGACGCTTTGGCCGGTGACCCTGTTTCGGCTTTTGGAGGGGTCTTGGCCGCCAATCGTTGTATTGATGCAGACTGCGCATCGGCTATTGATCAGATTTTTTACGAAGTCCTTATCGCTCCTGATTTCACAGCAGAGGCGGTGGAACTGCTATCGCGCAAAAAAAACCGCATTCTTTTACGCCTCAAGTCCATTCCTCAACTTGCCGTTCAAATACGATCCGTATTGGGCGGTTATTTGGTCCAGGATGCAGACGCGGTGTCAGAATCCATCGAAGACTTTACGGTTGTAACGCGTGCCCATCCCCAGACCTCAGAAATGGAGGATATGGTTTTTGCTCTCAAAATCGTCAAACATACCCGCAGCAATGCGATTGTCCTGGTTCGGAATCGTCAGTTAATTGGTTCGGGGACCGGTCAGAGCTCACGAATTGATGCGATGCGCCAGGCCGCCCACAAGGCCCGCACTTTTGATTTTGATGTACAGGGCGCTGTCATGGCCAGCGATGCTTTTTTCCCCTTTGCCGATAGCGTGGAGGTGGCCTTTCAAGAAGGTATACGGGCGGTGGTCCAGCCCGGTGGTTCGGTCAAGGACCAGGATAGCATTGACTTTTGCGACCGTCATGGGATGGCCATGGTCATGACAGGACGGAGACATTTCAAACACTAAGGAGGCGAACGCTCACTCCGGCATTAGATTCGCTCCAATTACGATTTTTGATATGGGATTATTTGACCTTTTTACGCAGGAGATAGCGATTGACCTGGGCACTGCGAATACATTGATTATTCACAAGGACACCATTGTGGTGGACGAGCCTTCGATTGTGGCCCTTGACCGAAACACCGGAAAAGTGATTGCCATCGGCAAGAAGGCCCAGCAAATGCACGGAAAAACCCACGAGAACATCAAGACAATCCGCCCGTTGAGGGATGGGGTCATCGCCGATTTCCATGCTGCTGAGCATATGATAAGGGGAATGATCAGCATGATTAACCCCACCAAGCGGTTCTTTGCCCCTTCGTTGCGCATGGTTGTTTGCATCCCATCGGGCATCACCGAAGTCGAAAAAAGGGCGGTGCGGGATTCCGCCGAACATGCTGGAGCCAAAGAAGTGTACCTAATTCACGAACCCATGGCTGCGGCGATTGGCATCGGGATTGATGTCGAGGAGCCCAAAGGCAATATGATTATCGACATCGGTGGCGGAACCTCTGAAATTGCCGTCATTGCCTTGGCGGGCATTGTATGCGATGAATCCATCCGTGTAGCCGGTGATCAATTCACGGCCGATGTTTTGGAATATGTACGTCGCCAACACAATATGTTGGTGGGTGAACGCACCGCTGAAATGATCAAAATCAATATCGGCTCCGCACTAACTACGTTGGATGATCCCCCACCGCCGATGTTGGTTAGCGGCCGGGATTTGATGACCGGAATACCGCGCGAGATTTCCTTGACCTATTCCGAAATCGCAACGGCCCTGGACAAATCTATATCCAAAGTTGAAGGCGCCATTTTGAAGGCTCTTGAAATTACCCCACCGGAATTGGCTTCGGATATCCACGAAACTGGAATTTACCTAACAGGTGGTGGCGCTCTCATTCGAGGGCTCGACAAACGGATCAGTGCCAAAACCAAACTCAAGGTAATCGTTGCCGAAGACCCTCTTCGTGCGGTGGTCCGTGGTACGGGCATTGCCCTCAAGAATATTCATCGTTTCCAATTCCTGATGACCTAATTCCTTCATGGGTGCATTGGCGATTTGGCTGTTCAGGTACAGATTTTTTTTATGGTTGATTTTCCTCGAATCTATCGGGGCCTGGATAACATTTTCTGAACAAGCCTACCATCGCAGCCGTCTTAATCAATGGCAAATTGAAACAGCAGGCTCCTACCAAACCATGGTTCACCGAGCGACCCGGTTTTGGCGGATGGATGATGAAAACGTTCGAATGAATCAGGAGTTAGCACTCCTGCGTCAACGAATCTCGGACTCGCTTGCGGTATCGGACTCGCTCAAAAACCCAATGATCAACGCACCATGGACGGACTCCACCATTCGGGTCGATCTGGTCCGTCCTGCCAGGGTCCTCTATGCCGGCACCAATGCGCAACACAATTACCTTTTGCTGGACAAAGGATCCTTGGACGGAATTCAGCCACGAATGGCCGTGGTCCAGGGCCGTAAAATCGTGGGGCAGATTCAGGCGGTATCGCCCAGGTTTTCTCGGGTCATCCCTTTAATTAATACCAAATTGCGTACAAGTGCTCTGCACCCGGTTTCCCAAACAACCGGCTCCTTGGTCTGGACAGGGGGCTCAACCCGCTATGCGGAATTAATCGATTTTCCGATTCATATCCCCATCAAGGTGGGTGATTCCCTGGTGAGTAGCACCTATTCGTCGGTTTATCCTCCCGGTCTTCGTCTGGGTCGCATTGACCGAATTGAGACCGTGCCCGGTGCGATAACCTACAAAATACGTGTTTTGTTATCCGTGGATTACCACCGTCTGGATCATGTACAGGTGATGCGTCCTTTGTTTCAAAAAGAACGCGAAGAACTCCTACCTGACCAAAATTAACGCAGAACCAACCATGAACCGCAGTCCCTGGCTTTTGTTGATTTTGATTGTCCTTTTGCAGGGGGGGCTTTTCAACCGCATCCATTGGATGGGGCTGATCAATCCGATGGTTTATGTTATGGCCTTGGTTTGGTTGCCTTTGGGTTGGAACCTTGCCCTTCAAATGTTGGTAGCCTTTGGGATTGGCTGGTGGGTTGATAGTTCCCAGCAAAGCGGTGCCATCCACGCCATGGTTTCAGCCTTGGTCATTTACCTGCGCTCCTTTTGGATTCGCTTGACTGTTTCACCGGTTACCCTCCAGGATCATCCGGATCCGGACCTACGCGATCTCGAGTTCCGATCCCTCCTGAGCTATGCAGGCGGTCTGATTTTTATTCACCACAGCGCCTTGTACCTTTTGGAAAGCCTTCGGCTGGCTCATTGGGGCTACGCCCTGCTCAAGGCCTTCGCCAGTTCCGTCTTTGTCTTTGGTTTGCTTTGGTCAATCCTTCAATGGACCAACCAAACCAAGTCCATCCGTTAACGGAGTCTTTGGTATGAACCCTTTGTATAACAAAGAACCCGTCATCGAAAATCGATCCATGGTTTTGGTTTGGACCGTGGTGGTGGTTTTGGTGATTTTTTTGATTCGTTTGCTCATCGTCCAAATCCTGGATCATAAATACCATGAATTGGCCCAACAAAACGCCATCCGACGGGTCAATGCCTACGCCCCGCGCGGTATCATCTTTGATCGAAATGGCAAAAAAATCGTAGTCAACCGCCCGATTTACGATCTGATGGTGGTCCCGGGTGAATTGCCTCAACCATTGGATACGGTTCGTCTGGCGGAATTGATTCGCCTCCCGATCAGCGAACTCGTTCAGCGCCTGCGCAAAGCCACAACCTATTCCCGTTTTCGCCCATCGCTATTGCATGCACAAATTCGAGTCGAAGATTTTGCACAAATTCAGGAAAGCCTCCATGATTTTAGCGGCATCTACGCTGAGACGCGTACGGTCCGTACGTACCTCTACCCTGCGGCAGCCCATGCCTTGGGCTATGTGGGCGAGGCCTCCCCTGAATTGATCGAAAAATCCAACGGCGAGTACAATGCTGGGGATTATGTAGGAATCAGCGGTTTGGAAAAAACCTATGAAAATTACCTCAAGGGCAAAAGAGGGGTCCAATACCGCTATGTGGATGTTCATAACCGCGAAGTTGGTCGTTACAAAGACGGCGCCTTTGACTCCCTTCCCATTCCAGGAGAAGATTTACACCTGGGTTTGGACATCGAATTGCAGGTCTATGCGGAGCAACTTATGGCCAACAAACGAGGCTCGGTGGTGGCTATTGAACCCTCGACAGGCGAAATTCTTACCATGGTATCCACCCCATCCTACGACCCTGCCTTGTTGGTAGGCAATGTCCGGGGTAAAAACTACCGCAAACTCCAAAAAGACCCGCTCAAACCCCTTTTTAACCGACCGCTACAGGCCATGTATCCTCCCGGTTCCATTGTCAAATCGCTGCAGGCCCTGATTGGGCAGGAATTGGGGCTCATTGGCCCGGAATCACGTTTTCCTTGCGGTGGTGGTTATGCCATTGCGGGTCATGTTGTCAAATGCACCCACAAACACGTAGCTCTTAACTTGGAAGAGTCCATCCAACATTCGTGCAATCCTTACTATTGTTATGTATTCAAAGCCATGGTGGACCAAAACCGAGGCCTAAAACCAAGGGAGGGCTACAAGGTTTGGTACGACTACATGCAAAAGTTTAACATTGGTCGTAAATGCGAAATTGATTTGCCCAATGAACGGAAAGGCATTCTTCCAAGCCCAGAGTACTACGACAAAATTTACGGGAAAAATCGCTGGAAATCATCCACCATTATTTCGCTATCCATCGGACAAGGTGAATTTGGCATCACCCCGCTTCAGATGGCGCATACCATGGCCATCTTTGCCAACAAAGGAAAATACCATGCACCGCACCTCGTAAGGAGCATTGGTGTCACCGGTCAGAAAAAAATGAAATACCGGCAAACCTACCAAATCCCGGTTCAAGCCAGGCATTTTAATGTTGTTCAGGATGCCATGCAAAAAGTCGTGGATATGGGGACTGCCACGGCCTACGGCAAAATAGACAGCATCGTGGTTTGTGGAAAGACCGGAACAGCCCAAAATCCGCACGGCAAGGACCATGCTGTTTTTGTGTGCTTCGCCCCCCGCGTTAATCCCAAAATTGCCGTGGCAGTCGTGGTTGAAAATGCCGGATTTGGAGGGGTCTGGGCCGCTCCCGTGGCCAGTCTCATGATCGAAAAATACCTTCGAGGTGGCACCCGCCGTACCGAACTCGAAGAACGATTGCTCAAGGCACGCATTTTACCAGCCGGAATGGACACGCTCCCAACTACCCGCCTATGAGCGTTGTTCGCGAAGAAAAAAGTGTTTTTCAGTTCATTGACAAGCCATTGTTATGGACCTACGCGGCCCTGTGTCTGATTGGCTGGATAGCCATCTATGCAGCGGTTTACAATCCATCCCATCGACATCTTTGGGACCTGGACCAAAATTATGGAAAACAGATGGTTTGGATTCTGAGTTCCTGGGGTATCCTGGTCGTCATTCTTTCGGTACACCCACGAATTTTTTATCATAGCAGCCCCATCATTTATTTGATTACCATGGTTTTGGGCCTTGCCGTAGCCTTTTTGGGGCGGGAAGTCAACGGGGCAAGGGCCTGGTTCGAGGTAGGTAGCTTTCGCCTGCAGCCCGCCGAATTCATGAAACTAAGTACCGCCCTTATGGTTGCGTATTTTTTCGCAAACCGACCGGTACGCTTGGATCGATTTTCATCCCAAATCTTGGCAGGCCTGTGGCTCATAATTCCTGTCATTCTTTTGCTCCTTCAGAAGGATACTGGCAGCGCTCTGGTTTATGTGGCCTTTGTTTTGGTTTTTTACAGGGAAGGCTTATCGGTCAACTACCTCCTTTTCGGTTTAGCATCGGCCTTTGTATCGGTCCTAACCCTTTGGTTGGGCGCGAATACCATGGCCATCGTCCTTCCTGTCACAGCCCTGCTTTATGTGGTCATGGCGGCAAACAGCCGCAAGGCAGCGGTTGTTTCGATACGGTACTTGATTCCCGCCATGGCCCTTGTTCTCGCCGTGGGTTATGCCTTCGATAATGTTCTTCTCCCCCACCAAAAACAAAGAATTTTGGTTTTGTTGGGCAAAGTGGACGACCTTCGAGGAGCGGGTTATAATGTCCATCAATCCTTAATTGCCATTGGATCCGGGGGCTTGTGGGGCAAAGGATTTTTGCAAGGAACCCAAACCAAATTTGATTTTGTACCGGAACAAAGCACCGATTTTATATTTTGTACGGTGGCGGAAGAATACGGTTTTTGGGGTAGCGCCCTGCTGTTGGCCCTCTTTGGTTTTTTGCTATTACGAATTTTTCAGATAGCAGAACGCCAACCAGGGACTTTTGGCAGGGTCTATGGTTATGGCATTGGGTGCATCCTTTTTTTGCATGTAACAATTAATATCGGCATGACATTGGGACTCTTGCCGGTGATTGGGATACCCCTCCCCCTGATAAGTTACGGCGGCTCATCCCTCTGGTCTTTTACGGCCATGATTGCCATCCTGCTAAGGCTGGACAGCGGGCGCATGTTGGGAATCCGCTAAAACCTTTGAGTCGTAGAAAGGTTCTACCTTAAATCAAATCAATGTCCAAATTCCTACGGTATTTTGTAGAGGTCTTCCGGCCTGGAGGCGCCCACCGAAGCAATAATTTTAACCTCCGAATGATGCACGGAATTAACCGTATCAGCATCCTCATGTTCTTGGCCGGCCTCCTTCTGCTAATCTTCAGGGCCTTTACCCGAAATTAGTTAGGAAATCTTGCTCCAATTCTTGCTTTTGCCGTAAAAGCGATCGTATGCCAAGGCCAGGCGACCCATGGTCTCCCCGGTCGCCATGGGGTCTGCATCCAGGATTTGCCGGGCGTATTCCCGGGCCTTTTCCATGGTTTCTCCGTCCTGAGTCAGATCCGAGAATTTGAGTTCCATCACCCCGCTTTGTTGAGTGCCGGCCATATCCCCCGGACCGCGGATTTGCAAATCCATTTCGGCAATGAGAAACCCATCGGTGGTCGAAGCCAAAGCATCCAATCGCTGTTTGGCCTGGTCCGAAGGTCGATCCTTATGCATCAAAAGGCAGTAACTCTGTTCAGAGCCCCGCCCAACCCGGCCTCGCAATTGATGAAGCTGGGCCAATCCAAAACGTTCTGCGTTCTCAATCACCATGACCGTTGCATTGGGCACATTGACCCCAACCTCAATCACCGTGGTAGCCACCAACAATTGAGCTTTCCCGCTGACAAATCGCTGCATTTCAAAGTCTCGATCGGCGCCTTTCATTTGGCCATGCACCACGGCTAATTCAAATTCAGGGCGAGGAAAGACCCGTAACATCGCTTCATAGCCATCGTAAAGAAACTTGATATCCTGGTCTTCGGTTTCGCGAATCGCCGGATAAACCACGTAGACCTGACGGCCAGCCCGCATTTGCTCAGCCAAAAAGGAAAACATTTTTAGGCGTTTGGCTTCCGGAGTCACAATCGTCCGTACAGCCCTACGACCTGCAGGCAATTGATTCATCAAAGACACCTCCAAATCACCGTAGCGCGTCATCGCAAGAGTTCGGGGAATGGGAGTCGCAGTCATCACCAAAACATGGGGGGCTATACGGGATTTAGCCCATAACATAGCCCTTTGTTCAACCCCAAAGCGATGTTGTTCATCAATAACAGCCAAACCCAGGTTTTTGAAACGCACATGCTCCTGAATCAAGGCATGGGTCCCGACCAAAATCTGAAGGTCTCCGTTGTAAAGATCTTCCAACAATTGACGTCGGGCCGCACCTTTGACTTGACCCGTTAACATGCCAATCCGAACCGGCAAATCACCCAAGAACTGCGTTAGCGATTCCAGGTGTTGGCGGGCCAATAGCTCTGTAGGTGCCATCATACAAGCCTGAAATCCATTATCTACTGCTAACAACATACTCATCAAAGCAACCAAGGTTTTGCCGCTGCCAACATCCCCCTGCAGAAGCCGGTTCATTTGAGATCCGGCCTTGAGATCAGCTCGAATTTCTTTAAGGACTTTCTTTTGGGCATCTGTCAATTCAAAAGGCAGGCATCGATAATAGAAGTCATTGAACAAATCCCCAACTATTTCGAATCGATGACCTGGATTTCGAATTTTGCGAAGACTCCGAAGTCGAAGCACACCCCATTGCAAGAAAAATAGTTCTTCCAACTTGAACCGGCGAAGAGCCTGTCGCAGTTCCTCGTTACCCTGTGGAAAATGTGCATGCATCAACGCCTCACCACGCTGCGGCAATTGTTCTGCTTCAAGGATAAACCTGGGCATAATTTCTGGAATCGAACCAAGAACCTGCTCAAGGGCTTGCTGAACCATGGACACCCACCATCGATTGCTAAGGCCACGTTGTTTGAGTTTTTCGGAGATCGAATAAACGGGGCTTAAGGATACCCCACCGCTTTTGATCCATTCAGACCAAAGGGTTAACTCGGGATGGGCCATTTGCAATTGGCCTTTGTAACGGCTGACTTTCCCAAAAATCAAATACTCATCACCGGTTTTGACGGACGATTCCACCCAACGCAAGGATTGAAACCAAACAAGTTCTAGCCATCCATGCCCGTCGGTAACCGTCGCAACGAGGCGCTGGGCTTTGCCTTGCCCTACCTTTTCGATACGCAAAACCTTTCCCCGGGTTTGCAAGGCAACGGGGCCATCCTCCAAAACCTGCAAGGGGTAAACCTCTGAGCGATCCAAGTATCGGATTGGGAAAAAAGTCAAAAAGTCATGGAATGAAACCAGTCCCAATTCATCGCGAATCCAGGCAGCCCGCTGGGGGCCCATTCCCTTGAGGTAGGTCAAATCATAGAACAAGGGATGTTCCGACATACGTAACCTGGCTTATGAATCGCCCTGGGGTGCCCACGTCAAAGTAGACAACAAATGTTTTACATCCTCAAGGATGTATTCCGAATACGGCTGCAATGAATCCGCGTTCGGAGTGGCTCCAAAATACAAGGAGCCCCTCAAATAATGCCGGATCGAATCTGTAACATAAAATTGTGTTTGGCTGGCGGCGTTGCCTCGAACGGTATACAACATACCAAAAACCCGATGTTCGGGATACTTTACCAAGGCCTCCTCAATTCCGGATGCTTTGAGGGTATGTTTGAAGGTCATGCGTTGAGTTTCGGCCATCAAAACCGCTAAGGCATCGGCGACACCAACCTTTTGGCCGTTCCCAAAATAAACCCTGTTCAAAGGATGGTAGGAGAGGTGTACCTGGGCCCGTAGGCCTGCATAGTCCAGGTTCATCCACAAGGTGCCTGCCTGCATGGGCCGATTCCCTTCTTTGTTTATCCCAAGATCCGAGGACAAAAGCCGGGGCACGGCAACGCTGTTGAATTCAAAACGAGCAGGAAAAACAGATGAATCCCAAACGACCCTGTTTCTTTGGGGCAAGACCGCTTTGGAGTAACCATACGGACGTGGGACAGGATCTTCCTCGGTACAGGCCCAACCAAGTCCCAAAACCAGGCAAATCCACACCAAGGGATTACGAATCGATTCCATTTTCGGCATTGGCAGCGCGCTTTAGTTGCACAGAAACAATCTTGCGAGCATCCGCTTGAAGGACTAGAAATTCAAATCCTTTGTGAAGAAGGACCTCCCCTTGGGCAGGAATCCGACCTTCGAGCTCCAAAATCAAGCCGGCCATCGTTTCCACACCATCCAACTTTTCGGAAAACTCAGACCAGTCCCAACCAGTCTCCCTGGACAAATCCTGCAAGAGCATTTTGCCTGCCACCCAATATAGATTGGTATCGATTTTGCGGCAAAGCCTTTGCTCATCGGTATCAAATTCATCTTGAATTTCGCCAACGATTTGTTCAAGAATATCCTCCAAGGTAACCAATCCTGAGACCCCACCGTATTCATCGATGGCCAAGGCCATGTGCATCCTTCTGGATTTGAATTCCCGAAACAAATCATCGATATGTTTGGTGTCCGGAACCACAAAGGGTTTTCGTAACAATTCCTGCCACCTGAAATTGCGGCCTTGATTAAGCCTTGTAAAAAGGTCTTTGAGGTACAATATACCGACCATTTGATCCATGGATTCGCTAAAAACAGGAACCCTGGAATACCCCCAGTCCCGAAGAAGAGGAAGGATTTCTTCTAAAGAACTTTTGGAATCCAAGGCTTTGATTTCAAGACGAGGAACCATGATCTGCCTTACCTCCAATTCACCAAAATTTACAATGCCTTTGAGCAATTCTTTTTCAGAACCACTACGGGCCTGTTCCTGACCAAAGGTCAAATCAATCGCCTGATTAATTTCGTCTTTGGAGAGCTGGGATTGTTTGCGAACAATCCATCGATCCAACAAACCCGTGCTGTTGATGAGCACCCAAATAATGGGGCGAAAAATCCACTCTGAAATTTGTAAAGGCAATGAAAACCAGAGTGCAACATTCAACGGGTTCCTTGACGCATACACTTTGGGAATGACTTCTCCAACAAAGACAATAAGGGCCGTTACAACAAAGGTCTGTAAAACAGCGGGCAGCCAAGGATAAGGACCAAAGTCCAAAACCTTGAAAAACATAAAGTAAAACAGCAGAATGATCGTGAGGTTAACAACATTGTTACCAATAAGGAGGTTGGCCAACAGGCGCCTGGGCTGCGAAAGATGCCGGAGAATTCGCCGATGCCCTGAGGATGCCGAGGAGCGCAATGCGTCCAGCTGGGCCTTGGTTAAAGAAAAATAGGCCGTTTCCCCTGCCGAAAACATGGCCGAACAAAGAAGAAAGAAGAGAATTAGAGGAGGTAAAGACCAAAAGGTCGAATCAAATCCGTTGATGTATTGTTCGGGAGGGTCGTCCATACGGTTTTAAAGTACCAAAAAAAATCAATAGGGTAAATCATTAGCCCCTTCGGATGAACGATCGGCTGACCCTAAATCACCGGGACCTGCAGGCTTGCTAGGGGCGTTTTGAGGACCTGAATTGGAATCGGAGCGAGACAAAAGGACCATATTGTCCCCGATTATCTCGGTCGTATACCGCGTATGTCCGTCTTTATCGTCCCATTTACGGGTTGATAGCCGACCCTCGATGTAAACTTGGCCTCCCTTGCGGCAATACAATTCTGCCACATCGGCCAGACCTCTCCACAATACAATGTTGTGCCATTCGGTCCGGGATTGTTTGTTCCCGTCCCTGTCTTTGTAAGATTCGGTGGTGGCCAAGGGAAAAGTGGCGATTTTGGCCCCGTTATCAAGGGTTTTAACTTCGGGGTCTTTGCCGAGATTGCCGATCAGCATGGCTTTGTTGAGTCCTCCCATAATTGAAATCGGTTTGTTTGAGGAATAGCAGGAGTGGTTGAGGCAAAGGGTATGGATCGAGGTCATGGAGATGCACCCAGACCCCACCTTCAAGATGCAAAATACGGCCCAGTCTTAAACAATTCAAATTCAAAGTTAAGGAACGATGGCTTAACGCATGCTTCAGGGTAACCAAACGATGTCCAAGGTCCTTCGATGGGTTTTCCAGGCCCCATAGCCGATCCCAGGCAGCGCCATCCCAGGCACCGGCCCACGGTTGAGGCAAAAATTCGTACAATCCTGCCCAAATCCCTTGTTCTTGTCGAGGAAACAGCAAGACTTTACCCCGGTGGAGGAGGACTAAATAATCCAGCGTGAGGGGTACTACTTTGGTGGTTTTGGAGCGCAGGGGCCATTCACCTACCCTGTTTTGGAGATGAGCAACGCATTTTTTTTGCCAAAAACAAGAACTGCAAGATGGTTTTTGGGGCGTACAGACCGTGGCTCCCAAATCCATTAGTGCTTGGTTATAATCGCCGGGCCGCTTTAAATCCAAAAGTTCTTGAGCGGTTTGTCGTATCCAGTGCATCCCTTCGGCGGTATCGTAGGGGGCATCGAACCCAAAAGCCCGAGATAAAACCCGAATGACATTGCCATCGACCACCGGCACCGGATAATCAAAGGCTATTGATGCGATGGCTGCGGAGGTGTAGGTCCCCACACCGGGCAATTGAAGCCATTCCGAGGGGCTCTGAGGAAAGACCCCACCGTTTTCAACGACCCTTTTGGCGGCTAGATGAAGGTGATGCGCCCTGCGGTAGTAGCCCAAACCCTGCCAAAGCCGAAGGACATCCTGAATATCGGCCTTGGCCAATTCCTGAACCCTGGGAAAATGAGCTAGGAATCTGAGGTAGTACGGCAGGCCCTGATCAACCCGTGTCTGTTGCAACAAAACTTCTGACAGCCAAATGGCATAGGGATCCCGGGTGCGTCGCCAAGGCAGATCGCGGCCATTCACCGCATACCAATCAAGCAAGTTATTGGACCACAGCTTTTTATAATTTAAGACCCTTTGTTCTGTTTTTTGATTTGCATCCACACCTCGAGGCATACTATTAAGATTTATAGGCTATATTTGCCGTCCTTTAAGAAAAACCTTTGCTTTAACCCATAAAACCAAACCCATGACCAAAGCCGATTTGATTCGCCAGATTGCCGATGAAACAGGAGTTGAACGAGTTGACGTTGCCCAAAGTGTAGAAGCCCTCATTGCCGTTGTAAAGAAATCCCTCAAAGGTGGTCAGAGCATCTACCTCCGTGGTTTTGGAAGTTTTATTGTCAAGAAGCGTGCCAAGAAATTGGCTAGGAATATTTCCCGTGGTACCACCGTTGAAATCCCCGAGCATTACGTTCCTAGTTTCAAACCATCCAAGCAATTTATCGATTTGGTCCGCAAAGGCCCCAAAAAGACCCGCTAAATATGCTTTCTAGACCCCTAATCTTGGTAACCCTCTGCCTAGCAGTGGGTTTGACCCTTGCGATTGGGGGGCAACGGAGCGCCATGAAGCCGGATGGTTCAGGAGATGCTGAACCCTCCAAAAAGGAGTCTCGGGAAGAGCCCACGGCCTCTTCTCTGCTGGAAAGCAAGCTAAAAGACCTGACCGGAGAAGACAAAAACCGTTTTGAATCCGTTCGTTCCGCCTTGGACACCCTCAAGAATCGTCCGGAACAGGTGGCCGGTTTGTGGAAGAGTTTGGCCTCTTTCTGGTTAACTCGCCAGGATTTTTTGGGAGCGGCCGTTTGTTTGGACCAAGCCCTTGTTTGGCTCCCCAACGGGGCTGATTTCAGGGATGCAGGACTCTACTACGGGTCAGCAAGGCATTCATCAGAAGCGGAGGACAGCCTCGTGCAATCCTTTTGTCGCCGCCGCTCCACGGAGCTCCTCGCCAAGGCCCTCGAAACCCAACCCAACGACCTGGATCTCAAGGCAGACTGGGCACATGCCTTGGTTCTCTCCAGTCCAGCCCCTATGCAAGGGGTGCAGGTGCTAATGCAAATCGTGAGCAAAGAGCCCAAACACCTGAAGGCCCATGCACACCTTGCCAAACTTGCGATAGAAAGCAAGCAATTCCCCAAGGCTATTCAGCGTTTCAAAAACCTGTTGGATTGGTACCCAGGTTTAGGAGAAGCCTACCTTGGCCTGGGTGAGGCGTATTACCGTTCCGGCCAACCGGACAGTGCCGTCTTCTACCTCAAACAATACCGCGGATTGGTCCGCGACCCCGAAATACAAGAACAGATCGATTCCTATCTGAATCAAATTCAACCTTAACCCCACCCCCTATGCCCTGCGGTAAAAAAAGAAAGCGTCATAAGATGTCAACTCACAAGCGCAAAAAGCGTTTGAGAAAAAATCGCCATAAGAAAAAATAATTCCGGTCTGTTGACGGAATTTCTGCTTTAGCGAATTCCGCAGACTTTGGCATGGACTCTTTCGCCGACAGGCGAAGGACTAAATATTTATTGCCGTGAGTAAATCACTATTTGTCAGCCACTCGAGCAAGGGCTTTGTCTTTGCTATGACCGAGGGCAAGAAACTCGTTGAATACGGGGAAGAAACCAACGAAAAAGCTTTTCAGGTTGGAGATATCTATTGGGGCGAAGTACGCAAAATAAACCCCTCACTCAATGCCTGCTTCGTGGACGTTGGAGACGAAAAAGATGGTTTTCTCCATTACCTCGATTTGGGAGAACAATTTGCTTCGCTACGCAAATTAACCCAAGAACTGAACGGGGGGAAACGCAAACCCGGCATGCTCCAAAATTTTGATAAGGCCGAGATCTTACCAAAGGATGGAAAAATTGGGGACTATCTCCAAAAGGGCGACAAAATTCCGGTTCAAATCACCAAGGAGCCTATCAACTCCAAAGGTCCAAGGTTGACCGCATCCCTTTCTTTGGCTGGACGCTTTTGTGTCCTGCTTCCCGTAGATAGCGGGGTTTCGGTTTCTCGCAAAATTGTGGATGCCAACGAAAAGAAAAGGTTGAAACAAATCGCTTCCCAAGCCCTGCCCCGAAATTTTGGGGTGATCGTCCGTACGGCCGCTGTGGGCGCGGGTTCTGATGAAATCACCAGCGATATCCAAGACCTTGTTTCAAAGTGGAAAGAGATTTCCCAAAAAATGACCACGGCCAAGCCCAAAGACCTGATCAGCAAAGAAATAACCCGGGTCACGGGTTTGTTGAGGGATTTGTTAAGCGATCAATTTGATCAAATCCTGGTGGACCATCCCGGCATGGCCGAACAACTCCGCGAATACGTTCAGGGAATTGCACCCGATAAGGTCAACCTCGTTCAGGATTACAAGGGCAAAGTCCCTCTCTTTGAACATTCTGGCTTGGACAAACAAATCAAGGGATCCTTTGGGACTTCGGTCAGCATGCCCGGTGGAATTTATTTGATCATCGAGCATACCGAAGCCTTGCATGTTATTGATGTTAACAGCGGAAATCGTTCCAAAAAAGACAACGATCAGCAGGAACATGCTTTGCAAACCAATATGGACGCCGCCGAAGAGATTGCAAGGCAACTTCGCCTACGGGACATGGGTGGAATCATTGTTATCGATTTTATCGACCTCAAATCCGCCGAGCACCGCAAAGCTCTTTTGGACAAAATGATTGGTTTAATGTCCGCGGACCGAGCCAAGCATCATATTTTACCCATGTCCAAATTTGGCCTGATGGAAATCACCCGGCAACGGGTTCGTCCGGCCGTCCAAATATCCACCCAGGAACAATGCGCTGCTTGCAGAGGCACCGGCAAAATCGGTCCCAGCCTTTTAATTACCGACCAAATCGAAAGCCGGCTAGACTTTTTAATCCTCAAAAACGCAGAAAAAAATGTAACCGTTAGCGCCCACCCCCATTTGGCAGCCTATTGCAAAAGCGGTTGGCCCTCTTTGCAGTGGAAATGGTGGTGGAAATATCGTAAACCAATCAAAGTTTTGGCAAACAAAGATTTGCTCATGGGGGAATTCCGGTTGCTTAATCCCAAAGGAGAGGTCATCCCCTTTTGATTTTTTAAATCCCTTAAACGAGGGATTGCCTCCAGCCTCTACCAAAACTTCGGGAACTGATGCGCAAGACCGGCGGCATTTGGAATCGTTTGAATTCACTACGCCGTACCATGCCCCATACCCGGGCCACCGTCGTAGGATCGTGACCCGCCTCGCAGAGCCCTGCTTGATCCATCCCACCTTCGATTAGATCCATAAGCAAGGCATCCAAAACCGGATAAGGAGGCAAGGAATCGGTGTCCAACTGATCGGGGCGCAATTCTGCGCTGGGTGGAGCTTGAAGGATGGATGCCGGTATCCAGTTGCCCGTTTGATTCCAATAATTCGCCAAAGCATACAATTGGGTTTTGTAGAGATCCCCGACCACCGATAGCCCACCACCCATGTCCCCGTACAAGGTACTATATCCGACGGCTGCTTCACTTTTGTTACTGGAATTCAACCACATATCACCAAACTGATTGGAATGAGCCATCAAATACAAGGCTCTTAGGCGTGGTTGAATATTCTCTTCGGTCAGGGGCCGTATGGCCTCGCCCCATTGCGTATGAAGGGTGTCTTTGATGGAGCCAAAGGCTGGACCAATGGGAATAATGCGATGCGCTACCCCGTGTTGTTTGCAGAGTTCAAGGCTATCCCGAACCGATCGATCCGAAGAATACTCCGAAGGCATCAAGAGGGCGGTGACCTTCTCAGCGCCCAAGGCCATCACCGCCAAACAAGTGACCATAGCCGAATCCAAACCACCCGATAGACCCACCACCACCCCTTGGCCACCGGTCATGTCCCTGTAATCCCGTAGCCCTGTGCAAAGGGCTTGTGTTATTTCAAGAGGATCAAAGCGATGGCCCAGCACAGAAGCATGGTTCGAGGCTAGGTTTTTGCTTTCGAGGACAGTGGAGGCCTGCGACACAACCCAAGGGTTTGGAGTCAAAGGGATCAAACCGGCTGATGAAGCGGATCCTTCATGCACATCCACCAAAAGCATGGATTCCACAAAGGACGGACAACGAACAACCGTTTCCCCCGCCCCGTTAAAGAGGGCACTACCACCGTCAAAGATCAAATCCGCCCGGGCACCGACTTGATTAACATACAACAAAGGCAAACCATAGCGCTTGGCGACCGAAGACAAGACCTTTTGACGCTTGACCACTCCTTGAATCGAATAAGGAGAAGCCGCCATGTTCAGTAAAATTCGATGTTCTTTTGTTTCCACCGCCAATGCTTCGGCGACAGGATCGCTGGGGTACGGTAGGTCAGCATCTTGGGCCCATAGGTCTTCACATACCGTCAGCACCACCTTTTGACCACCGATTTCAAGGGTTGAACAAGCAACCCCGGGTGTAAAGTACCGGGACTCGTCAAAAACATCGTAATTGGGCAACAAGACTTTGCGAGCTACTTCGCGGTACGCCCCACGGTAACACCAAAAAACAGCATTGTATAGGGCGGAACCTACCTTGGACGGCGCTCCTACCAAAAAGGGAATTTCAGCCGACGAGGATAAGGTTTCAAGCGCTTTCCTGCAGGCCTCCTGCAGGCCAGGCTCCTTCAACAAATCCATGGGAGGATAGCCTACCAGACTCAATTCCGGAAACACAACCGCATCCGCACCATGTTGCGCTGCCTTCTTGGCCAATTCCCCCATTCGTTCGGCGTTGTGTTCCAAACGACCGATACCGGGGGCCCATTGTATCAAAGCGAGGCGCATGGCTATAGACTCTGATAGAAGGTGGCAGAGCGCATTGGATGCTGACCCCGGACCGGGGTAAATTTGCCGAAGAGCTTCTTGAACACAACCCTCATCTCGAATGTCCAAAAATAAGATTTATACCGTCCTTATCCTCCTTTGCTCTGCATTCATCCTTTATTGGGTTATCCAAAGAACAAAGCCTTCCCAACCAACGGAGACCCTTTCCCTTCCCACAAAGACCCTACCAGCCTTAATGCCTTTCTGGAAGGGTCTCCCCATCCTTCCTGGTGAAAACCAAGCGGCCTGGCTGCAACGGCAAAAAGGCAAGGATTCCTTGATTTTTGATTTTTTTGTTAACAAAATTCTTCAATGCAATCCAGAAACAGCTTATTCATTGTGGCAAAACCCAGGCGTTGATAGCCTAACCAAGGATGTGACGACTTTCTGGTCCTCCAAAAACGCTGAGGTAGTACAAGCCCGCCAAGAATTGAATGACTTGCTCGGTCGTTATCCTAGTCTGCTCCAAAAAGCCGGTGGCTTTGATCCCGACTCCTTGCCAGGAATACCCGTACCGATCGGAATGGTCGGCCTCTTCCAATACCAATGCGTTCTGAGTGACTCCAACCTCTGGGTAGGGCTTGACCTTTTCATGAAGGAGGACTATCGATACTATCCCACCGTTGACCAACTTTACCTCTATCAACGTCGTCGGACCCACCCTCATCACATGCCCGTTGCGGTGGCCAGGACCCTATCCGAAGACCTGGTAGACCAAACGCAACCAGGGGGGTCCTCAGGAAAGCTTCTCAAACTTTTCCTTCGGGAAGGTCGCATCATGGCCTGCCTACGCTTCTTACTTCCAAAAACCCCCGATAGCCTCTTGATGGGATACAGCCCCAGCCAATGGAATTGGATACGGCAAAACGAAAACGATGTTTGGAAAAACCTTGTTCGAACCCAGGCTCTTTTTTCGGAGGATCCGTTGATCACCGCTCGTTACCTCAGCGATGGGCCCTTCACATCGGGTTTATCACCAGCCAGTCCGCCTGCCTTGGGCCGGTTTTTTGGAGATCGAATCTTCCAAAAATGGTTATCAAATCAAAAAGACCAAAAAGCTTGGCTTCGTGATCCAGCTCAGGCCGAGCAAATTTTACAGGAAGCCGGATACCGAGGTCGGTCCTGAAAAAATTAGCGGTTTACTTCCACGAAGCGCTCGATATCTTCACGCTTGCCGAGTAGAACCATAAAATCTGAGCTGTACAAAATTGTATCGGCGCTGGGTACTCCCAAAATATGATACTCTTCGCGATGCTCACCTTGATCATTGGAAACCTCGTAGGAACGCCGCAATGTGATAAGATTGAGCTTGTAACGGGTTCTTAGCTCTACCTGCAATACTGTTTTGTTGCAGACCCCGGCAGGGGTTTTGACTTCCACAATTTGATAGTCATCCGGTAATTGGAAGACATTCACCAGGTTAGGATTTAGGAGACGACCCGCTACCGAGATGCCTACCTCGTCTTCCGGAGAAAGAATTTCGGTAACACCGAGTTTTTCGAGAACACGGCGTTGTTGATCCGTCGAGGCTCTGGCAATAATACGCTTCACACCCAATTCAATCAAGGTAACCGTGGTCAACAAAAGCCCTTCAAAATCCTGACCAATTGCAACAACAACCGCATCCAAATCCTGCACGTTTTGTTCCCGCAATAGCTTGAGGTTGGTCGCGTCCATTCGGACCGCAAAAGCCACATCATCGCGAAGGGCGTTGATAGCATGCTCGTTGTTATCTATAACAATAACTTCGGCTCCACGCTGCGCCAGGGTCCTGGCGATGGTGGTTCCAAAGCGACCTAATCCAATGACGCCGAAACGGTTTTCCATGATGACAAAGATTGTATATGAGAAGAAAAGACCTCCAACGCAGGGCCAAAGCCCTGGGTATTGGTTATAATTAAATCACTGGAATCCCGGTAAGGCTCCAGGTAGGCTCGGTAAGCAGGGGCCACATGATGGTCCCATTGATACCGAACCACTTCTTCGGGATAGCCTCTTTCAGCCAAGTCCCTTTCAATTCGACGAGCCAGCATTAACTCCTGAGGTGCATCAATAAAAACCCGAAGATCCAGAAGGTCCACAATTTCACGGTAGTGAAAGACGAAGAGTCCCTCGATGACCAAAACCGGTGCGGGTTGAACCGTGTGATAGGATGGCTCGGCCCCGGGTCGGTTGAAAGTGTATTCTTTGATACGAACCGAGCGCCCCTCCATAAGGCTATGCAAATCCTGCAGACAGCGCTCCCTGTCCAAGGCATCCGGTAGGTCGAAATTGACCTCGCCCCTGGGGTCCCTGGCCTGCATTTCGATGGGATGGTAATAATGGTCCTGCGATATCACCGCCAATTGGGCAGGGTCAAAGCGTGCGGATAAAGCCTTGATGAAGGTGGTTTTGCCCGAAGCACTCCCTCCTACCAGGCCGATGATGTAGGGCTTTTGGGGAGAACGACCGGATTGCATTCCGCAAAACTACACCAAAGTCCCCAAACCCAACCCAGGGCTTTAGACCGCCTCCCGGGGCCGAAAAACCCCTAAAGGCACAATGCATTCTTCGAGGGAAATACCACCGTGCTGAAAGGAATTTCGATAGAGCGTGGCGTATTGATGAAAGTTGTTAGGGTAACAAAAAAACTGATCCGATCCCGCTAAAACATACACCGAATTAAGATGCTTGCGGGGCAATTGAACCTGTTCGGGTTGTTGAATGGTGTAAACCAGATCATCCTGAATTTGCAAATTTCGACCTTCTTTGTAACGAAGGTTGTTGGACATTTCCCGATCGCCGCTGATACGAACAGGGTCCTGTACTTTGATCATACCGTGATCGGTTGTTAGCACCAAGGTATAGCCCTTGGCGGCTGCTTTTTGGAGATAGTCCAACAGAGGCGCATGCTGAAACCAAGAAAGTGTTATGGAACGGTAAGCAGCCTCATCTTCGGCCAATTCCTTGATAATATTCATCTCGGACCGAGCATGGCTAAGCATATCCACAAAATTGTAAACCATGACTTCCAAAGGCTGGCTCAAACCTCCGCTTGAATTTTCGAGGATCTGTTTAGCCTGCGTTAACGAAGTTATTTTTTGGTATCCATGGGCCGGATTTCGCCCGTTGCGTTTGAGCCACTCACCAAAGAAAAAGGACTCATGCATGTTATGGCTTTGCTCATCCCGTTCTGACCACCACCGATCAGGGTATCGCCTCAAGATTTCGGCGGGGGGCATGCCCGCCAATAGCGCATTTCGGGCGTATTCGGTGCTGGTTGGGAGAATGGAGTAGTAGGTATCCACCTCCAATGCCTTGTAAAAATCCGCCAAAATTGGCTCGATAACCCGGAACTGATCGAGGCGAAAATTATCAATCACCAGAAGAAGAATCTTGGGGTATTGATCAAGGAGAGGGAGCAATTTTCGTTGCAAAACTTGGTGGGATAGCGTGGGCGCATTTTGGGCAATTTCCGACGTTTTAGCCGAGATAAGAGGCCCCTTGGCACCTTGGGTTCCGGTAAACCAACCCGCATAGTTCTTTTTGATAAAACGAACAAACAAGCGATTGGCTTCGGCCTTTTGCATCGCAAAGACTTCTTTCATCCCCTCATCACCCGATTGTTCCAACTCCAATTCCCAACGAACGAGCCTCTGGTACAATTCGGACCACTGGAATGCATCCAGGTTATCGGACATGCTCATACCCAGTTCGCCAAAATCGTTGCGATAACCTTCGTTGGTTTTTCGGGCGACCAATCGCTTTTGATCGGTGACCTTCAAGATTGCGGATAACAATTGTTTCGGATGGACGGGTTTGATTAGGTAATCTGCGATTTTGGACCCGATAGCTTCCTCCATGAGAAATTCTTCCTCGCTCTTGGTAACCATGATAACCGGCATCAACGGCTTGATCTCCTTGAGACGAGCCAAGGTTTCCAGACCGGTCAGTCCCGGCATGTTTTCGTCCAACAGGACCAAATCAAAGTCCTCTTCTCCCGCCCGTTGCAAGGCTTCAAGCCCGTTATTGACCGGGGTGGTTTGGTAGCCTTTGCTTTCCAGAAAAGACACATGAGGGGCGAGCAAATCAATTTCGTCGTCAGCCCAAAGAATAGAAAGATTGGCCATAAGTGGATTAGAGTTTTGATAACGCCAGAAACCTAATTTTGGTCTAAATTACCAACCCTATCCTTCACCACTCTGACCTTGACCAACAAAATCCTCAACGATCCCCTCTACGGCTTTATCCGATTGGAATCCAAGCTGATTCTTCGGCTGGTGGATCATCCACTCTTCCAGAGACTTCGCTATATCCGCCAACTGGGGATGACCTATTTGGTGTACCCTGGGGCCACTCATTCCAGAATGGCACACGCCTTAGGGGCCATGCACTTGATGCAAGAGGCCTTGGACATTTTGGCTCACAAGGGCTATAACCTCAGCCCGGATGACCGCAGGGCTTGCCTAATGGCAATCCTTTTGCACGATTTGGGCCATGCGCCCTTTTCGCATGCTTTGGAGGGCTTTCTCGTTCAGGACATGCCGCACGAAGAAATTTCTTTGCTGATGATGCAGGATTTGAACCGATGGTGCGATGGAGAATTGGAAACGGCCTTGGACGTATTTAGGGGAACCCACGAATTGCCATTTTTGCACGAATTGGTTTCATCCCAATTGGACATGGATCGATTGGACTATCTCAACAGGGATTGCTTTTTTACGGGTGTTACGGAGGGAATAATCGGCGTCGATCGCATTTTGCAAATGCTGGACGTGCATCAAGGTCGCCTTGTGGTGGAACGAAAGGGGATCTACAGCATCGAAAAATACCTAATGGCCCGTTACCTGATGTATTGGCAGGTTTATTTGCACAAAACAGTCTTATCAGCCGAATACCTAATGGGGCATATCATGAACCGGGCTCGAAGGGTACTCGAACAGGGTTTGGACCTTTTTGTGTCCCCAGATTTGGGCCTCTTTCTACGTCAGCCGGTCCGTGGCGATGATTTCAGAAGCAACCCGGACCTCCGCGAAGCCTATGCCCGTTTGGATGATTCCGAAATCATGGTCCATCTCAAAGCCTGGGCCCGGCGTTCCGAACCCATTTTGGAGCACCTAAGCCAACAACTCATGACACGGCGTTTGGCCGCGGTGGATTGGTCCTCCGAACCCGTTTCTCCTGATCTCGTTCAACGCTTGGCCGAGGAGGAGTCGCGCCGCTTGGGTTTGGGGCCTGAGGCCCTACCCTACCTGGCTCATGGCCGCCCGGTCCGCAAAGCGGTGTATTCTGGGGAGGCCTCCCCCATTTTAATCAAAGACCGGGAAGGGTTTGTGAGCCCCTTGGATACCCTTGCGGGCCATATTCAAGTGGTGGATTTGCATGGAAAGCATGAGCGATACGCCCTTTACCGCCCCAAAAACCGCGCTTAAGCAAATTATAGAACCCAACTAGCAGCCTCATCCACCAAAATGGTGGATATTTGCGCAATATTCATGACTTTAAGCTGCCAAGAGCTCACGACCCTTGTTCAGGGCGAATTGCAAGGCGACCCCCATCGAATTATTCAGGGTCCAGCCAAAATTGAAAAGGCCGGGCCTAACGAGGTTACCTTTCTGGCCAATCCCAAATACATTGCTTTCGTCGATCGTTGCCGTGCAGGCCTGCTTTTGGTTGAAACAAACCAGGAACTCCCATCGCTGGGCCCAACCGCCATTCTGAGGGTCAAAGAACCCTACCAAGCCTTTGGGGTCATTTTGAAGGCCTTTGAACAACAGCGTTCCTACAGTACCGGCCTGCATCCGCAATGCTGGGTGGACCCCGAGGCAATTCTGGGCCATGAAGTAGGGGTTGGAGCCTTTGCGACAGTGGGTCGCGGGGCCATCATCGGCGATGGCACCCGGATTGCCGCCCATGTTTACGTAGGGCCCCGTGCCAAAATTGGCCGGGACTGCATCCTTCATCCCGGGGTACGCCTCATGGATGACTGCGAAATTGGCGATCGATGCGTTCTTTACGCCAATGCCGTGGTCGGATCGGATGGGTTTGGCTATGCACCCGATGCATCGCAGGTTTATTCCAAAATACCCCAAGTAGGTCGTGTGGTTCTGGGCAATGACGTCGAAGTGGGAGCCCATGCGACCATCGACCGAGCCACCATGGGGTCCACCGTTGTTGGAAACGGGTCCAAAATTGACAACCTGGTCCATTTGGCTCACAATGTAGAAATTGGCGAAAACACCGTCATCGCGGCCCAAACCGGTGTATCGGGGAGCACTCGCGTTGGTAATCGCTGTGTCTTTGGAGGTCAGGTGGGCGTTGCAGGTCACCTAACGGTAGCCGACGGAAGCCAGATCGGTGGGCAAACCGGCGTGACCCGGTCCATTACCGAACCGAATCGCAAATGGAACGGAACCCCCCTGATGACCTACATGGATAACCAACGCTCCAACGCCGTTTTTAGGCGACTTCCTGACCTGGAGGCCGATCTTGTTCAACAAATTATCAAGCTTCAAAAAGAAATGGAAGAGCTGAAAGCCCAAATAAATTCCCCTTCCTGAATCCTCTAAATTTTTTTTAAACCCCGATCACCCCATGCCCCCAATGGATTACCAAAAAACGCTGGCTCAACCTGTTGTGATGGAAGGCGTCGGCTTGCACAGCGGAGCCCCCGTCCTAATCAAATTCTGCCCCGCTCCCGAAGACACCGGCTTTGTTTTTCGTCGCACCGATCTTCAACCCGTAGTTGAAATTCCTGCCCTGGCCGAATACGTTGTCGAAACCAGTCGTGGTACCACCTTGGGCCTTGGGGAGGTCCGTGTTCTCACCGTTGAGCATGTACTATCGGCCCTGACTGCATCGGATTTGGACAATGTTATCATCGAATTGGATTCCCAAGAACTCCCCATAGGCGACGGAAGCGCCCGCCCCTTTATGGATGCCATTGGAAAGGCCGGACTTCAAAACCAAAACAAGGCGCGAACCTACCTTGAATTAAAAGAGCACTTCACCTTCAAGGACGCCGATAAGGGAAGCGAAATCACCCTTTTGCCTGATTCGCATTATCGCTTATCGGTCATGATTGATTTTGACTCCAAGGCCCTAGGGCGCCAACATGCCCGATTGGATGACCTTCGTGATTTTGACAAAGAAATTGCCTCTTGCCGGACCTTTTGTTTTCTTCACGAGCTAGAAGAAATGCACCGCCAAAACCTCGTTCGGGGGGGGGATCTTAACAATGCCTTGGTCTTTATCGAAAACCCGGTAGCCGATGATCAATGGGAATCCCTGAGAGGCCTCTTTGGTCATCCGGATTTACAACTTCAATCTGCGGGAATCTTGAACCACAAGCATTTGTACTTTGATAACGAACCCGCCAGGCATAAACTTTTGGACATGGTCGGGGACCTTAGTTTGATAGGCCAAAGAATCAAGGGTCATATCGTGGCACACAAACCCGGACATCAATCCAACGTTGCCTTTGCGCGAGCCCTTCGTGCACACCTCAAGAACAACCCCAAAGCCCTGGCGAGTCCAGCAAGCGAAAAGCCCAAGGTTGTCTTTGATACCAACCAAATTATGCAGTTCTTGCCCCACCGCTACCCTTTCTTGTTGGTGGATAAGATAACTGAGATTTCGGATACCCATGTTGTCGGCATCAAAAATGTCAGCATCAATGAATCTTTCTTTCAGGGGCATTTTCCGGGAAACCCCGTCATGCCCGGTGTCTTGACCATCGAAGCGTTGGCCCAGGCCGGCGGTGTTCTCTGCCTCAACCTTATGGATGACCCAGGAGGCTATTGGACCTATTTTACCCGAATTGACAAGGTGAAATTCAAAGGCAAAGTTTTGCCGGGTGACGCTCTCATTCTCAAACTAAAATTGTTGGAGCCAATCCGAAGGGGTATCTGTCGCATGGAAGCGGCCGCCTATGTTGAGGATCAAAAAGTCGTAGAGGCCGAATTAATGGCCCAATTGGTTCGTAAATCATGAGTACCCTTAGCCACATTCATCCCAAGGCCCGTATTGGCAAGGGAACCCATATCTCCCCCTTTGTTACCATCGAGGAGGATGTCATTATCGGGGAAAATTGCTGGTTAGGCCCCAATTGCACCATTATGAACGGCGCCCGCATTGGGGACAAGGTTCAGGTTTTTCCCGGCGCGGTTATTTCGGCTCCACCCCAAGACCTCAAATACAGGGGCGAACCAACCCTCACACGTATTGGTGACCGCACCATCATCCGCGAATGCGTGACCATCAACCGAGGAACCACCGACCGCAACGAGACCGTAGTAGGCCGAGACTGCCTGTTGATGGCCTATACCCATGTAGCCCACGATTGTTTGCTCGGCGATCATGTTATTATGGCCAATTTAGCAACCCTGGCCGGGCATATCACTGTTCATAATTGGGCTATCCTCGAGGGCTTGGTCGCCGTTCAACAATTTCTTACGATTGGTGAACACTGTTTTGTAGGCGGGGGAAGCTTGGTCCGCAAAGACGTACCCCCCTTCGTCAAATGCGCCAAGGAACCCTTATCATTTGCCGGCGTTAATGTGATTGGGCTGCGCCGTAGAGGTTACAACGAAAACGAAATCAGGCTCATCGAGGATGTTTACCGAATTATTTATGTCCGAGGTTATAACATTACTCGAGCCCTGGAGCAGGTCGAAATCGATGTGGCTCCTTCCAAACTCAGGGATCGTATTTTGCAATTTGTTCGACATTCCAGCGCAGGAGTCATCCGGGGTATGCTTGAATAGTTTTTTTTGAATTTGGTCCGTGGTCCACGCCATCCCATCAACACCCCCAAAAACCCTTCTGGAGGCCTGCGGTATCGGAAAAAATTACCAAGGCCTCTGGCTTTTCCATTCCTGGAATGCCGTATTGGAACCTGGCCAAGGCTTGGCTCTTACCGGAGCCAACGGTAGCGGAAAGTCAACGTTGTTGCAATGCCTAGGGGGCTTGATACGTCCCGATACGGGCTTTATCAGGTGGGGAGGATCCCAAGATCAAATTCCGGCCTGTTCATTGGCCTCACCTTATTTGGAAATACCCACCGAATATACGTTAACCGAATTGGTCAAATTTCATTTTAGCATCAACCCCTTGAGGCCTGGAGCCGATCCCTTTTTTGAATTACGTCAATGCCATCTCGAAACCTCATCCATTCTGTTGTTGAAACATTATAGTTCAGGAATGATTCAAAAGGTTAAATTAATCCTGGCCTTGCTAACCGATACGCCCATTCTGCTCCTGGATGAACCGCATAGCCATTTGGATCGGGAAGCACAGGTTTGGTTTCAGCAACTCTTGTCCACTTCCATCGCGGGACGGGTTTGGGCCATGGCCTCCAACGACCCCAACGAATACAGGCTTTGTTCCTCGGTTTACGAATTGGGATCCAATCAACATCCATCGATGGGCTCCTAAGCCCTTCGTACCCAAGCACCCGATCCGTTTCGCTGCAAAATACCGGCTGATTCCAAGGCAAACAGGGACCGAACAAAACCCGGGTAATCTCCCTGGTACAATTCCAAGAGACGATCGGCCGAAACTTCCTCCAATACGTCCAACCCTCGAAGCATTCGCGCGGCTCCCTCGCTTAACATCAACCCCGACGCAGGCAAAGCATTCATGGTGTGTTGGGTCCTTCGCAACGCTTTTATACCCTGTCTCTCGACCTCCAGGGCGGTACCTGCTATTAATCGATGCGCATCGGTTCTGCTATCTTCGAGGCGAGGCCTCAAAGGCCAATCCTGCCAAACCCTTAGATCGTACGGTGAACACAAAAGCTGAGCCTGACCGGACAAGGCCAACCGAAGACACCCACGGTAACCCTGATCGGTCACCCTCCCTGGAAAGGCGTAGACCTGACGGTCGTAATCATTGGCAAATCGAGCCGTAATTAATGCACCACCGCGCGCTGCGGCCTCAGCCACCAATACAAGAGGGCAAAGACCTGCGATGATGCGGTTGCGGCGCGGAAACAACCGGGAATCCGGACCTTGAAGGGCCCTGGTCTCTGTTAGGATGGCCCCGCCCCCTTGAACGATTCGCTCGGCAAGGCCTTTGTGTTGCGGTGGATAGACCGTGCCCAGCCCATTGGCTGTTACGGCCATGGTTCCAAAACCCATTTCCAAGGCCAATTCATGGGCATGCCCATCCACGCCAAGAGCCAATCCGCTAACTATAAGAGGCTTATAGTCTTTCGGTATCCAAGCATGGGCCAGTTCCTCCATGAAGGAACGCAAAATTCCGCTCCCATAATGACTGATGTTACGGGTACCAACCACCGCCAAGGCATAACGATAATCCAAAGGGAGACAGCCTTTGACAAACAAAACCACCGGTGGGTCGTGGCATTCCCGCAGGTATTCCGGGTAATCTGAATCTACCAGGGAAACCCACCGAACCCCCAATGATTCCCCTATTTCCCATTCCCGTTGAGCCAACCTATGGGCATCCTGCAACAAGCGAGGTCCATCCGACCCAGACAAAACCTTGGCTAAATTCATGCCCCAAGAACCGCAACGCGCCAGGGCAGCGGAATCCGCGCCCAAGAGCGCATCCGCGCCACCCATGCTTTCCAACAAGCGTTTCATCGCAACCGGTCCGGTACCCGGCAGATTCGAGAGCGCCCACAGCCCTGTTTGGATGTCCTTATTCATCGGTTTTATTGCTAAATTCGGTTTTCCAAGACCGGCCTTGTTTGCAATAATTCGACCTTCCTTTTGGAGTTTCCTTTTGCTCCTAACGACCTATGTGTCGTGCGTCAGGGCCCAAGACAGCCAACCCGTTGTTTCCCAAAACCTGCCCACCAAAGACACCGTTTGGAACGGCAACCTTCGCATTTTGGATCCGGTGGTTGTGACCACTTCAAGGTTGGTACAGCGTACCGAGCGTTCCACCGCAAGCTTGGGCCTTTTGACCCGGAAGGATGCCGAAACCTTTAACAGCCTCACTCCCGAAGATGCCCTAAACCGTCTGTCAGGGGTTTATAGCCTAAGGGGTCAACTGAGTATACGGGGAAGCGGTGGTTTTACCCTGAACGCAGGCAGCCGAGCCCTGATGCTTTTGGATGGCATACCACTGCTCTCCGCCGATGCAGCCGAAGTGCATTGGAAACTTCTGCCTACCGAACAATTGGAACAAATTGAAGTCCTCAAAACCGCCGGTTCAGCACTCTACGGCTCTTCGGCCTTGGGCGGGGTGGTTCATTTTCGAACGCGTCAGGCAGGACCTGAACCGATCAACCAAATCAGCGGATTTACCGGACTTTATGCCAATCCCCCTCCTTTTCATCGCAACCCTTGGGGACGATCCAATTACCCAACTTTCAATGGGCTGTCCTACCTACACAGTGCGCGGTACGGGAACACCGAAGCAACCGGTAGCTTTCAAGTCGTTGCTGATCAAGGCTTTCGAATCGGTGAGACCAGCAAAAGACTGCGCGGTGGCCTTCACCTCCGTCGATCGATGGGAAGGGGGTGGTCTGCCGGCTTGGCCGGTCATTTCCTGATTGACTCCATGCGCTTATTTTCCATATGGAAAAGCGACACCGATGCCTTTGTGCCAGCTGCCGGTTCCACCAACCCCCAAATTAACCGACGTTGGATCGTAGACCCGTCCATTTCATACCTAAGTGCCCGTTTTCAATTTCGCTGGTTGAACCGCTATTATTATTCATACAACAATTTTAACAACGAAGACTTTGCGCTGGCTTTGATGGCTTACAGCGAACCAACCTTTCGATGGATCATTCCATCCCAAAACATTTCGTTCATGGTTGGCGCTGTTTTTCAACAGAATACCATTGATTCCAAAAACCTTTATCGCCAACAAGGCTCAACCCAGCAGGCCATTTATGCGCAGGCGGATTACCAAGAAAAACGCTGGACTTGGGGCGCTGGAATGCGGTCAGAACGATATGTTACGAATGGATTGGAACGAATGACCTTGCCTCAAATCAGAACCTCGCTGAATTACCATCTCCTTCAACCGGAACGATTTAGTAAACGGAGACAAGAATCTCCGCCTGATACGATTCAAATCATTCCGTTGTTAATCGACCCAACCCCCGATCCGGCTCGGGGAGGCTTCCTTCGGGCTTCCATTGGCCAGGGTTTTCGCTTGCCCAGCATCGCCGAACTTTATTCCAATTCCAAGATAGGCGGTGTCCGCATCCTGGGGGATAGCACCCTCCAAGCCGAACAAAGTTGGTCTGCCGAGGTGGGTTATTTGCATCGTTTTGGTCGCAGTGCTTTGCAACCGGAACTGGATCTTGCCCTTTTCCAATCCTTTTATCGGAACCTGGTAGAGTTCAATTTTGAAGTAGCCCTACCGGCAGTCTACGATGCCCAAGATTCTGCTTGGTTCAACGACCCCGGCCTAAGCACAGAGGAGAAAAATTCGAGACTTTTCCAAAAATACGCCCGATTCAAGCCAACGGGTATTCCGGAGGCTTTGATTCAAGGCGTTGAAGCTCAATTAAGTGGTAGCCTCCCACTCTCCAGGGGAATGTTACAATACAGACTGGGCTATACCTTCAGCAATCCTCTGAATCTGCGTCCGCCGGCCTTTGATTCAACCTATAATTCCACCTTAACGGACTTGATGCGCTTTCTCAAATACCGTTATCGTCATTTGTTACGAGCAGAAGTCTCCATCCATCGGGGCTCTTGGACTTTGACAAGCCAGGTTCGATACAATTCCATCCCTTTGAACATCGACAAAGACTATTATCGTTTCATACCCGGGCTCCTCAATCATCGCATCCGTACCAGGTATGGCGATTGGATGGTGGATTTGCGATTGGGGTGGACCAGCAACCGGGGTCGCTATCGTTTTAATTTCATTGTACGCAATGCCCTTAACAGGAGCTGGATGCCCGTTCCGGGCAATATCGGTGAACAGCGTAATTTCCAATTGCAATGGTCTGTACTACTCTAAGAGCATTTTCTCAAGGGACCGAATGGTTGCTTCGGTCATCCCTCTTGGCCCTTTTGTTGATAGGATGGCCCATGCTGGCAGCCATCGCTCAGTCTTCGGGGGAGGTTCTTCGCGGAAAGGTCCTCGACCGTTCGCTCAACAGCCCCCTGCCAGGGGCCAATCTGCAATGGATGTGCCCAGCCAAGGACTTTACGAACGCACAGCCCAGCACCGGAACGGCCAGTCGCAGCGACGGGACCTTTGAACTGAAGATCAGTCCAGGTTGCTCTCTAAGGGTCAGTGCGATAGGCTATCAAACCCGTTGGATTCTTGGACCCCCTGTTTCCTCGGAAGGAAGCATGAAAGGCTTGGAAATTGCGTTGGAACCCGAGACTCAAGATTTGGATGCGGTGGTTATCAGTGCTGGTCGATTTGAACAACGTCTGAGCGAAGTATCCGTTTCCATGCAAATTCTCAAGCCGGAACTGCTCCAGCAAAACAATTTAATCCGGTTGGATGATGCGATGGACCGGGTTCCTGGCGTCAGCATTGTGAATGGTCAAGCCAATATTCGAGGGACTTCCGGCTTTAGTTACGGGGCAGGCAGCCGGGTCCAGGTCCTTCTCGACGAAATGCCTTTGCTGAGCGCAGATGCCAACGATGTTCGTTGGGCCTTCATGCCCATGGAAATTCTGTCTCAAATCGAAGTCATTAAGGGGGCTTCCTCGGTGCTTTTTGGGAGCGGTGCCTTAGGCGGTGCGATCCATTTGCGCAGCCAATGGCCTGGTGCTCAACCAGGAGGTATGCTCCAAACCTATGCCCTGGGTTACGATCACCCACCCACGCGATTCACCGACCCCTATCCAGGACGCATGCCACTCCAAACGGGCCTCAACGGTTTTTACCAACAGAATTCAGGGAAACTTGACTGGACCATCGGCGCCATGGCCTTGACAGACCCCGGTTACCGAGTTGGTGAATTTGGCAACCGACTTCGGACCAATACCGCCCTTCGTTACCGACTCAGCCCTCAACTCATGCTCAGCATCGCGGGCAATTTCATGACCGAAAAAATTGGGAATTTCCTGTTTTGGAAGAGCCTGGATTCGACCCATTTTCCGGCCCCCGGTACCAACGATACCTTGTTGAGTCGTCGAGCGATGCTGGACCCCGTTCTACGATACACGGATCCTTGGGGGAACAACCATACCCTCAAAAACCGCTGGTACCTAACCCAAAACATGGGCGACAGCGATCGCAATGTCCGTGGCTTAATGCGATACCACGAGTATCAATTTCAACGACGATTTATGGGCCCGCAAAAATCGACCTGGGTCAGCAACAGCGGGATTACCTATCTTCATAACAACGTCCAAAGCGAGGGTCTTTACGGTAATCGCAACAGCCGGTCCGTGGCCCTTTACTCCCAAATGGACGTACAAGCCGGGCGGTTTGGTCTATCCATTGGGGGCCGTATCGAATCAACCCGTATTGAAGCCGATCCCCTGATACGTTTCCCGGTTTTTCGTTCGGGCCTAACCTATGCCTTGACCAAGGCCACTCACCTTCGGGCCTCGGCCGGGCAGGGATTCCGCGCTCCATCCGTGGCCGAACGGTATGTCCGGGCGGTCGGTGGGGCCGTAGAAGTCCTCCCCAACCCGCTCCTTCAACCCGAACAAGGATGGAGCAGCGAAATCGGATTGCGCCAAGGTTTCAAAAGGGGCACCCTGGTGGGTGGTTTGGATTTTGCGGCCTTTTTTACCCGCTACAGGGATATGATTGAATTCAGCTTCAACGCCTGGCCCGATGGTTTGGGATTCAAAGCCGTCAACCTTTTGAATACCACCGCAACGATGTGGGGTTTTGAAGGTGGAACGGAAGGCCAGATCCGCTTCGGAACCCATACCTTGCGCTGGATGATGGGCTACACCTTCACTCAGCCCCGTCAAAGTTCAAGGCCCATCCCCTCCGAACCGGATTTTGTCCAAATCGATACCCTCAAGTACCGCAGTCGTCACCTTTGGCGTTCTGATTTGTTATGGGAAAGAGGGCGGCTCCAGGCGGGGATCAACCTTCGATACAACAGTTTCATGCTCAAAATCGACGATATCTTTTATTCATTTATTCCCGGAACACAAACTTTCCGTGATGAAAACAACCAAGGTGATTGGATCGTGGATCTGCGCACGGCTTATCAAATCCAAAAACAATTCAAAATATCGGCCCTCGTGCGCAATGCCTTCAACCGGGCCTATGCCGTTGTCCCTGGCAACCTCGGACCACCCCGCGCCTTCTTGCTCCAAGCCCAATGGAATCTCTAAACCTCTCCTCTTATCTAAATATCTTATTTTGAGCCAAATAACTCGTTTCGTCTACGTTCTTTGCCCTTTAATATTAACGCTTGGTCTATGGCCCCACAACGCCTGGACTCAATCACGTCGTGCCTCAGGTGCAACAACACCCAAAGCCATTCCAGACGCACCGGCTACCGAAGAACTATTAAGCCTCGAATCGATCTTTGCATCCGGAAAATTTACCCAACGCGGCGCAGGAGTGATGGAGTCCCTCAAGGATGGTATTCATTATTACAACAACCAACGGGTTGGCGATTCACTCAACGAAAATGCGCTGCTCATCTACAGCTACAACGACGGTAAAGTAACCGATACCTTGCTACGAGATAGCTGGTTACGAAGCACGGCCTACCCACAGGGTTTGGACTGGGAAGATGTTAAACTATCCCCTGATGAATCGGTGCTTTTGCTGGCCATTGATGCCGAATCCATTTACCGGTACTCATCCAAGGCGGTGTACTATGTTTGGAGCCGATCGACGCGAAGCTTAGCCCCCCTTATGGACAGCGCAAAAGTCATGGCTCCATCCTTTTCACCCGATGGCCGATTGATTGCCTTTGTCTATGCAAACGATTTGTACATTAAAGATCTTCAAAGCCAACAATTACGAAGGGTTACCCACGACGGAGAAGTCAATCGAATCATTAACGGTCATGCGGATTGGGTCTACGAAGAAGAATTGGAGTTAACCCGGGCTTTTGCATGGTCACCGGACAGCAAGGCCCTTCTTTACCTACGCTTTGATGAATCCAAGGTCCCCCAAATGAGCATCCCACTCTACGAAGGCAACCTATACCCCCAAGAAATGCGGTTCAAATACCCCAAAGCAGGGGAGCCAAACGCCGCTGTTAGTTTGTGGTTGTACGAAATGGACCAAGCCAAGCCCCGTTGTGTCCTGGCCGAGGACACCCGGTCTGGGGATGATGCTGACCATTATTTGGCACGAATCGGCTGGACCAAAGATGCCGGCTTGGCCTGGGTTCAAACCATGAACAGAGCCCAAAACCGGCTGGACCTTTCCTTAATCAACCGCGAAACGGGCGAAAGACGCTTGCTACGTCGGGAACAATCCGAAACCTGGGTCGATCTCCATGATCATTTGGTTTTTTTGGATAACGGAACCCACTTTGTTCATTCCAGCGAACGCAGTGGATTTCAACGACTCTACCTCTACGATATGCAGGGACGCGAAACGGCACCCCTGACACCGGATGGACAAGAAATCACCGATTTCTACGGAATCGATGCGCAACGCAACGAATTCTATTACGCATTGGCAGCGCCTACCCCCATGGAAAGGCAGGTCTTTCGGGCCAAAATCCCCGAATTGCAACCAACCAACCCTGCCCCCACCCAACCGGTACCTACGGCAACCTTGCTTGGTCAACAAAACGGAAAAACAACCGCTCGTTTCAGTCCAACCTTTGATTACCATGTGTTGCAACACACCAACATAGACCAACCTCTGAGGGTTAGTCTGCACCGGAGAGATGAAGAAATACGCATTCTTCAAGACAACCAGGCCCTGGTTCTTAAACTTCGCAGTGCACCGCTGGGCAAAAAAACACTCCTGCAGGTGCCCGGGGCGGATTCCACCCTACTCAACGCCTATGTGATTCATCCTCAAAATTTTAATCCAAAAAAACCCCATCCGCTTTTGATGTTTGTTTACGGTGGTCCCGGCAGCCAAACCGTGGATGCCTCCCTGGGCCAATACTATATGTGGTTTCAATACCTAACAACCTTGGGCTATGTGATCGCCTCGGTGGATGGAAGAGGGACCGGCTACCGAGGGGCTGCCTTTGAAAAGGCAACCTACAGACAATTGGGCAAATTAGAATGCGATGATCAAATTGCAGCAGCCCGTTATTTTGCGAAACAACCCTGGGTGGATGCCCAAAGGATTGGAATTTTTGGTTGGTCTTTTGGGGGATACCTTAGTTCCCTTGCCATCACCAAGGGTGCCGATGTTTTCAAAACAGCAGTGGCCGTTGCTCCGGTCATTAATTGGCGTTTTTACGATTCCATATACACCGAGCGATTCCTGAGGACACCCTCTGAAAATCCAGATGGCTACGACCAAAACTCACCGGAACATCATGCCTCCAAACTCGTCGGGAATTACCTGCTGATCCACGGCACAGCCGATGACAATGTTCATTACCAAAACGCGGCCGTTATGGCCAAACGGTTGGTGGATCTCAACAAGGATTTTGATTTTATGACCTACACGGACAAAAACCACGGCATCAGTGGGGGCAAAACCCGCCTTCAATTGTTCACCAAAATCACCGGTTTCCTTCAAAAGAACCTCTAAAGGCCTTAATAATTCCTTGTTTTCGCTTAATTTCACAATCGCCTGCCCCGTTGGGGCCTTGTTTCACTTCCAAACCAACCTATGAGCTCCGCTAAATCCTCTGCTTCTGACCGCCACCCTACCGGTTTATGGTACCTTTTTGCCACCGAAATGTGGGAAAGATTCGGTTATTACCTAATGCTTGGTATTTTCTCTTTGTACATGCTGGATGGCTGGAACAACGGGGGAATGGGTTTTGATTCCAAAACCAAATCCGATATCTACGGCACCTACCTGGGCTTGGTTTACCTGACCCCTTTTATAGGCGGTCTGATTGCCGACCGTATGCTAGGCTACCGTAAGTCCATTATTCTGGGTGGACTCATGATGGCAAGTGGGTATTTTTTGTTATCCGTCCATAGCATCGAAACCTTTTACGCTGCATTGGCTTTGATTATCCTGGGAAATGGCTTTTTTAAACCCAACATTTCCACCCTTGTTGGGAACCTTTACAACACCGATGCCCTCAAAAACAAAAAAGATTCTGGCTTTAACATCTTCTACATGGGAATTAATGTGGGAGCCTTTATCTGCAATTTTGTGGCGGCCTACATGCGAATCAATTACGGATGGGGCCACGCCTTTGCAGCAGCCGGTGTCGGTATGTTGATTGGGGTTGTTATTTTTCTGCTGGGAATGCCCCACATCAAGCACGTTGACCAAGTCAAGCCACTCAAAGAAGGGGATATGTCAACCCTCAAAATCCTGTCCATGACCCTTTTACCGATGTTTGTCTTTGGCGCCATCGGCTATTCCATCCCGGGTAATTTGTTAGGAACCGATACCAACGATGCATTCATTATCGGTTGTTTGCCGGTTATTGCCTTTTTTGTATACTTAGCATTTACGGCCGAAGCCAAAGAACGCCGTGCTATCAAAGCTCTCCTTGCTGTTTTCTCTTGTGTTATTTTGTTCTTTGCAATTTTTCACCAAAATGGAGACGCTCTAACGGTATGGGCGGAAGATTATACCGATCGTGAAATGCCTGCAGCCATTGCCCCTGCTGCCGAAAAATTTGGCATGGCTCAAGTGGTGACCAACCACGAATTGGTTCAAATGAACGATGATGAATTTGGAATCGCCCAGGAAATGATGCGGGCCCAAGAAAATGCTATGCCGGGCAATACCCCCCAAGAGCTGAAGGCCAAGGCAGACTACTCCGAAATTGTTTCGCAGGTCGAAAAGTCCAGGGCCTATTTCAAAAACCTACCCAAGAATCAAATTCCCCCCACCGGTCAAAGTTTGAGGCTTTATTCTACCGAATTGTACCAATCCATTAATCCGTTTTGGGTGGTTTTACTTACACCGGTCATGGTCGGCGTTTGGGGATTCTTCCGCTCCCGTGGTAAGGAACCCAGCACCCCAACCAAAATTGCCTTGGGCCTCGTGATTACCGCACTTTCGGCCTTGGTGATGGTTGGTGCCGTTATGGCCACCAACGATCTCAGCGTCAAGGCCAGTTCCTTTTGGTTGCTGGCCTCCTACGGTGTGATCACGGTGGGCGAACTCTGCCTTTCACCCATGGGACTTTCGTTGGTTTCCAAATTAAGCCCACCGCGAATCACCGCCCTTATGATGGGAGGTTTCTTCCTGGCGGTTTCGGTAGGAAACAAAATGTCCGGCATGCTATCCAGTCTTTGGGAAAGCTTTGAAGACAAGCAAGATTTCTTTTTGCTGAATTTCGGGTTGGTCATGGGCGCTGCTTTGCTTTTATTCCTGATGCTGCGCTGGCTCAATTCCGTCATGAAAGAGAACAACGTCCTCTAAACCAAATCCCTATGCACAACCCAACCACCCCCTCCGATGACCTTCGCTCATCGGAGCAGGAATCCTTGTTGGCCATCCGCAATTTTAGCGGAACCTACCCCAAACAGATTTGGTCTTTGTTCATGGTCGAGATGTGGGAGCGCTTTTGCTTCTACGGTATGCGCGGAATGTTGATGGTTTTTATGGTCACCCAGCTCGGTTTGGGCGACGGGTCGGCAAACCTACAATACGGCTCTATACAGTCCTTTGTTTATGCGTTCACCTTTGTGGGGGGGCTCTTAGCAGACCGTTTTCTGGGATTTAGAAAATCATTGTTATGGGGATCCATCCTTATGTGCATTGGGGGCATTTTGATGGGTATGGATCCGGTTAACAATTTTTACCTGGGAATCTGCTTTAACATTATCGGTAGCGGTTTTTTTAAACCCAACATCTCCACCATGGTGGGGCAATTGTACCACGAAAACGATTCTCGTAGAGATGCCGGTTTTAGCCTTTTTTATGCAGGGATAAACATTGGTGCATTCCTCGGAGGGACGATCATGATTTTGGTAGCCAAAAACGTCTCTTGGAGTGCTGCTTTTTACCTGGTTGCCGTTGCCATGTGCCTTAGTTTGTTGGTTTTTCTAGTCACCAAAAACACCTTTGGCCCCATCGGCCTTTCACCCCTCCGGCATTTGCCCAAAATACCTCGCTTGAGCCGTGAGACCTTCATTTATGCCGTCTCGTTGTTGAGCATCCTTCCGGTTTGGCTAATGATTACCGATACCCGCTACACCGACCTCTTCATGACCATCATCGGACCGCTGACCTTGGTCTATTTAGTTTGGGAAATGCGTTCCCTTGGCCGGGCCGAAAATCTCCGACTCGGTGCCGCTATGATTTTCATCCTCTTTTCCGTTGTTTTTTGGGCTTTCTTTGAGCAAAGCGGGGGTTCCCTAAGCCAGTTTGCTTTATACAATTTGCAGGGCCAGGGATTTTTTGGTTTTTCCATGGACGCCAATGCAGCAAACAATTCTGCCAATGCCTTTTTTGTGATTGTTCTGGCACCCGTTTTGGGAATGTTATGGGTTTGGCTTAGCAAACGGAATGCTGAACCCAATTCAACCCTCAAATTTGCCCTCGCCTTCGGCATGCTTGGTTTGGCGTTTTTGGCCTTTTATGCGAATCGTTACTTTGCCAATAACCAAGGAATGGCCTCCTTAGAGATTTTTGTTTTGGCCTACTTAATTATCAGTGTTGGAGAGCTTTGTCTCTCCCCCATCGGGCTTTCTTTGATGACCAAATTATCTCCATTGCGCATGCAGGGTCTTATTATGGGCATGTGGTTTCTGGCCTCCGCCTACGGACAATATGTTGCAGGCCTTTTGGGAGCAGGAATGTCTTTGAGCGATGAAGGCAACAACTCGGTGCAAGACAAATTAATCGCCTACACCGACGGTTATTTGCAACTAGGCATTTATGCCCTGGGGGCTGCTGTCCTACTCGCGTTGCTAAACCGCCCGGTCAAACAAATGATGCAAGGAATTCATTAAAAGGCTGCAATCCGCCTAGAAAAGCTCCGAGAATTCTACAAAACTACCAAAACCGATCGAAGGCAACCTTTACGGTTGAATCATCAAACGTAGACGAACCGTGGTTCCATCGCGCTTGGTCAAGATTCCCATATACCAACCAGGGGACCATGAGCCGGTCTCGGTCGTAAAAGAAACGGCGGAGGAATCAACCCCTTGGCCCTCCAAGCTGCCAACACAAAAGTCAAGAGAACGATCCTCCATTTTGCGGCCACCAGCATCCCTCCACACCAAACCAACATAATCCCCGGCAGGAGCCTTGATAACAACACGGTCCTTGGCTGGGTTGGGGTACAAAACAACGCCTTCCAAATTCATCAAATCCGCCAATCCCACAGCCGTATAGATCCTGCACGCCGTATCGTTGGCATTGTTTGTTTGACCTGGCACAGGACCCGTATAAGCACAAAGCCGATGGGTTCCACCGACCGTTGGCCTCCAAAGACCTGTAAACGTATGATGGATGGTATCGTTCGGCTGGATAGAACGAGACAAGGTATTTCCATTGACCAAGGCTCCGTTCACCGAATAGGACACCAAGAAATTACTAAGAATTGAGGCGCTAAAATTCTTGATGACCACCTTGACCGTATTGTTTTGGTTCAAAAGAGGATTGGCCGGCTCCAAAACCTGAACAACACCCAAATCAGGAGTGTTCGAAATGCCCGTGGTAATTTGGACACTGTCAATCGCTATACCCTCTCCGGTTACCGAAGGATCCGAAGTAAAGACAAAACGCAAACGCACCGAGGCTTGGTTGTTAAGAACTGCCAAGGGATGGGAGACGCGTACCCAACCATTGGACGAACCATCCCAAACGGGACCGTTGGATGAAGAAACCGATGCAGAGGTATACCAGTTGGTTCCGCTGCCGACGGTGCCTAACACCTGCCATGTCAAGCCGTTGTTGGTGGAATACTGGACATTCATGCCATCGTAGGTGGGCTCCGTATCGTAGTTGAGACTAAAGGAAAGGGAGGCGTTTTGGATACCTGTGAAATTGAAGCAGGTCGATTGGAGATAACTTTCTTCGTCGTTGTTATAATCCCCCCCCAAGTTCGTGACCCATGCCCGCTGACCACTGGCCGCCGAATTAATCACGGTACCACTCGGTATCCCCCAAGCCCACGAGCTGCTAAGACCTCCACCGATCCAAGACCCGTTCCCAGCCTCAAAATTCTGGCTGTGCGGGAAGGAAGAGATAACAGGGATGTTCGTGACCGAGCCTCGAAGGCTGTCGTTGGACAAATCGGCATCGCCGACCAGTGCCGTATACGCAAGGAAATTATAAGTTCCGGCTGTCGATAGATTCGCCCTGGTGGTGAAGGTGTAGTTTAGCGAATCACCGGGAGCCAACGGCCCGACCACCACTTCTTGGACAACCGGCAAATTATTGATTCGATAACGAACCGGAATATTGGACAGAGACTGGGCCCCCTTGTTTTTGATACGGATGCTTACCGGTGCATTGGCAGGCAAACCGCAAGCCGAATTCGGCAAAGTCAACAAAACCAATTCAGCATCAAAAGGCGGCGGATCTGATACTCGAAAATCATCAATTGCTACGCCGTCGTTTTGGATAGAGGCATCCGATACAAACACAAAACGAAACTTGACTCCACTCAATCCGGCCAATCCGGTCAAAGGATGTTGAGCCGTTACCCAACCCCCGGATCCCGAAGGAGGAAAACTGTTCTGAGAACCACTCCAACAAGCCAACCCTGACCCAGGACCGTTCGCCAAGGTGGTATTGTACCAATTCAAACCAAGCGCACTATTGACCGAACCTACAACGGACCATGTAGAACCTCCATTGGTGGATGATTGCAATTGTAGACCATCCCAGTTGCGTTCGGTATCCCACCAGATTTTGAAACGAACCATGGGATTGGTTGTGCTGCTTAAATCCAAACACGGGGATTCCAGGTAACTCCATTCCGAAGCATTGTAGGAACCGGTCAAACTTGTGGTAAAGGACTGCGTTCCTCCACCAGCCGAATTAATCACGGTCCCCGCAGGGGTGCCACGCTGCCAAGAATTGTTGGTTCCTGAACTGAACCATCCAAGGGCTGCTCCTTCAAAGTCATCAAAATATGGAGCAGTCCCTGCCAAAGGGGAATTCAAAACGGTCGCTGTCAAGGTATCGTTGAGCAATTGGCCATCAGAAGCCAAAGCTGTAAAGGCTGCAAACACATAGGTGCCAGGTACGGAAATGTTCACTGTACCGGGGAAGGTAAACAAAGCCGTATCCCCAGGATTGAGGGTCCCCGAAAAGATGCCGGTTACTACGGAACCACCCGCCAACGTGTAACCCAAACCAAAATTGCTCTGAGGAACCGAACCAAAATTGCTGACACGGACCGAAACCGTTAATGAATTCCCCAAGCCGCACCCAGAGTTTGGGGTTACCAATTGAACAACCCCCAAATCATTGGGAGAGGGGGTAAATTCATAGGCACCCAAATCCGGGGTAACATTGTTTCGAGTATTACCCGTTAGGTCTGAACCTATTCCACCGTAGGGCTGACCTAGGTTATCGAAAGCGAATGCGCTCGGAATGGCCAACGTTGGGGTAGTGAAAAGAGGATTCAAGGTTACGGAATTCGAATCCTTGTTGTAGAGAGCCCTCCATGGAGCCAGCGTACCAAAGGTCAACAATGGGCTGGAAAAGCCAACCAAATTTGAAGGGGTGGTTTGACCGACCGCAGGCTTCATGTATAGGTTCTGATAATCCGAAGAGGCAAAAAACCCTATGGAATCACTTTCAAATACCAAGGCCGACCAACCATTCGGCAAGGTTAATCCCGAAGCAGCCTCTGCGTATAAATTGTTGTTTCGTAGGACAAGTGTCCCAAAGGGAGATCCTGCACCCGACATGAAACGATTATCCGTCAGATGAATCAGCCCATAATTCAAACCACCGGCACTTGATGTCCCCAGGCATCGAATTCGAACGGTGTTAAAAGCCAACACAACCCCGTCCTTGGAATCTGGGTTCACAGCGGAGGTATCGGCAAAGCCTTCCACCAAAATAGGCGAACCGAAACCAAAGCCTACCGAAGGATTGTACGATGCACTAATTGCATTGTTATAAACCCTGGTTGGCTGCGATAGGCTATCGTTGGCGTTTGTTAGACGAATTTGCGGGGTGAAGATTTCTCCAGTGAAACGGTTGGAATGAACCTCGCAAGCTGAAAGCCCGGACAACCACAGCGCTGCATTTCCGTTAACCCTTTGGTTCCTGAAAGAATTGCCGGACACCAACATACCCGTTTGCCCTAAGGCATTTAATCCATCCAAATAACCTTCAAAATTGTTGTTAATTACTTGATTAAGTCCCATGGACTGGCCTAAAGAATTCCAAAAAATAGAGGTGTAGAAACCTCGGAATGAATTGTTCGAAACCACAACATTGGAAGCATTGGTTAGTTGCAATCCAAAATTATCCCTTGTCACAAAGGCCTGAGCAACCGAGTCCTGAAAAATACATTGATTAACCTGCAAGAAATTGGTGCCTAAGCCTTCTATATGCGCTGTGCTAAAGGTACCGGCAGCCGATCCGTTAAGCCTGTAGCGTCGGAGGGTCAGGTTTTGTATGGTTAAATAAGGGGTCTGGTTCAATACGAAAATGGTACGCTGATTGCCTTGGCTGCTGGTATCCCCGATTAGAACAACATCTGCGGCGTTACCGGTGGCCGAAGTTATGGTGAGGGTTGATGAAGCGGACAAACCAGGGAACATGCCGAGGCTGTAGGAACCCATGTGAACGCCGCTTTGGAGCTGCAAAGTCACCGGACCGGTAATTCCTCCGCATTGCAGGACCTGAAAGGCTGCCGTCAAAGAAGGAAACGCTGCACCCGTTCCTGGTCCTACGCTGTAAGTCCCACCGGGCAATGCATAACACAAATTAACAGTAAAGGTATCATTGCCCGCGTTGATATCGGGTCCCGGGACAGGGTTGTTGACCCAGGCTTTGACCATGGCAGGTTGGGTCAATGGCAACGTAAGATTGGAATTGAACGTGTGGGTTGTGGATTGCCCTGTAGGCAAAGAACCTGTCCATGACTCCGTAACCGCCGGACCGTTGTTCACCGAAAAACCGACACTAGCACCCGTAATGGTGTTAGCCGCATAATTAGAGATTCGCATCACCACCTGACCGCTCGATCCACCCAAAACCGGTGAGGCTGGACTAAGCAATCCGGTCGCTGCAGCATCGGTTCCAGTCAATGGCAAAAAATTTAGTTGCATGTTAGGCCGCTGGGTACTGGTAAAAAACCCAAAGGATGCACCGGGTACAGCCGAGCAGGTTCCCAAAGAATCTCTTCGGAAAATTAAAGTGCCATTGTAACCAAGATCCGTTTGCTGAAAGACCGCATTGCCGCTCTGAATCCACGAATTGTTGTTAAAACAAGTTTCGATAATCAGGTTTGAAGTTCCATTCCAAAAATAGGGTTGCGCAAAAACATGGGTATTCCAACCTACGACATCGGTATAGGTCGGTACGCTATAAACCTGCGTCATTCCAGGAACAAACCCGGTCGTGGTGCTTAGCACGGTATCGGAAGTCGTTCCCAACGAAATCGTAAAGTTCTGCAACGGTATTCCCGCCGGGGTTATCACATTAAATCCAAGCGATGTCAATCCCCCAGCGGTCACACCCAGGGCGTTTAGTTCAGAGGCCCGAATTATCATTTGATGCCTTGCCCCCCAATAAAAGTTCCCGTAGGGAGCAGGGTACGATGTGTTGGTGTTCTGCTGGGTGCCGTTACCAACCGTTACCAGGATCTGGGACCAACCGAGTTTAGGAACCATGGAACCCGGAAGCAACAAGGCCAGAAACCAAAAAATACGGGGGGACATAAAGGTCTTTAACATAAATAAATCGTTGAATAACTCAAAATAAAACGGTTACGCAGCCAAAAATACAGCCTAAGCTCGTTAGGATAACCCCGTGAACAAGTTTAGACTTTCCTAACGATCAAAGGCCAGGGGCATCGCCCCACCGCTTTCGACCCAGCGACCCTCAAAATAGGCCAAGCGACCGTTGAGCAAGACACCGTAAACCTCATGAGAAAAAGTAAACCCTGCAACCGGGGACCAACCACAACGGTATTCAAGATCATCCTCCCGAACCACGGTAGGTTTATTTCGTAGCAACACCAAATCAGCCGCATAGCCTTCCCTTACAAAGCCCCGACCATGGACTCCAAAGCGCAAAGCAGGGGCATGGCACATGGCCTGGACCACTCTTTCGAATCCAAAATGACCTTTCAATGCCAAATCCCACATCATAAGCAGGCTGTGTTGTAACAAAGGGCCTCCACTGGGAGCCTCCGTATAGGGTCGGTTTTTTTCCTCCGCCGAGTGGGGGGCGTGATCCGTTGCCACCACATCAATCCAGCCCTCCCGAACCGCTTCAAGCAAGGCCTTGCGGTCTTCGGCAGCCTTGATGGCGGGGTTCCACTTGATGCGATTGCCCAAGCGCTCGTAATCGTTTTCATCAAACCATAAATGGTGAACGCAAGCTTCGGTTGTAATGGATCGAAACCCGTTGGGTCCTGCCGGAACTCTCTTTTTATAATCCACTATATCAGCGACTTCCTCTTTTGTAGTGAGGTGCAAAATATGAATATCGGCCGAACAAGCTTCGGCCAATTCCCGAGCCAATCGGCTGGACACATAACAACCTTCGTGATTGCGAATGCGTGGGTGGTCGGCAGCCGTCCATAACGCTCGTGGCTTGATTGCCTCATAATCTATAGCGGCCTGGGCAATGACTTGGTCGTTCTCGCAGTGCAAAGAAATCGGAACGCCGGGGTGCGTCGTATGCATTTTGCAGTAAACCTCCCGAAGAATTTCGGGGTGATCAACCAACAATTCTCCGGTCGAGGATCCCATAAAAATTTTGACGCCGGGAATCCTCTTGTAATCGGCTTCCAAGAGGTTGGATAGGTTGTGACCGTTGGCTCCCATGTAGAAGCTGTAATTCGCCGCCGAATCCCTAGCTGCTGTGGCCATTTTCCATTCCCATTCCGAGCGATCGCAGGTCGAGGGATGGGTGTTGGGCATCTCCATATAGGAGGTGACCCCCCCACGAAGTGCAGCCCTGCTTTCGGTGGCTATGCAGCCTTTGTGAGTCAGACCAGGTTCCCGAAAATGAACTTGGTCATCCACCAAGCCAGGCAGCAGATAAGCCCCATGGCCCTCAAGAGTTCGATCCGCAATTCTGCGACGATTCACCGGATCAATGGACCAAATGATGCCATCTCGAACTTCCACGTTAACCTGACGGATTTCACCTTCGTTAATCAATTGCACATCCCGGATTGCTAAACTAGCCATGGTGTTAATTTTGGTTTTAAAGATATAAAATGCCTACCAACGAACCCATGAATTCAATCCGATGCTCGGTAGGTTTACGAAGCCTTAGGCATTTCGCTCGCTTTGGGGCATGGCTTCTCCTTTGTCTGGGGATTGTCGGTCCTAGCAAGCAGGTTGCAGCAGGACCGCCCCAAGATCGCTGGCCGGTGGATGCAGCTCTTTACCAACAATGGCAGCAAAAGCGCGATGCCAGGGGTGCCGGCCCCATCGCCTTCGAAGGCCGGCAGCGTATGCGCCTTTTGCTAAAGGACCGCGTTCGGGTTGATTCGCTGGAAGCTGTTTTTGATCGGGAAGGCACCGATGCCCAAAGTCGACTTTTCCAAACCGTAACCCTCCTTCGCCAATACGGTGACCGAATCGAGCCGCTTTGGCTGGAAAGATTAACCGCTTTGGGAGCTGCTTTGGGACCAGGCTCTCTGCATTCGGTGCAATGGTATTGGATTAGTTCGTTGGGGATTCTGGAAGCAAGTCCGACCTATTATCTGGCCCTCCTGGAGGCTTACGGCGACCAAATTGAATGGATCGAGGCCGATGCGGACCCGGGTTTTGGTCCTGATCCGGTGACAGTCGCACCAAGTGGTCCAAGGCCGGAGAGCCCGGGCGGGACCGAGTCCGGCCTGAGGGCCACCCAAGCGCCCTTGATGTGGGCTCGAGGGTATAGGGGGAGGGGACGGCTAGGCATGAACATCGATACCGGGGTTTGGGGGACCCATCCGGCCTTGAGCAGCCGTTGGAAGGGGCTGCAGGTTCCGGCAGCCCAAGCCTGGTTGGGAGCCGGGAATACGCCCACCGATTGCGGGGGCAGCACCCCCCACGGAACCCATGTCATGGGAACCATGGTGGGGATGGATGCGCAGACCCAGGACACGGTGGGCATGGCCGTCCGGGCCCAATGGATTGCCGCCGGTGCATTGTGTACGGGCGGATCCACCACAGCCGCTTTTCAATGGGCCCTGGACCCGGATGGGAATCCGACAACCACGGCCGATGCACCCGATGTGATAAACAACAGCTGGGGCGGTTCGACCCAGGACAGCTCCCAATGCAACAGCCCAACGTACCTGCCTTTGTTCAACGCCCTCTCGGCGGCCGGACTTGCGGTGGTTTTTTCGGCAGGCAACGAAGGCCTTTCCGGGATCTCCACCATCACCGCACCCAAGAATATCAACCTAAACGAGGTCAATGTGTTCTGCACCGGCAACGTAAGCGTCGGCTCCAATGGAAGCCTTAGCATAGCCCCATCGTCCAGCCGAGGTCCTTCGATTTGCTTAAGTCCGGATTCCTCCTTGCTTATCAAGCCTGAATTGGTCGCACCGGGTACGGGCATTCGGTCCACGGGCAACAACGGGGGTTACCTGAACCTGACCGGCACCTCCATGGCTTCGCCCCATGTATCCGGGGCCGTTCTTTTGCTGAAAGAAGCCTTTCCCAACCTACCCGGAAGCACCATCCTGAGGGGTTTGTATCAATCCGGCCTGGATCTGGGTTCCATCGGCGAAGACAATACCTTCGGGAACGGTTTTCTTCAAGTGGATTCCGCCTTTCGGTACCTGGCCCGCTTTCACACCCCGCCCCCCCCCTACCGAGGCGCCTATAATTTGAGCCTGCAAGGACCGATTCAACCCAGCGGATTGCTTTGTGCCGATTCGGTGCGCATGCGTTATCGGGTAACCAACCTGGGTGATTCATCGATTGCTTCTTATCGGATTCGTTGCCAAATCGGATCGGGCACTCCATTTTGGGTGCCATTCAATCAAAACCTGGGATCAAACCAGTCCGATACCGTGGACCTGGGCCTGCGGCCGTTGCCAACAGGAGGCGCACCTGGTGCAACCCTTGTTCAGGTTCAAGTCTGGCCGGATGGGGTCGTCGATGAAGACAGCACCGATAACACTTTACAGCACAACCTCAACCAACGAGCCCGCTGGCCCTTACCCCTTGAACAGAACTTTGAAACAGGCAGCCTGGCGTCCTTGGGATTCCAGGTTGTCAACCCTGACAACGGGTTCACGTGGGGTTATTCAACCACCTCAGGCCTGGCCACTGGCTTTCGCTCGGTCACCATGAATGGGTACGCCTACACAACGCTCGGTCAAAGAGATTATCTGGAAACAGGCCGGTTTACGGTCCCGGACAGCGGTCTGGCCCTGCTACGCTTTCGAAGGGCCTATGCTCACAATCCCCGCAATCGGCCCCAACCCGTCAGCGCCTACGATTCCCTTGTTATTTGGGCCTCCACCGACTGCGGGTTGTCTTATCACCGGCTGTGGACTGCCGGAGGCCCGGGCCTCGGCACCACCACCCCCGATTCCCTTGCGTTTGTTCCCTTGCAAAGCAACCAATGGCGCAGAGACTCCGTTGACCTCTCTGTCCTTCGGCCAGCCACTTCCGCTTTTTTACGATTCGAGTTTTTTAACCAAAACGGGAACAACCTTTATCTGGATGATCTCCAAATTTTGGTGGATTCCATGCCTCCCTTGGTCTCTTGGGATTGGACCATGCAAGGGTGCAACCCGGTTTTGGTTCAGCTTCAAGCCGATGCCGTTTTGGCCGACAGCCTTCGCTGGGTCCTTCCCCAAGGCCTGACCTCCACCAACAACCAAGTTACCCTGAACCCCGGACCAGGCACCCATACCGTTACGATGATTGGCTACAATCGCTTCGGTGTCGATTCGTTAACCCGAAGTTTCACGGTGCCTTTTGGACCCGTTGCTAATTTTGAATTAATCAGGGATACAATAGTTCGAGGTTCCCTTCTGGGACTACTCAATCAAAGCCAATACGGTTCCTACTATGTCTGGGATTTTGGAGATGGGACACCAAGGGTGGCTGGCTATGCGCCCCAAAAACGCTATAACCTAAACGGTACGTACCCGGTCAGTCTTTGGGTCAGCGGTGCCAATCTCTGCGTGGATTCTCTCATCCAGCATAGGACTGTTGTGGTCACCTCTCCCACCGGTGTTCGGGAATACCAAATGCAGGCACCCAGTCTGTTTCCCAACCCTGGTTACGGAATCATCAACCTCCACCTAAATGAAACGGCCTATCCTTATGGATTGCACGCCCGGTTAACCGATGAAACCGGACGAGTTTTGAATCAGCAATTTTGGAGTGCCGAAGAATGCAAGAATAGAAACGGCCTCCGCTGGGAACTAGAGCCCCGCATGCCCGAAGGACTATACTTCCTGCATTTTGTTGACGGGAAAGGAGGCACAGCAACTTTGCGCTACCTCCTTAGAAAGCCCTAATCAAGGTTGCGACAACCTAGGCCTGGGCCGTCGGTCCACCAAAGGTCATGGGCAGCGATGCCCCTCCCAAGGTTTCGCCCAAATCTATTTCCCCGTGTACCTGCTCAAATTTGTCCAGGTTGTCTGCCAGGGCATGCAAAAGCCTTTTGGCATGCTGAGGGGTCAAGACAATTCGGGACTTGACTTTCGCCTTGGGCAAACCCGGCATCATCCGGACAAAATCAACCACGAATTCTGCGTTGGAATGGGTGATAATGGCCAGGTTGCTGTAAATTCCCTCCGCCACCTGCTCGTCCAACTCTATGTTAATTTGATTTTCGGGTGCTGGGTTATTCTGGCTCATGGGTAGATAGACAAAGGAACGGAAACAAAAACGACAGAGAATGTTCTTCGATGGTTTGAAACGAATGATTAAGGATGGACTCGATTAAGGATTCGATTCGGTCAACATCGACTCTTCGGATTCAAACTCCTCCTTGGAGGCCATCAAGCGTTGATATTCTTCCAAAGACCCGACCACCATCTTCTCGTAGGCACGTACCCCGGTTCCGGCAGGAATCAGGTGACCCACAATTACATTTTCCTTGAGTCCCAACAATTCGTCAACCTTACCAGCAATGGCAGCCTCGTTAAGAACCTTGGTGGTTTCTTGGAACGACGCAGCGGACACGAAGGACTTGGTTCCCAAAGAGGCACGAGTGATACCCTGAAGCAATGGCTGCGAAGTCGCAGGTAATGCACGGACAAATTCAACCTGCTTAAGATCCTTGCGTTTCAGGGCTGAATTTTCATCCCGGACTTTGCGCATGGGGACGATGTCCCCCTGACGCAGATTGTTTGAATCTCCGGCATTCAAAATCAACTGTTTCTCAAAAATTTCATCGTTGATCCGCATGAAATCCTGTTTGTTCACCACTTCCTGCTCCAGAAAGGATGTGTTACCAGGATCCACAATCACGACTTTTTGCATCATCTGCCGAACGATAACCTCAAAGTGCTTGTCATTGATTTTCACACCCTGAAGGCGGTAAACCTCCTGGATATTGTTGACCAAGTATTCTTGAACCGCCCCAGGGCCCTTGATGCCCAAAATAGCGGCCGGGGTAATGGCGCCGTCCGAAAGAGGATCACCGGCTTTGATAAAGTCGTTGTCCTGAACCAGGATATGCTTGCTAAGCGGAACCAAGTATTTTTTGATTTGACCATCCTTGGATTCGACCTGAATCTCACGGTTACCCCGCTTAATTCCGCCAAAAGTCACCACACCGTCAATTTCAGAAACAACCGCTGGGTTTGACGGATTCCTGGCTTCAAAAAGTTCGGTAACCCGAGGCAGACCTCCGGTGATATCCCTTGTCTTGGTCGTCGATCGAGGAATTTTGGCCAAAATGGTTCCCGGCAAAATAACATCCCCTTCGTTCACCTGAAGGTGGGCCCCAACCGGAAGGTTATAGGTACGCTGATTGTTCTTTTTGGAATCCAAAATCTTGACCGCAGGGTTTTTGGTCTTGTCCTTGGTATCAATAATGACCTTCTCTTTGTGACCGGTTTGTTCGTCGGATTCTTCTCGGTAGGTGATACCGTCAACTATATGTTCAAAATCGGCCTTACCCTTGAATTCAGAAATAATCAAGGCGTTGTAGGGATCCCAAGTACAAATAAGGTCGCCCTTTTTGATTTTGTCACCGGCTTTGACCGAAAGGGTCGCACCGTAAGGCAATACATTGGTCATCAAAGGCAAACGCGTTTTGAGGTCCATAATCTTGATTTCACCAGAACGGGAAACCACGGTTTCAACCGGAAGATTTTTATCAGACGTGGCGTTGGTAACGAAACGGACCTCGTCAAATTCCACCAAGCCATCAAACTTTGCAACCAACTGAGATTCCGTAGCAATGTTACCGGCCACACCACCCACGTGGAATGTACGAAGGGTCAACTGCGTACCGGGCTCCCCAATGGATTGAGCGGCAATAACCCCGACAGCTTCACCGATTTGAACAGTGCGGTTCGTGGCAAGATTTCTTCCATAACACTTAACACATACACCGCTAACCGAGGCACATGTCAAGACCGAACGGATTTCAACCGCCTCTACAGGAGAGGCTTCAATCATAGCTGCGACTGCTTCGGTGATTTCTTCGCCCGCCGCTAACAATACTTTGTTATCAACCGGATTAACGACATCCGAAGCTGCAACACGACCAACGATGCGCTCCTTTAGAGGCTCTACCACCTCTTCGTTGTCTTTGAGAGCGGTTACTTCAATCCCACGCAAGGTACCGCAATCCTCTTCATTGATGATAACATCTTGTGCAACATCATGAAGACGACGCGTCAAATAACCAGCATCCGCTGTTTTGAGGGCGGTATCGGCCAAACCTTTACGGGCACCGTGGGTCGAAATGAAGTACTCAAGCACGTTGAGGCCTTCCTTGAAATTAGACAAAATCGGGTTTTCGATGATTTCGCCTGCGCCGCCGCTTTTTTGGGGCTTGGCCATCAGACCACGCATACCTCCAAGCTGACGAATTTGCTCCTTGGAACCACGAGCCCCTGAATCCAACATCATGTACACCGAATTGAAACCTTGTTTGTCCGAGGCAATCTCTTTCATCAAGGTATCCGTGATTTTGGAATTGGTACGGGTCCAAATATCAATGACTTGGTTGTAACGTTCGTTGTTGGTGATAAAGCCCATGTTATAATTACCCGTCACCTCCTCAACCTCGCGATGCGCTGCTTCGATCAAGGTCACCTTGTTTTCGGGAACCATCACATCATCAAGATTAAACGAGAGGCCGCCCTTGAAGGCCATTTTGAAGCCCATTTCTTTGATTTGATCAAGGAAATCGGCCGTCGTGGGGATATCGGTTTGACGAACAATCACACCAATCAAATCCCGTAGGGATTTTTTGGTCATCAGCTCGTTAATAAAACCAACAGCTTGGGGAATCGCGCGGTTAAAGAGAATTCGACCCATGGTGGTATCAACCAACTTGGTGTCCAAACCACCGGCTTCGTTTCGCACCTGGGTACGAACCTTGACCCAAGCATGCAATGCAACCATGCCCTCGTTGTAGGCAATGTTGGCTTCCTCTTCGGAATAGAACACCCTGCCCTCGCCTTTAATAGGATGCTCTGGGGTGGACTTACGGCCTTTGGTGATGTAATAAAGACCCAAGACCATGTCTTGAGAAGGAACGGTGATGGGCGATCCGTTGGCGGGATTCAAAATATTGTGCGATGCCAACATCAACAATTGGGCTTCCAAAATGGCCGCATTGCCCAACGGAACGTGAACGGCCATTTGGTCACCGTCAAAGTCCGCGTTAAAGGCCGTACAAACCAAAGGATGCAATTGGATGGCCTTGCCTTCGATCAATTTAGGTTGGAAAGCCTGAATACCCAATCGGTGCAAGGTTGGGGCCCGGTTCAACAAGACCGGATGACCTTTGAGCACATTTTCGAGGATATCCCAAACCACCGGCTCCTTGCGATCGACTAATTTCTTGGCCGACTTGACCGTCTTGACGATACCTCTTTCAATTAGTTTACGGATAACAAATGGCTTGAACAATTCAGCCGCCATATCCTTGGGCAAACCACACTCGTGCAATTTCATTTCGGGACCTACCACGATGACGGAACGGCCGGAATAGTCCACCCTTTTTCCTAACAAATTTTGACGGAAACGCCCTTGCTTTCCTTTGAGCATATCGCTCAATGACTTAAGAGCCCTATTACCATCCGCCTTGACAGCATTCACCTTACGGCTATTATCAAAAAGAGAATCCACGGCTTCTTGAAGCATCCGCTTCTCGTTCCGGAGAATTACATCCGGAGCTTTGATTTCCATGAGTCGTTTGAGACGGTTGTTCCGTATGATAACCCTCCGGTACAAATCGTTCAAGTCAGAAGTTGCAAATCGTCCGCCTTCCAAAGGCACCAGCGGTCGAAGTTCCGGTGGAATAACGGGAACCATGCGCACCACCATCCATTCGGGGCGGTTGATACGGTTTTCGGCGTTGGATGCCTTGAAGGCCTCAACAATTTTGAGACGCTTGAGGGCGTCGGTCTTGCGTTGCTGAGAAGTTTCGGTCGCCGCTTGATAGCGCAATTGAGAAGAAAGTTCGTCCAGGTTGATGCGCTCCAGCAAATCGCTGATCGCTTCGGCGCCCATCTTGGCAATAAACTTCTGAGGATCCTTATCGTCGAGGTGCTGATTGTCCCGAGGCAAAGAATCCAAATGATCCAAGTACTCTTCTTCGGTCAGGAAATCCATTTTTTGGAGCTGACCTTCTTTGATGCCCGGCTGAATAACAACGTAACGCTCGTAGTAAATAATCATGTCCAGCTTCTTGCTGGGGAGACCGAGTAGGTACCCGATTTTGTTGGGCAAAGAACGGAAATACCAGATGTGAGCAACGGGTACAACCAGCTTGATGTGTCCGATACGATCGCGACGCACCTTCTTTTCGGTGACTTCCACGCCGCAACGATCACAAACAATGCCTTTGTAACGGATACGCTTGTATTTGCCGCAATGGCATTCATAGTCCTTGACAGGGCCAAAAATGCGCTCGCAGAACAAACCTCCCATTTCCGGCTTGTAGGTCCGGTAATTAATGGTTTCGGGTTTTATAATTTCCCCTTGGCTACGCTCAAGGATAGCTTCCGGCGAAGAAAGCCCGATGCGGATTTTGGTAAAATTGCTCTTGACCTTCCAATCTTTTCTAAACGACATGGGCGTTGATTAATCGAGTTGAACATCCAAACACAAACCGCGAAGCTCGTGCAACAAAACATTAAAGGATTCCGGGATATTGGCCGGTGGCAAAGGATCGCCCTTGACAATGGCTTCGTAGGCTTTGGCCCTACCCACAATATCATCGGATTTGTAGGTTAGGATTTCCTGCAAAATGTTGGATGCACCAAAGGCCTCCAATGCCCAAACCTCCATTTCACCAAAACGCTGTCCACCAAACTGAGCCTTACCGCCCAGGGGTTGCTGCGTAATGAGCGAATAAGGCCCGATCGAGCGAGCGTGCATTTTGTCATCAACCATGTGACCCAGTTTGAGCATGTAGATTACGCCCACCGTGGTCTTTTGGTCAAACGCCATACCGGTTTGACCATCGTAAAGCTGGGTACCTCCCAATTCGGGGATGCCGGCTTTGATAGTGTAATCCTTCACCTCATCGTAGCTGGCACCATCAAAAATTGGGGTCGCAAATTTGACACCTAATTCTTTACCGGCCCATGCCAAGACGGATTCGTAAATCTGACCAAGGTTCATACGCGATGGTACACCGAGTGGATTCAGAACAATATCGACTGGCTTGCCGTCGGCTGTGAAAGGCATATCCTCATCGCGAACAATCCGCGCGACAATCCCTTTGTTCCCGTGACGACCGGCCATCTTATCACCCACCTTCAGCTTGCGCTTTTGGGCAACATAGATTTTGGCTAATTGATTGATACCTGCTGGTAATTCATCGCCAACTTGAATGTTAAACTTACGCCGCTTCGCTTCACCGTTAAGCTCCGAGAGACGAAGCATGTAGTTTTTGTGAAGGCGTTCGATAAGTTCGCTTTTTTCCTTGTCGATAAGCCAGCCTTTGGCGTTGACTTTGTCGTAATCAACTTCGTTGAAGCCTTTGCGGGTGAATTTGACTCCCTTGGGAATAATCTCTTCACCGAGTTTGTTGAAAACGCCTTGAGAAACTTTGCCCTCGGCCACTTCCATTAACTTGTCAACCAAGGTGGTCCGTAGAGTGGCAGACTCTTTGGACAATTCTTGATCAATACGCTCCAGCATCAACTTCTCTTCCTGCTTACCGGTTTTGTCACGACGAACGCGGGTAAAGAGTTTTTTATCGATTACCACACCGGTCATCGAAGGTGGCACCCTCAAGGAAGCGTCTTTGACGTCGCCGGCCTTGTCACCAAAGATGGCACGCAACAATTTCTCTTCCGGTGAAGGATCGCTTTCGCCTTTGGGGGTGATTTTTCCAATGAGAATATCGCCTTCACGGACCTCGGCACCGATACGAATTAAGCCGTTCTCGTCCAGGTCTTTGGTAGCCTCCTCGGAAACGTTGGGGATATCAGCGGTTAGCTCTTCTTCGCCACGTTTGGTATCCCTTACCTGCAATTCAAACTCTTCGATGTGCACCGATGTGAACCAATCTTCACGGACAACGCGTTCAGAAATCACAATGGCATCCTCAAAATTATAACCCTGCCATGGCATGAAGGCCACTTTGAGGTTACGACCCAAGGCCAATTCTCCGGCCTGTGTAGCGTAGCCTTCGACCAAAACATCCCCTGGTTGAACTTTGTCGCCAACGCGAACCAGTGGCTTGTGATTAACACAAGTGTATTGGTTGGTTTTTCGGAACTTAATGAGGTTGTAGGTCCGCACATCGGATGCAAAGGAAACCAAACGGTCTTCGGAAGAACGTTCATAACGTACCACAATGCTGTTAGCATCGACATACTCGACCACACCAAAACCTTCGGCATTGATCATAGCACGCGAATCGCGTGCCACCTTGCCCTCCAAGCCTGTGCCCACAATGGGAGCCTCGGGTCTAAGCAAAGGAACGGCTTGACGCTGCATGTTGGAACCCATCAAGGCGCGGTTTGCATCATCGTGTTCCAAGAAAGGAATCAACGATGCAGCGATACCAACAATTTGATTAGGTGCGACGTCCATGTATTCGATGGCCTTGGGATCCACCGTAGGGAAGTCGCCCATCAGACGTGCCTTCACTTGGTTGGTCTTGAAATGACCATGAACATCGACGTCGGAACTTGCTTGGGCAATGGTCCGGTTGTCTTCGTCTTCGGCACTGAGGAAAATTGCCTTCCAAGCCCCTGCTTCGTTTTTGTTATCCGAAGGACTCAGGGTTACTTTTCCTCCGTCCACCTTCCAATAAGGAGTCTCAATGAACCCCATGTTGTTTACCTTGGCATGGGTGCATAACGAAGAAATCAAACCAATGTTAGGGCCTTCCGGGGTTTCGATGGTACACAAACGACCGTAGTGGGTGTAGTGTACGTCCCGTACCTCAAAGCCAGCGCGCTCACGTGATAAACCACCGGGGCCAAGGGCGGACATTCTCCGCTTGTGGGTGATTTCGGCCAACGGATTGGTTTGATCCATAAACTGGCTCAACTGGTTGGTCCCGAAAAAAGAATTAATCACCGAACTAAGCGTCCGGGCGTTAATCAAATCGGTCGGGGCAAAGACTTCGTTATCCCGAATATTCATTCGTTCACGGATGGTCCGGGCCATACGGGCCAGACCCACGCCAAACTGGGCAAACAATTGCTCTCCAACCGTGCGAACACGGCGGTTACTCAAGTGGTCAATATCATCCACATCGGCCTTGGAATTGGACAACTGGATCAAATATTTAACAATAGCTACAATATCATCCTTCGTCAAAACACGAACCTCTGTGGAGGTTTCCATCCCGAGTTTGCGGTTGATACGGTAGCGACCTACCTCACCCAAGTCATAGCGCTTATCCGAGAAAAATAATTTCTCGATAATCTGCCGAGCGGATTCATCATCCGGTGGATCAGCGTTCCGTAATTGCTTGTAAATATGGTTCAAGGCCTCCGTCTCAGAATTGGAGATGTCCTTGTTCAAGGTATTGAAGATGATGGAGTAGTCTCCAATCAGAACATCTTCTTTGTGCAGAATAATGTTCTTAACACCGGCATCAACGATGGTGTCAATCATGAATTCTTCCAAAACGACATCACGCTCAATCAAAATCTCGTTCCGACTGATATTCTGTACTTCCCCGGTGGACTCGTCCACAAAATCCTCAACCCAGCTCTTCAAAACACGGGCGGCGAAACGACGTCCAACCACCTTTTTGAGGGCTGCTTTGCTAACTTTCACTTCATCGGCAAGATCAAAAATGTTCAAAATGTCCTTGTCCGAAGTATAACCAATAGCCCGAAGAAGGGTTGTTACCGGAAACTTCTTTTTGCGATCGATGTAAGCGTACATGACGTTGTTAACATCCGTCGCAAATTCAATCCAAGAACCTTTGAAGGGAATAATACGGGCCGAATACAGTTTCGAACCGTTGCTGTGCAGGGTTTGTCCAAAGAAGACACCGGGTGAGCGATGCAACTGCGACACAATGACCCGCTCGGCTCCGTTGATAACAAAGGTTCCTTTGGGAGTCATGTAAGGAATTAAACCCAGATAAACCTCCTGCTCGATGGTTTCAAAGTCTTCGTGCTCCTTGTCATTGCAAGAAAGACGAAGCTTGGCTTTGAGAGGAACATTGTAGGTCAAACCCCGCTCGATGCACTCTTCGATGCTGTAACGTGGTGGGTCCACGAAATAATCGAGGAATTCCAGAACAAAATTGTTGCGGGTATCCGAAATCGGGAAATTCTCAGCAAACACCCTGTACAAGCCGTCGTACTGACGATGCTCAGGAAGGGTCTCCAGCTGGAAAAAGTCTTTGAAGGATTTGAGCTGAATGTCCAGGAAATCTGGATAATCCAGAGGATTCAGGACAGACGAAAAGGTTATACGTCCTTCGGGGGTGGTTTTGGTGGCCAAGGGGTGGGGATTTAGAGGTATACCGAATCAAAACACAAACGGCTGTGGAAGCGAAAACCTCGTTTTCGCCCCCACAGCCCACAATGCCGGGAGGAATTACTTTACCTCAACCTGTGCACCGGCCTCTTCCAATTTGGATTTGAGGGCATCGGCTTCGTCCTTCGGACACTTCTCCTTGACGGTCTTGGGAGCGCTGTCAACCAATTCCTTGGCTTCCTTGAGGCCCAGACCGGTGAGGTCTTTCACCAACTTAACAACAGCCAGCTTGTTCGCACCGGCGTCCTTTAGGATGACGTCAAATTCTGTCTGAGCAGCTGCAGCTGCAGGTGCATCTCCACCACCAGCCGCAGGACCGGCGATGGCAACGGCTGCGGCAGCCGGTTCAATACCGTACTCATCCTTGAGGATGGTGGCTAGTTCATTAACCTCTTTGACAGTAAGGTTAACCAATTGTTCAGCGAAAGCTTTGAGATCTGCCATGATTGTGATTTTTGGGGTTTGTTATGAAATTGATTTTGTATAAGTAGATAATGGAAGCTCGAGGGAAAGTTTAAGCGGCCCTGGATTGCAGGGTTTTGACAAGACCACCCAACTTGGAACCGCCTGATTGCAAAGCCGATACAACATTGCGTGCGGGAGATTGAAGGAGGCCTACCAATTCGCCAATCAATTCGTATTTGGACTTGATGCTGGTCAGAGCATCCAGTTGATGATCGCCGACATAAACGGCCGAATCAATATAGGCAGCCTTTAGGACAGGCTTGTCGGATTCTTTGCGGAATTCCTTGAGCAAACGAGCTGGGATATTCCCCTGCTCAGCGATCAGAATGGAGGTGGCCCCTTTGAGGGTAGGGAACAATTCTTGGTACCCCTCGCCCACTTGTTCCATGGCTTTGCGCAACAAGGTGTTCTTCACAACGCGGAATTCAACGCCACGCTGGAAACAAAGCCGACGGAATTTGTTTATCGTCTCAACATTAAGGGAAGATGCATCCGCCAGGTAAAAGAAAGGGCTGGCAGCTATTTTGGTGGCGAGGCCATCAATGGCTTCACGCTTTTCAACTCTGGTCATCGCAGGCTATAGTTTAAATAAGTCGTTTGAAGGATTAGATTCCGGGGATGGATTTGGGTTCAATGCAAATCCCAGGGCTCATGGTCGATGATAGATAAATGCTCTTGATGTACGTGCCTTTGGCGGCCGATGGCTTGAGGCGTACAATGGTTTGCAACAATTCCGTGGCGTTCTCTTCCAATTGCTTGGGCGAAAAGGAAACCCGTCCGATTCCAGCATGAACGATACCGAATTTGTCAACCTTGAAGTCGATTTTTCCGCCTTTGACTTCCGTAACCGCTTTGGCAACATCGTCGGTCACCGTTCCGGTTTTGGGGTTCGGCATCAAACCGCGTGGACCCAAGACACGACCAAGGCGACCTACTTTGGCCATGATGCCTGGCTGTGTTATAATAACATCCACATCCGTCCAACCACCTTCAATCTTGGTGATGTATTCGTCCAATCCAACGAAATCCGCCCCTGCGGCTTTGGCCTCGGCTTCCTTGTCGGGATTGCAGAGAACCAAAACTCGAGCCACCTTGCCGGTACCGTGTGGCAACGTTACGATGCCACGGACCATTTGATTGGCTTTGCGCGGATCAACACCAAGGCGGATGTTCACATCCACGGAGGCGTCAAACTTGGTAAATGTCACCTTCTTGACCAGTTCGCTGGCTTCGTTGAGGCGATAGGCTTTAGCGGCCTCGATCTGGCCTTGGGCCTTCTTTTGGTTTTTGGTTAGTGCAGGCACGATAATTTCAATTAATAAGTTAAACTTCCCAAGGGGCTGTTCCGGTGACGGTCAAACCAAGGCTACGGGCCGTACCGGCAACCATTTTCATGGCCGATTCAATCTTGAAGGCGTTCATGTCCTGAATCTTATCTTCTGCGATGGTTTTAACCTGTTCCCAGGTCACCTGGCCCACCTTTTTGCGGTTGGGCTCCGCAGAGCCTTTGGACACTTTGGACGCCTCAATCAATTGTACAGCTACAGGAGGGGCTTTGACAATGAAGTCGAAAGATTTATCGGCATAAACACTGATGACAACCGGCAATACCTTTCCGGCCTTCTCCTGGGTTCTTGCGTTGAACTGCTTGCAGAATTCCATAATGTTCACACCTTTGGAACCTAAAGCGGGTCCTACCGGCGGAGCTGGATTGGCTGCACCGCCTTTAATCTGCAACTTGATGAATGCTGAAATTTCCTTGGCCATAGTGATTGATTGTCGAGGTGGTTGGATTGCGTTGGTTGGCAGTTCGTCTTATGAGATTTTTTCGACCTGCGTAAAATTGAGCTCAATGGGTGTGCGGCGTCCAAAAATTTTGACCATTACCTTGAGCTTTTTCTTCTCTTCATTTATTTCTTCAATGACCCCGATGAATTCGTTGAATGGCCCATCCATCACTTTGACCGATTCGCCCATCCGGTAAGGATTCACCATGGTTTCGCCTTGTTCGGCGACCTGGTCGGCCTTGCCAAGCATCCGATTAATCTCGGATTCTCGCATTGGCGTTGGATTTTCACCACCCAAAAAACCTATGATATTGGGAGTCTGCGTGATCACCGAAGCAAGGTCCGGGTTCAAGGTTAGATTAGCCTCAAGCAAAATATAACCCGGAAGAATATTGCGCTCTTTGATAACTTTCTTACCATTCTTGAGTTGCAAGACCTTTTCGAGAGGAATAAGGATCTGGGAAACCAGGTCCGACATGCCGTTATAGGCTATCTCGGATTCCAGGCATTCCTTGGCCTTGCGTTCCTTGCCGCTAATGGCTCGAACTACGTACCACTTTAAGTCCATATCCTGTGCGATGTCTAACCGTTGACGAATCAATCGGCGGTTTATTGAAACAAATGATAAAATGCACTAAGCAGCGAGGAGAAACCCACATCCATCAGGTAAATCAGCAGCGAAAACAACAAGGAGGCTATCAGAACCACCATGAGTGAGTCCTGCAATTGTTCCCAGGTAGGCCAACTGACCTTACGGATCAGTTCCTCCCGAGATTCCTTGACGTATGCAATGAGTTTATTCATGGTTTGGATATTTGGGGCAATCAAGCAGGCGACATTCTTTCAGCACGGGTGGAGAGACTCGAACTCCCAGCCTATGGTTTTGGAGACCATCGCTCTGCCAATTGAGCTACACCCGTATAGACAACGAAATCTCCCCGAGGGTACGGGGAGATTTCGCCGCTAACGGCCCTGTTATTAGGCGATGATTTCGGTTACCTGACCGGCACCAACGGTGCGGCCACCTTCGCGGATCGCAAAACGAAGACCCTTCTCCATCGCAATCGGAGAGATCAGTTTCACAACCACCGAGATATTGTCCCCGGGCATGACCATTTCGGTACCGGCTGGCAATGCAATCTCGCCAGTAACGTCGGTGGTACGGAAATAGAACTGTGGACGATACTTATTGAAGAAAGGAGTGTGACGTCCACCTTCTTCTTTGGACAGGACGTAAACCTCGGCCTTGAACTCATGGTGAGGTTGTACAGAACCTGGCTTACAAATAACCATACCACGACGGATATCGGTTTTTTCGATACCACGGAGCAGAAGACCGGTGTTATCACCGGCTTCACCGCGATCCAAAATCTTACGGAACATTTCCACACCGGTAACGGTGGACTTAAGGTTCTCGGCGCCCATACCAATGATATCAACCGGATCACCGGAATTGATAACACCGCGCTCGATACGACCGGTCGCAACGGTACCACGACCGGTGATCGAAAACACGTCTTCGACTGGCATCAAGAAAGGAAGATCGGTCATACGAGGTGGGGTCTGGATATAAGAATCCACCTTGTCCATCAACTCGATAACGGTTTGCACCCACTTTGGCTCTCCGTTAAGGGCTCCAAGGGCTGAACCACGAACGACGGGGATATCGTCCCCTGGGAATTCGTAGAAGCTCAAAAGCTCGCGGATTTCCATCTCAACAAGCTCAAGAAGTTCTGGATCATCCACCATGTCAACTTTGTTCATGAAAACAACCAGGGCAGGAACACCAACCTGACGAGCAAGCAGGATGTGCTCACGGGTCTGGGGCATTGGTCCGTCGGTAGCCGCAACAACAATAATGGCACCGTCCATCTGGGCAGCACCTGTTACCATGTTCTTCACATAGTCAGCGTGACCAGGGCAGTCAACGTGCGCATAGTGACGGTTGGCGGTTGAATACTCAACGTGGGCCGTGTTAATGGTAATACCGCGCTCTTTTTCTTCGGGAGCGGAGTCAATTGAGTCAAAAGAACGAGCTTCTGACAAACCGGCTTCGGCCAATACCTTGGTGATAGCGGCGGTGAGGGTGGTTTTCCCGTGGTCAACGTGGCCAATGGTGCCGATGTTAACGTGGGGTTTGGAGCGGTCAAATTTTTCCTTTGCCATGGTTACGGTTTTTTACGTTTGTTTTTGGGTGTTTGGGTTGGTTTGGGTTGGTTGAACAGCGGACTCAATCGTTGGGACATGCAAGGTAGGATGGAGCCGTTGATGAGAATTGAACTCACGACCTCTTCCTTACCAAGGAAGTGCTCTACCCCTGAGCTACAACGGCGGGAAATCTTCGGCGTTTCGCTTGCGGTTTGGCTGGCAACAGATTCCGAGGGAAGCGTGAATCTGCGACAGAGCACTCCGAAGCCGGTATCAGGCTAGCTGAAACCGGTCGTGGAGCGGGAGACGAGGTTCGAACCCGCGACCTACAGCTTGGAAGGCTGTCGCTCTACCAACTGAGCTACTCCCGCATGGTGAAACAAGAAGGCGCCTGCTTTGGTGGGGAGAGGAGGATTCGAACCTCCGAAGGTTTCCCAACCGAGTTACAGTCGGTCCCATTTGGCCACTCTGGTATCTCCCCCAATCCGAGCCCCCTGCCGGATTCGAACCAGCGACCTACTGATTACAAATCAGTTGCTCTACCAGCTGAGCTAAGGAGGCACAGCAAGCTATAAAGAACGACCTTCGGACCGGCCCAAAGGACCGCAGAGAGAACCCCGGCAAAGGGGGTCTTGTCAAAAGGAATGCAAAGATACGCAAAAACTTTACCGAAAAGCCCTATTCCAAAAAAAATAAGGGCTGTGGGGACCGCAATACCCGGAACCCGGTTAACCCTTGGGGTGGGTTTTGCGATGGATTTCCTTGAGTTTCTCGACCGATTGATGGGTGTAGATCTGGGTGGCGGCTAGGTTGGCATGGCCCAGCAAGGTTTTGACCGCATTGAGATCGGCCCCGTTGTCCAACATGTGGGTAGCAAAGCTGTGCCGTAATACGTGAGGGCTGCGTTGAGGCACGGAAGGCACCTTAACCAGAGCCCTTTTGACCAGGTCCACGACCAATTTGGGATAAAGTGAAGCGCCTTTGGGGGTAAAAAACAGAGGGCTTTCAGGCAGGGTCGTTCCCTGCTGCTCTGCTCTTTGGGCGTAATGACCCAAGAGCGTTCCGAGTTCCGCTGCCAACGGCAACAGCCTTGTTTTGGATCGCTTGCCGGTCACCCTCAGGGTCCCCTGCCCTCGATCCCAGTCTCTCCATCGCAATTGGATGAGTTCGGCTCTCCGAAGCCCGCATCCGTAGAGGGTTTCGACCACACATCGATTCCGGAGTTCCCAAAAATCCTCAGGCCAGGGGGCAGAGGCCCATTCCTCCATGGCTGCCAAAGGGACAGCCCTGGGCAGATTGACGGGTGTTTTGGGACGCTGCAAGGCATTGGAGGGGTCCGGGCCTGGATGCAATCCCTCCCTCAGCATGAATTTGAAGTACGTTTTGATGGTTGAAATCTTGCGGTTGATGGACCGAGGAAGCAGCCCTTGCTCCATGAGGGAAACCAGCCAAGAACGCAAATGCAAGGGAGCGGGCGCATCTTCGGGAGCCAGGCCACAGGAATGAACCAAAAAATCATTCAGCTGATCCAAATCTCTGGCGTAGGCTTCAAGGGTATGAGCCGAAGACCGCTTCTCGAAGCGGAGGTAGCGCAAAAAGCTTCGGTAATCCACGATTACCGTAAAGTTAGGGGACTTAGACGACGTCCGTCTGCATAAGTTGCTGACGATAAACCGCCCGCAAACGCTGCTGCCGCTTGTTTACCGAAGGCTTTTCAAAAGCCTGACGGGCGCGCAGCTCTTTGAGAACCCCTGTTTTTTCGAATTTCTTCTTAAAACGCTTGAGGGCCTTATCAACGGCTTCGTTGTCTTTGATGTCGATTTTGAGCATACCAGATTAATGAGGACGGCAAAGATATCAGGATTCTTTGAATAATTGCCTAGCAATGACCAATTTTTGGATTTCACTGGTTCCTTCACCGATGGTGCACAGTTTGGAATCGCGGTAGTATTTCTCGACAGGGAAATCCTTGGTGTATCCATATCCCCCAAAAATCTGCACCGCTTCGGTCGCCGAACGAACGGCCACCTCTGAAGCATAATACTTGGCCATGGCCGATACCTTGGTTACCGGTTTTCCAGCGTTTTTGAGGGCCACAGCCTGCATCGTTAACAAATGAGCTGCCTCAAGCTCTGTAGCCATGTCAGCCAATTTGAAAGAAATTCCTTGAAACTCGGCAATAGTCTTCCCGAATTGCTGGCGCTCACCTGCGTAGCGGGTTGCAGCCTCCAAGGCACCACGGGCAATCCCCAATGACAAGGCTGCAATACTGATTCGCCCACCATCTAAAATTTTCATGGCTTGAATAAAACCTTCGCCTACCTGGCCCAAAAGATTCTCTTTGGGGACTCGGCAATCACGAAAAATCATTTCGGTGGTCTCTGAACAACGCATGCCCAGTTTGTTTTCCTTCCTGCCCTGCAGCCATCCCTCGGTGCCTCGCTCCACAACAATCGCAGAGATACCGTGTGAATCCAAAAGCTCACCCGTACGGACCATCACCACCGCCACCTCGGCCGAATTCCCGTGGGTTATCCAGCATTTGGCCCCGTTGAGAACCCAGTGATCTCCCCCATCCACCGCCGTCGTCAGCATTCGCAGGGCATCCGATCCGGTATTGGGCTCGGTCAGTCCCCAGGCTCCCAGCCACTCGCCACTCGCCAAACGCGGCAACCAGCGCCGCTTTTGTTCCTCGTTACCAAATTGCAAAATATGCCCCGTACACAAAGAATTGTGGGCGGCCATCGACAGTCCAATCGAGGGATCAACTTTGGTGAGTTGCACAATGGCTTCTACATATTCTTCGTAACCAAGTCCCGCTCCACCGTAGGCTTCGGGCACCAAAACCCCCAAAAGACCCAAGGCCCCCATTTGATGAAAGAGTTCCCTAGGGAAATGCTGACTTTCATCCCATTCCATGACATGAGGACGAATGTTGCGCTCGGCAAATTCTCGAACCGATTCGCTTATCAAACGGGTGTTTTCTGAAGTACTAAAATCCATGCTCAAAGGTAGAAAGAAAACCCATCCTATCGGGCTAAATAAGGGGCTAGCCTCCTTCGGTCTGTGGAATCCAGCGCAAGGTTTTTCAAGACCTCTTCCCCTTTTCCAAAAGGACCGTGTTGCCGTCGAAAGGCCACTATTTTCTTGGCAAGGTTCCAACCAACATAGGGATGATCCGCCAGAGCCTCCAAATCCAAACCATTAACGTCCAAAGACTTAACCGATACGGTATCCAAGGTTATGTACTTTAAAACTACTTCGTAGGTGAGGGTATCCATCCCGTAAACCTCCAACAATTGTTCGGTCCTCAAAAAACCTCCCAGCCTTCTGCGATAATCGGCAATGCGCCGAGCCGTAGCAGCACCCACCCCACGAAGGCGCCTCAAGTCCAGGGTATCAGCGCTGTTGAGTTCCAATTGCTGACCGGGCCGCAATTTGACTACCCTAAGACTATCGCCTTGAAATCCATGGGATCGCCAAACGGATTCCTTCTTTCTTAGATCATGGATGGCCGCAAGGAGTGCAGGATCGGTGCTTTCTACGGATGCCATTTTCGGGGTGAACACCTCCCGCAACCAAGGCAATACCAGAACAAAAACGGAAAGCCCTAACATACCCAAGGCCTCACCTCGACCCATTGTCCACCATTCCCTCATAATCCCAAAGGCTGTATGGATGTTTTATGGGTTTTCGGTTTCTTCGGAAGGCGTTGGCGACCTGAGCACTTTGATCAAAAAATAGATGGTAAAAAAGGTTACAGTACCCTGGGCGAGTAGCATCGTTAACAAGGCAGGGGTCGACATGAGGATGGTGTTTAGAGGAAGGGAAATTTAAGTAATTATTTGTTATGGATTGCTTTGCCACCGTTGGTAACGCGGCGCCTATAGGCCACATAAACTGCATAACCAATGCCCGCATACAAGGTCAACAGCAAAAGACGAGCACCAACAATATAGACATTGCCCGGATTCTGGATTTTGGAAAGGATATCCGGGATGGAGGCCAACAACACGGCCAAGAGAATGACCGGTGTAACATATTGAATCACCCATCGAAAGAAAACGGGTATACGCATATCAGCCCCTTCGTTAATTTCTTTCCAACCACGATCCATACCAAAAACCCAGGCAAACAAGATAACCTCAAAAAAGGCAAAGACCACCAAGCTTACCGTACCGGCCCAATAATCGTATTCGTCAAAAACTCCTTCGTTAAAAAAGAAAACCGTCGGCGCTCCAAGGATTAGGATGATAAGTCCAAAGGTCCATGCCGATGGTCCACGCTTCCAACCAAACTCATCCCGTAAAAAAGCCATTACAGGCGTACCCATGGCCAAAGAGGACGTAATCCCCGCAAAAAAGAGCAGTCCGAACCAACAAATTCCGGCCACAGCACCCATCAAGGGCCCCCACTGGGTAAAGAGATACGGCAGGGTTTTGAAGCCCAGACCCAAGCCTCCGCTCTGGGTTAATTCAACAACCCGATCAACGCCCAAGTATCCGATGGCAATAGGAATTAAAATAGAGGAACCCAATACCACCTCAACAAACTCATTCATCCATCCGGCCGACATGGCATTGAGCGCAATATCTTGCTTACTCCGAACATAGGCTGCATAACATTGAATGGAACCCATCCCTACGCTGAGGGTAAAGAAAATTTGACCGGCAGCAGCAAGCCAAACCTTGGTATTCCAAATCGTATCAAAATTGGGAGTCCACAAGTAATTCAAACCGACGGTTCCATCCAGAATCGCACCAAATTCACCACCCTTCAAGGTGATTCCTTTGTAGGCCAGGAACAAGCCAAATAGAAGAAGCAAGGGCATCCCTACTTTGGCCGCTTTTTCAACACCTCCTGAAAGTCCCCGCGATAAAATATAGGTGTTGAGAAACAGGCACAATAGCCAGAAATAAATAGCTGTACTGGAACCACTCAACGAAATATAGGAACCAAAATAATCGGCAATTCCTTCCTGACCCATTCCGTTAAAACTGCCTTGGATGAACATCCAAACATAGTTGAGGGTCCAACTCTCCAGGTAACAATAATAGGCAGCAACCGCAATGTTCGTGAAAATCCCAAAGACACCGATATACTTCCAGATAGCCCGACCCGGATCCAATTCATGAAGAATGAAAGGGGTCGAGTGATTGCCCTTCTTGCCCCCAAATCGCCCCGTAGCCCATTCCACCCATAACAAGGGAATACCCATCAACAAGAAACAGACCAAATACGGAATGATAAAGGCCCCACCCCCGTTCTGAATGGCTTGTACAGGAAATCGAAGAAAATTCCCCAAACCGACGGCGTTACCGGCCATGGCCAGAATTAATCCAAGGCGAGAGCCCCAGGACTCTTGGTTATTGCTCATTTTGAATAGTTAAAGTGTTATGGCCCCATTGTTCCAAGATGAGGGCTATTCCTTGCTCCAAGGTTCGGGGCTGGTAGTCCAGGTCCCTCTTGGCTTTATCGATGACCAAGCCACTAAGCAAAGGACGCGGCGCGGCCTGGCCCAGCTCGGCTGTGGTAACCGCTTGTAGCAAAGAAGAATCCAAATCAAAATAGCGAGCAATTCGCTGGGACATTTCCAATATTGACATGTATTCTCCACCGCTGATGTGATAAAGACCGGTGGCTCGTTGCAAGGCTATGCGAATGCAGCCTTCAGCCAGGTCTTCGGCCAAAGTAGGAGTCCTGTATTGGTCGGCGACGATGCGTAGGCTGCGACCTTCTTCGAGCGATTTCTTGACCCACAAGACGATGTTGGAACGACTCATGTCGGCGGCCAAGCCGTAAACAAGAACGGTCCTAACGATGCAGGAAGGTCCGGTATAAGCAGCGATTTCGTACTCTGCTTCTAACTTGGCCCGACCATACACACTAAGCGGGGCAGGTACAGCATCTTCGGCATAGGGGCCATTCAGGCCATCAAATACAAAATCCGTGGACAAATGCACCAAATGGATATGGAAGGGAGCGCAGGCCCGGCATAGATTGCGTACCGCCTGCACATTGTGCAGATTGCAAGCATCGGGGTCCTTTTCACAATCATCTACTTGGGTCATCGCCGCCGTATGAATAACTGTATCAGGGCGAAAACCACCAACAACCCTTGCAACCTCATCAGGTTGGGTGATATCCAGACTTTGGTAAACAACGGGACCCTCCCTCCAATCATGGCCCAAAAGACCCGCAGGAAGTCTGGATGGACCCCGTCCGGTAGCCAATACCTGAACCGAAGTTTGCTCGGCAAGGGCGGTTACCAACTTCTGCCCCAAGAGCCCGTTGGCTCCGGTGATGAGGATTTTGGTCAACATGGAATGCGAATGCCCTCGCAAATTAGGCAAGTTCAGGGTAAAATCCGCCTATTAACGCTTAGCAACGGGTAAATCGCCGTTTTCGGTTGTGGAGTTGGTCCAGGACCGTATATTTGCCACCCGGTTTAGGCCGGGGACCGTTTGGCGGTCATCGGGGTGTAGCGCAGTCCGGTTAGCGTACACGTCTGGGGGGCGTGTGGTCGGAGGTTCGAATCCTCTCACCCCGACATTCATTCTTGGTCATCAAAGCCTCTTTTTCAAAGAGGTTTTTTTGGCTTTTGCTAGAATAAACCCCGCCTGTCATGACGCCTGATTTACAAAACGCTACGGACCCCGAAGGCCGCAAAGCCAGTCCAATACTCGCCAACGGGGTCAAGAATTTTTTGATTGATATTGACGGGACTGTTTGTGAAGATATCCCCAACGAAGAACCGGAACGCATGCACAATTGTGCTCACTTTCCGGATGCTCTAGAAACCTGCAATCGCTGGTACGATGAAGGCCATGTTATTACCTTTTTTACAAGCCGGACGGAAGACCTACGAAAAATCACTGAAAACTGGCTGCTCACCAAAGGATTCAAATTCCATGGACTGCTCATGAACAAGCCCAGAGGCGGTAATTACCATTGGATAGACAATCATCTTGTTAGGGCAACCCGTTTTGAAGGACGCTTCACCGATTTGGTCAAGGTCACCAAAAGCATTGAAGTTTTTCGGGAAGACCTTAGCGATGAACCACCCGCTGGGTGCTGACATGTTCTGGGGTGACCAGTCGGACAATATAGGAACCGGCAGGTAACTCACGGGCATCCCAAAGTCGCTGCTGAGTACCGGCCCGGTAGCGTTCATAGGATTCACGGGCCACTACCCGACCCAATAGATCCAAGACCTCCAAAGTTGCTGGTCCCGGTTGGGGCAAATAAAAAGTCAGGTAGGTTTCACCCTCAAAGGGATTGGGGCTGGGAGGGTATAGATGCGGGTGATCCGGTCGGTACGCGACTGGGCCGTTGCCGTGAAACGGCAAAACAACCATCGTAAAAGGCCTTTGAGGCCCACGGGCACTTTGTAAAACAGGCAAGGAGGAAGCCGATTGATGCAAAACCCCGTTGGGAGTCCTGAATGAGCTTGTCGAAACATTGCTATCGTTTGCAACGAGGTCGTTGGAAACATAGTCGAAATCATAGGAGCGCACTGATTGCATAGGGATTACCTGTTGACGGTTGTGGTCCATCAAAGCCAAGGTCCAGTGCGATGGCCAATTTTCGGAGAGGGTCCAACTAAGCCTGTATCGGGCTTGAGGAGAAACCCCTTCGCCCGCTGCTGAGATTTGAAGGGGTATGGCCGTTTCTTCCAATAAATTATCGGGAAGATGATTAATAACCAAAGGCTTTTGGTGCTGAGGGGAGCTTTGACTGTACAACATCAACCATCGATCGCTGTAGGTTTCCAGTTGGTAGGCATCGTTGAGATCCGGACCAAAAATACCGTCCTGCCCAAAGCTGACAAAAGCCGTGGCTTGCATATCCTCACCGTCTATTTGAACCCGAACATGCGGAGGTGGTGCGGTGGTACCCGTTCGACCCACCATACCAGAAACTGATTCGCTGGAGGCCGATGAGTTGAAGGACAAAATCGGACTCGTTCCGGAGGCATGGGCCCAAAAAGCCTGAAAAGGGGCCAACAAACCACTGCCCAAGCTGGTATCGGCATTCCCCAAGGAACCATTCCAATAACGGTAGCCACCGGATCCGTTGCCAAAGTTGGGGTCCCAAATGTAGATGGTGTTATCGATGTTGCCTTTGGCCCAAGCCCCGGGAATATCCCAGTTTAGTGTGCCGGCTGTCGGATTTCCTAACAAATTCCAACCTTCATCAGCAACTCCTTCGTCCAAAAAAAACCGATTTCCTCCGACCGTATCGGCGGCCGTGCTCAGAGATCGCGGGGTAAAGGTGGTCCCAAATACAAATGATGCCGTACCTACCGGCCCAAGGTCCCGACCTATAGCGGTCAACACCAGGGGAAGCGTATCCCCAAAATTACCTGCGGTAGCACCGGGAGGCCTTGCTGCACCATCAAAGACATAGGCAAAGTAACCTCGTCCAGGAACCACCGAATCATTGGCCGATGGGGGGAGCCTCCAATTTTGGTTGGTGGTTCCGGTATCGGTTTCGGCAAACCATAACACATTGGGCTGCAAGGCAGGATAAGCCGATCCGGGATAACCGGAGGTTTCCAAACTGTCCAACCAATCGCCGAAAGTGGTTCCAACGGGACTGCTGAGCAATCGCCAACCCTTGGAACCCGCCAACCTTTGCCTAACTTCCAGCAAAGGCTTGGTTGAACTTAAGTTTCGAAAGCGTGCCCCTGGCTCCAGGACCAATCGACCCAAACCGTTGGTTTCCAAGGACCCTAAGGCATCCAGCCGAACCAAAGGACCAGAATCCAGCGTAACCGTTGCATTGTTATCAATTAAAACCCGGCGATTCCACTGCAAAACAGTACCGGCCACCGCGCTGTTGATACGGGGTTGGTTGGGTCGCAGTGGAATCCACAGATTTTCAGCAGAATCCGGGACTACCCCCCTGGACCAATTAGCTGCAGTTAACCAACGATTGACATTGCCGGCCGCTCCCCCAAGCCAACGGTTGGGTTGAACTCCGTTCAAATCCGCAAGAAGATTGGTACCAAGGGCGTCACCCTTGCCGATTCCGCCCCGGTAGGGTTCGTTCTGGGCCATGGCAGACCCCAGCCCCCCCAACAAAAAGCAAAAAATCCAACGGAACGACCTTCTGTTCATGGCATGGTACGTACGCCCCGACACCCCAAAGTTGCATCCCTCCCAGCCAACGATCTAGCCGCAGACGATCGGTCGGAAACTGCTGCCGTTGAACCCCCGCCGTCCCAAGCTGAACCACGCAACCCCATTCCACCAGACCCTACGACCTCGTTGGCAGTGCGCCCCGGCCAAGAAACAGAATTGGCAGAACCTCCAACCGATAAAAAACCATCTCCATGAATGCCTGTGAAAACTCTGCCTTGGCTATTGCCAGCCGTAACAACCGGTTCCCATAGGTTTCCGCTTAACTCCATAATACCCCAATAGGAGGCCCCGGCTGCCTGGCGGTTCGAAGTAGCATCGGCGAACATCCCCACCCGGGTTGGGAAACGAACCGATCCTTGATTCTGGTAGGTAATGTTAGCACCAAGCGAAGGAGGAAACGATTGCTCTTCGTTGGTTCCTTCGTACCTTAAACCCGTAACAAATATCAAATTAGTATTACCCCAGGCATATTCCCCGCTAACAGGGGTGACCGTGCCACGGCAGGCCTTCTCGAATTCCAACTCCGTCATCGGCCGCAAACCGGCCCAATCCAAATAGGCGCAGTTATCCATCCAACTCAACCAATTGCAGGCGATCCACTCCCCATCGTCGGTATGGTTGTAAGGGCTGGCTTTGTTGAGATTGCAGGCATAAACGGCGGGTATCGCCAAGGCAGCATTTCCGGATACCTGGATATCGATGCCGTTTCGATTAAGGTTCCCTGTTACCATGGCTGGAGAATCCACAGCGCTTTGAGGGGATCTGCCGGTACGGAAGTTCTGTTGCAAATACGAAAGCGTATTCAAAAAATCCCGGTATTGCCCTTGAGTTGCCTCGTATTTCATCATGTAAAAGCCTTGGTAACCCTTGGGGAATATGGCAGGCAATGGCCCTTGACGATCCCCTTCGTTGGCCGAGGAGGTTTGGTAATACAAGGCCCCGGTCGTCAACGAGTCCACCAAAATCGCATTCTCGGATGTAACCGTGTAGGGTGTTCGAGGATTCAAAGTCGGTGCTGCATAAAATTCCCCGCTCATGGTTCCACCGCTTCCCAAAGCAAAAGAACCCGTGGGCACAGCCACCATTTCGATGCCAAAAACCCTGACCTCCACCAAGTCGCGGTCCTGGACCCCATTCAACCCGTAATTCCATCGAAAACGAAGGCTGTCCAAAACCAGGGTCCCTGACCCAATCCCGGATCGGTAAACAAAAACACCCGAACCATTAGGAACCGCCGTGATCACCGAACCTGTGACCGCCGTGTGTTCAGCTGAAACCGCGCTTAGCCTGGCAGGTTCCCAAATGCGCCTGGCCACCATCGTAGCCTTGTTCAAGGTGGTTAATGGAGTCTTGTTAATCGTAAACGTTGTAGGACCCAAAACCTCCAAAATCCTGGTGTTGGCGTCAAGGACACCGCTACCACCGGTCAGCACAACGGGCATACCCACCCGTAATGAGGCCGTTGTTGGCACCGTTACGGTGGTTCCTGAGCTATTGGCTCCTACCAGCACCGGATCCTCGGTACCAACCCGGTACTTGGCAAAAACCCAGACCGCATCGTAATTGGCCGGCCCTGTGTTAATCCTCCAACTATTCTCCCAGCGCAGGCTGGCTTGTATGAAGGCAAAATTGGAGGAATTGTTGGGTCCGGCCGCCGTGTTCCGATTGCGCAAAGCAACATTGGTAACGGTCAGGTTGTTGCTCAACGCAAAATCTGTCCATCCCAAGCTGAATAAGATTACAAAAAGGCCTAGAATCCGCATAATCGGACCGGAGTTTAAAGGGCGAAGATATCTCGTTTTTGAGGTGTATAATCAATTGATAGACTATATAATGCAAAGAAACCAACCAAGCAAGGCGCTCAGACCCCATCTTTGCCCGAAAGACTTTGTATGAACCCTATTCATTCCCTTCGCCCCCCTTTCCTTTTTTTAGCCTTGATTATGAGCCATAGCCTATCGCCTTTTGCACAAACCGCCCCTCCCGATGTTTCCCAAAGGCCCCATAAGACGGCAATCCACGGGGATACCTTGGTGGACCCTTATTTCTGGCTTAACCAGCGAGAAAACCCCGAAGTCCTGGACTACCTGCGTGCCGAAAATCGCTACGCGGAATCCATGCTCTCCCCCACAAAACCTCTGCAAGAACAACTTTTCAACGAAATGAAAGGTCGAATCAAGGAGGAGGATCGCAATGCCCCGTATTTTGACAGGGGCTATTGGTATTACAGCCGGGTTGTCAAAGGCCAGGACTACGCTGTTTATTGCCGACGCAAAGGCAACATGGAGGCACCCGAAGAAATCATGTTGGACGCTAACGAATACGCCCAGGGTCATTCATTTTTTAGCATTACCGGCCTCAAAGTAAGCCCGGACAACCGGTACCTCTTGTTTTGTTTTGACACTGTGGGGCGAAGACAATACATTCTTGGGATTCGGGATTTGAAAACTGGTAAGGATTTAGAAGACCGGGTCTTTCCCGTGAATGGTTCCGCTGCTTGGGCTGCGGATAACCAGACCATCTTTTTTGGGACCTCCGACGAACAAACCTTGCGCGCCGATGAGGTTTGGAAATACCGAGTAGGAAAGGGTTCCGATAACAAAACATTGGTCTTTCGCGAGGAGGATGAGACCTTTAGCACCTATGTTTTTGGCGGAAAGTCCGGAGATTTTCTTTATATCCTGAGCTCCAGCACCTTGAGCTCGGAACAACGCTACCTTCCCTCGGAGCGACCCAACGATGAATGGACCGTAATCTGTCCACGTCAAAAAGATCTTCTATACTCCGCCGAAGACTATAACAAAGAATTTTATATACTAACCAACCACCAGGCTCTGAATTTCCGTATGGTCAAGGCGCCGGTAGGAACGGGTTCAACCGATCGATGGACCGAGGTGCTACCCCACCGACCCAGCGTCCGCTTAGAAGGTTTTGAGCTTTTTGAAGAATTTATGGTACTTGAAGAGCGCGAGGCCGGCTTAAAACAGCTCAGGGTTCGACGTTGGGATGGAAAAGACGATCATTACCTCCGCTTTCCGGACCCGGTTTATACCGTTTCAACAGAAATTAACAAAGATTACAAAAGCCGTGAATTACGTTATGTCTATTCATCGCTCACCACACCAACGCGGGTTGTGGCCTATAGCATGGACAAGCGTAGCGAGAGAATTCTAAAAAGCCAAACCGTAGTGGGCGGCCACGAGCCATCGGATTACCAATCCGAAAGGGTTTGGGTCAAGGCAGCGGACGGAACGGAGGTACCCGTTTCCTTGGTTTTCAAAAAATCACTGCGCAAGGATGCAGGCAATCCCACCCTGCTCTATGGATACGGCAGCTACGGCATTACCATGGAGGCCACCTTTAGCATGAACCGCCTCAGCCTCTTGGATCGGGGTTGGGTTTTTGCGATTGCCCATATCCGGGGTGGTGAAGAAATGGGCCGTGCCTGGTACGAAGACGGCAAACTCCTCAAGAAAAAGAACTCGTTCACCGACTTCATCGCCTGCGGTGAAGCCATGTTAAAACTGGGGTATTGCGAACCGGGACAATTGTATGCAATGGGTGGTAGTGCCGGTGGATTGCTGATGGGTGCGGTGGTTAACATGCGACCCGACCTTTGGAAAGGGGTGATTGCGGGTGTTCCCTTTGTGGATGTCATCAACACCATGCTGGATGCAAGCATTCCACTGACAACTTCCGAGTACGATGAATGGGGAAATCCGGCTGATGAAACGTATTATCGTTATATGTTATCCTACTCTCCCTACGATAATGTTCGTCCGATTGAGTACCCCAACCTCCTGATTACAACAGGCCTGCACGATTCGCAAGTGCAATATTGGGAGCCCGCCAAATGGGTGGCCAAGTTGAGGGATGTGCACCAGGGTAACAACAAAATTTACCTGGTTACCGATATGGAAGCCGGTCACGGAGGCAAATCAGGCCGTTACAACGCCCTCAAAGATGATGCCCTCGAATTTGCCTTTTTGATTGACCTTGCCAGCAAGAAACCCTAACGACGTACCGGCTTGGTCCAAACCCAACAGGTTCGGCAGAGGCTGCTTTCGAGTCGTTCTTCTTCATCATCCGGAAGCCCGGCCAAAAAATCAAGTCCGGTGATATTTTCAATGCTATCCACCGTCACGATGGTAGCTGATATCTCCACTTGGGAAGCTGCGTTTTGCATCAAGCAGGCTACGACCCTGTTTTGGGCTGGATGGTAGATGATTTTATAAAATCGGGTGGGAACCCACAAGGAACCCCATCGTTCGGGTTCAGGTTCAAGGACCGGTCCGGCCCAAACCATCAAACCCAGGGTATCCTTTGCTGACAAATCCGAGGCCCAGGTTCTGACCTGGTTTTCGAGGCGTTTCCAAATTCCTCGGTTAAAGCCAGGTCGCTGAGGAGAGACGTTGGCATACGAAAAACTCTCGTGCATGGCCCTTACGGACCAAGCCATATCGGCCGCAGGTACCAAATGCCCCCGATCCATCCCCGATCCTTTGTAATCTTCGTCTGAGGCGTCTTGACTCTTCAGCCGGGGTTCGTTCCAAAAACCACTGGAACGTTCAGCCCCACCACCAACCCTTTCGCGGTTCAGTCGGTAGCTTACCCAAATAGGTTGTTGGAACAACGGATCAAATGCCGTTTGATAGGCGGTGTAGGTGAGGGTAATAACGCGACGACTTCCATCCAGCAGAGAAGGATTTAGCGCATCAAAGTTAGAAAATTGAGGTTGGTCTAGGTTCTCAACCCGGTTTTGGGCTTGCAGATTCCCTGAGACAAGGCCAATAAGAAGAAGACCAACCCACCAAGGGTTGAAGGGTAAACTAAAGTTCGGACGTAGGTTCTTCACTGGATGGTTCTTCCGATGTTCCGGATTTGCGGGCATCCCAGGCCTTCTTCAAACCCAATCCGGCCCCGGCTGCCAGGAGTATGCTCAATCCCCCATCAATGGGGACGCCGGCTCCTCCGGTACCACCGCCCACGTTGTTGGGGTCATCGGGCGGTGGGGGTTGGGCCAGGGTTACCTGGGCGCAGAGGACCAAGGCCAGGATGGCTGCATTGAGGACTAAACGGTTGAAGATTGTACTTTGAAAGCAGCGAAGCATAACAAAAGATTTACGGTGTTGGTTGTTGAAGATTGGCAGTTGACTTAGCGGCGCAAGCGGAAATGGTAGCTTCCCTGGGGGCTCTGGACGCTGAGCAAGTAGTACTGGCCTTCCTGCAGGAAGGTCGGGCAGGTCAAGACCTGGTCGGAATCGTTCAGGGTTTCATGGCCCAGGACCCTTCCACTCAGGTCCATCCATTGGAGGGTGGCCGGCCCTTGACGCAAACCACGCAGGTTCAGGCGACCGTCGGATAGGTGGGCGCTGACTTTTTCAACCGACTCCAAGGCTTGGACCGCAGTCCCCTGGGCCGCAAAGACCAGGTGAAAACGATCCACCGCATCCCCGGCCTGAGCCGTGAAGGGTTGGGCTTGCCCGGTGACTATCGGAGTGAGCGTGCCCAGGCGGGTGTCCTCCAACCAGGCTTGATGGCCGGTCGTCAGCCCGCTCAGGTCCAAGGTCCAGGTATAGGCCGCCCCGGCTTGGGTATTCTCCAGGTGCAGGGGGATGCGGGTCTGCGCGTTCAGGGCCAATTCCGGCAAGGATTGGATGGAATAGTTCTGGCCCTGGGCATCCTTGGTGTACAGGTCTTGACTGGCGGAGACCCCATCGCTCACATAACGGGCCTCGAGGTTGGCATCGTAGGTATTGCTGGCCTGGGGCAGGAAACAAAGCACGGTTTCCAAACCAAAGCCCGATGGTTGATGGGTTACACGGGCTCTGGCCACATCGGCGCTTTGTTGTTGACGCACATAGGTGGCCG
>Ga0214921_10000455_pt1 | contig 76063 bp, 89 predicted proteins | sample LL1505_MetaG_FD_177992 | JGI IMG/M metagenome (GOLD analysis project Ga0214921, IMG submission 177992) | Freshwater microbial communities from Lake Lanier, Atlanta, Georgia, United States - LL-1505 | ecosystem: Environmental > Aquatic > Freshwater > Lake | place: USA: Georgia | collected... | reverse complement strand
CTCCTTGCGGGCCTCCCGCAGCTCCGCGATTAGGTCCTTCACGATGGGCGCCACGAAGAAGTTCTTCTTCTCGCCCTCGGCGATGCTGGCGTCCAAGGCGTCGAGGTCGATGGTCATGGCTCCTCCAACGGTTCGAGGTTCGGTTGATGGACGGAGCCACAAATGTCGCACTCGGGGCCGTCCGGTGACCAGCGATACGCGTGGCCGTAGCGCATGACGCGACGCGGAGCGGGCGGTAGCGTCCAGTCGGCGTACTTCGCCCGCGTGGTCGCCCACGCGCGGTTGGTCGTGAGTTCAACGACCTCGATCTCCTCGTCCGGTTCCACCTTGTAGAAGTTGTGGCTCTCGAGCATGAACCACAGGTGCGCGCCGTCGTCCGACCACTTCACCGAGCAGATGCAGTTCGCGAACGGATCGCCGCCCACGCTGCTCCACAGACCGTAGTGGTATGGCTTCACGTCACGGGCACGGAGGGTGATGAAGACAGGCTCGCTCATGGTACTCACCGATTCGATGGCGGCAGCAATGTCGCCGGGGTTGTTCGCAGGCAGCGTCACATCGACAGACCGGAAGTCCAGGCGCGGCAGGCTCATGGCTTCCCCCCATCGTGCGTGAATCGGACGAACCTCTCGCAGCGTTCGGGGCAGTCGTCGCAGTCGAACCCGCGGCCCCAGCACTTCGTCATGTCGTTGTCCGTGCGGATGTCCCGACACTCTGGGTGGCGGAACTTCGTGTGCCCGCAGTTGGCGCACGGCTCGGTGTGCAGGATCGGCGTGCGGAGCCACGCCACCTCGGCGCGGAGCCAGTTCACGTCGCCGGTCACGGCCACCTCCCGACGAGGCGCGCGAGGTCCGCGAGCCTGTCCAGCAGCCACATCGTGATGTCCAGCAGTTCGGTCATGAGTCCTCCTTGGTGGTGAACTCATCCTATCGCTGTACCTACCGAAGCGTCAAGCCTCTTTGAGATTCCTGCCGACAGATGCCTCGGCGGTGCATGGCACTTCCCAGCCAGGAACCCGCACAGTCATGCATTCCTCGAGGGTCTTGCGCATCCGCTCGAGCTCCGGCGGCAGCGGCTCGCCCTTCGTCGGCTTCCACTTCTCGAGGCCCGGCGGCGCCTTCACCTCGATGGCGACGGAGTCGTGGCACTGGTGGATGAGCCCGAGCCGGCGGTCGAGGTCCCACGGGAAGGCATGGACGATGTGCTGCTCGGCGACACGCATGATGCTCGTCTCCGCCGCGAGGATGGGGAAGTTGACCACCTCGTTCTTCTTCCCGTCCGTGAGGTTGCCGGAGCGCCGGCCGAAGACCGGCTCCTCCATGTACCCCTGGTGGCGGTAGATGGAGAGCATCGCGTCCCACGCCTGCATCCACTCGGGCTCGGTCTTGAGCCACGTCTCGTGGAAGTGGCGCACCTCCTTCGAGGTCATGTGCAGGTACGGCATCTCGCCGTTGTCGGCCTCGGTCGAGGTCAGCACCTGCCAGACCGTCATCGGGTCGGCCCAATAAATTGACGCGTAACGAAATGTCTTCATGACGTCGCGCATCGCCTTCGCCATGCCGCCCGGCGGCTTGCGGTAGAGGCTGAACCCCTCGGGTCCCCAGCCGTCCGCGGCCTTGAACTTGTCCCCGAAGACCTGGTACGCCAGCGTGTTGTGCGGGTCCTTCCCCTCGCTGAAGCACTCGAGCAGCAGCGGGATCTTCCAGTAGCTCGCCGTGATGCGGAGGTGCGCTTGGTCGAGGTCCGCCCCGACGAGGAGGTGACCGGGCTGCGCCGCGAACAGGGTCTTGAGCTTGCCCTGCCCCTTCCGACTGCCGATGTTCTGGAGGTTGGGTCCGCTCGAAGACAAGCGCCCCGGGGCCGTGACGTGCGCGTTCCAGGTGGAGCGCACGCGGCCGTCGTGATGCCAGATGATGCCCTTCTTCGGATCGTGGGCGCGAAGGTTTAGGGGAAGCAGCACGGTGCCGAGGATCTTGTTCTTCTCCCGGCGGTACAGGCGCAGCTCGCGGATGAAGTCCTCCTGCGGCTTCGTCAGTCGGCCGCCCGCGAGGTGGCCACGCAGCACCTTGTCGCCGGTGCCCGGCATGCCGGACTCGGTGTAGAAGTCCCGGGCCTCCATGTTCGGCGGGATGCCCAGCTTCCAGTTCTCGTAGAGGAGGTCGCGAATCTGGTCGGCGCTACCGGGCCGGATGCCCTCGACGTCCGAGTCGTCGTTGGCGCCGGCGCTCTTGAGGTCGAGCTTGGCGAGGCCCACTGCGACCGCGAGCGTCGTGAGGTTCTTCTCGCGCTTCTCGACGCTGGCTCGCGTCTCGATCTCCATCTTGAAGCGCGCCTCCTGGTCGACGTAGACGCCGATCTTGTGGAGGTTCACGCACATGTCCTGCGTGGCGTGGTCGACCTCGTGGAGGTCCCAGCGGCGGCTCTCCCAGCCCGGCGGGCGGAGCTCCTCGGGCAGGTCGCGGAAGGCGCCGGCCTCCTCCGCAGCGTCGAGCAGCGGCACCGTGATGCGCGCGTTCACCGCGCTGTCGGTGCAGTTGTAGGCGAGGCGGTCCCAGTCGTCGACCTTGCCGTGCGCGAGGCTCTCGCCCTTCTCGGTCGTCTCCCAGCGGTCCACGTCGGCGAGCACGGAGCCCACCGACTTCAGCCCCTTCGGCAGGTCCGGCGCCCGGAAGCGCGCCGAGAACAGCGTGTCGATGATGGGCTTCGGCGTGACGCCGAGCCACTGCTCGACGACCTGCCGGTCGTAGTACCCGCAGTTCTTGACGAAGCCGAAGCCGGTCAGGAAGTTGCCCTCGGTGGTCTGGATGCACCAGCGCGTGTCGGCTTCGGCGCGCCGCCGCGCAGTGTCGCGCGCCGGGACGAACCGCTCGATGCTCTCGACGCGAACGGGCAGCGGCATGTCGGCGCGCCGCGGGAACCCGGCGAACTCACGCCACTCTCCCTTCGGGAGCTTGTAGCGCGCGGCCGGAAGGAGGTACGGCGCGATGTGCGCCGCGAACCTCTGCGACGCCTCGACGCCGAGGCGCAGGCTCCCGTTGCCTGTGATGGCCGTGGCGCCGAACCTTCCGGTGAACCAGTCACGGGCGGCTTCGATGTCCTCGCGCGGGAACCCGCACGTCGCGATCAGCATCGCTTCGCGACGCCTGTCGCCTCGCTTGTGCTTGAACCCGTCGTCGGCGTAGAGCCACGCGAGGCCAACCGGACCCAGCGCGTCGAGCACTGCGGGCCGCAGGCGCCGCTTCGCTCCGTCGTACACGAGCCGAGCGAGCTCGGCGACCTGCCGGTTCGCCGAGGTGCGGTAGGTGTGCGCCTCGGCGCCCGGCTTGTAGCCACCCTTCGCCACGGTGGAGGCCACGGTCAACCCACGAAGCCACTGCGCCTTCTCGTGCGTGAGCTCGCGAGAGGCGTGGCCGCCACGAAGCACGGCCTTCGCCGCCTCCGCCATGTCGGGCCGGTGCAAGACAACCTTGCCGTCGACCATGCGAGACGAGTAGGCCCGCGCCGTGCTGTCGCCGAGCAACGTGCCCAGGATGGCCTGCTGTTCGTCCCACGAGTACTCGAACTCGTCGGAGAGGATGCTGTCACCTACCGTGAGCTGATCCGCGCGCACCCGACCCGACGGCGTGTAGACCTCGTGGTCGGGGGTCAGCGTGAGCCCTCGGGCGCCGCCCTTCTCGTCCTCTCGGCGGATGACTAGCCACTCCTGGTTCTCGACGCGCTGCCGGAACCAGTCGGTCACACGAGCCTTGACGATGCGACCCCACGGGTCGAGCGCCATGACCTCGCCCGCGTACTTCGACCGCACGAGCTTCTCGATGGGGGCCGATGTGCCGTCGGCGAGGATGACCGGCGTGCCCGTGTAGAGGCAGTTGTGCCCGACCTTGACCTTCGTCGGGTCGAGGAAGAACTCGCGCAGGATGTCGTGGATGCGCGCCTCGTCCTCGGGCGAGTAGAAGCGGGTCACCCCGTCGCCGCTGAGGATGTTGAGCCCCACGACCCCGCAGCGCAGCGCCTCGATCTGACCCTCGCGCAGCGCGCGGCCGAAGTGGTTGAGGTCGGGGTGCGCGATGGCGATGGAGCGGACCTGACAGGTCAGCGCCTCGATGCCGTCGGTCTCGAGGTCGTATGCCCAGAACGGGGCCTCGATGTTGTGGAGGAAGCGCCAGAGCTCGTCGGGCGTCGGGTTGAGGTAGCGCACCGGCTCGGTCCACCGGAGCTGGCCTGCGAACCAGCGCAGCGCCTTGGACAGGTCCGCCACCATCGTCGTGCGCCACCCAGGGCTCTTCTGGACGAAGCCGGGATGCAGGGTAGGGAAGACCTTGCGCACCGCTCCCTCGGGCTTCTGCTCGCCCGCCAGAGGCGTCTGCATGAGGGCCTGGTAGTTCTCGTCCACCCACACCGGGCCGCCGCGCAGGGCGAACACCGACTGCGCCTTCGCCGTCAGGGCGTTGGCCGCAGCCCGTCCCAGCGTGATGATGTGCTCGTAACGATCTGTCTCAGCGAGTAGCCTGGGTCGGCAGCACGAGGTAGGATCGGGGATGAGGGGTTGCGCTTGTGCGAGTCGCCGCCTGTTCTCCTTATCGAGAGCCTTGTGCAGCTTCTCCCAGGCGTTCTTGTCCGCGCCAGCCGAGCACGCCACGACGTGCGTGAGGTCGACGTCGGTGCGCTTCTTCCCGGCGGCGAGCAGCGCGAGGTTCCACTCGCTGCCGCTGCGCCCCGACAGGGGACGGCCGAAGCTAGCCTCGTCGTGCCCCGGCATCTCGGCCACGGCGAGGATGGTCGCGCCTTCATGCATCTCAGGTGCAACAGGCTGCCACGCCCCGGTGCGGTGAGAGCCGTTGGGGCCCAGCGGGCACACGTCGCAGCGGGCGCCACAGGCGCGGGGGTCGTAGCTCACGAGGCCACCTTCGGCGGGTAGAAGACAGCGACGGCCGACGGGAACGGGGCGCTGTTCGTCGCCGTCCCGAACTTGAGCCGGCCGCGGATGAACGTCACCTTCGCCATCGGGATGACGTAGTCATGCCACCACGCCGTGTCAGTGCGCGCGGGGAGCAGGCAGACGACAGTGGCGCCGGCCCGGCTCTCCCGGTACGCCTTCGCCACCCAGCGCCCGATCTCTCGGCCGTAGGGCGGGTTCATCCAGCACACGTCCAGGCTCCAGTCCTGTGCCAGCCCGTCGTCCTCGCGCGTGAAGTACCGAGCGCACTTCGCGTTGTCGGCGTCCGCGCACACGTCGAGCGTGAACCGGAAGACCTCGTTCCACTGGTCGAAGAACGCCTGCGGCGTCGCCCACTGGTCCGTGGCCGAGGAGAACATGAGGTCGGTGTCCATGCCGCTCCAGTATCTCTACCGAAGCGTCAAGTCAAGACCTCTCAGGCGCCCTTGGTGGGCAGGCTCTTCGCCGCGTTCTCGGCATAGTCGCGGACCTTCTGGTCCTCCTCTGCCGCCTTCGCCTTCATCTTGTTGATGGCGCCGCGGAGGTTGCCGCCGAAGGGCTTCTTCGACTCCTCGTCGGCGATGCCCTTCATCTCAGCCTGCATGTCGGTGAGCTGCTCGCTGATGGTCTTCGCCTTCTTCGCGGGCTCGGCCGCCGGCATGGTCTCGAGCTCAGGTCCGGGCTTGGGCATGGTGTCTCCTACTTCGCGCCGAAGCGCTGCTTGAGCATGTACAGGTCCTTGATGTTCTTCGTGGACAGGTCGCTCACGAAGTTGCTGAGACCCGCGGGGTAGGGGCACTCGCCGCTCTCGAGGATGAGCTCGTTGGTGCTCTCGCAGCAGCCGATGACGTACTCGGCGATCTTCACCGCGCTCTGGCACCCGACCAGATGCTCGATCTTCGGCAGGGCTTCCTGCCACGCCTTGATGGGGTCGAGCTTGTCGCTGCCGTAGTGGGCCGCGATGATCTCCGCCAGCGCGTCGACCTGCTCCGCCTTCTCCTGGTAGAGCCCGGCGAAGAGGCTGTGGTCCCCGTAGAACGAGGGCCCACGGCTCTGCCAGTGCAGCGTCCAGTAGAGGTGGTGCGCAGCGCGCAGGTCAGCCCACAGGTTCAGCAGCGCAGGGAGCATCGTGTGCCTCGGTCGTGCCGATGGTATCACAAACGCAAACGCCCCGCCACGAGGGCGGGGCCGAGCCTACGGTCTCGCTGGGAATGAGCTGCAAGGAGTGTCTACTCAACGGAGCTGGGTAGACACTTGTTGCAGTCCCAGGTCTACGATCCCCTCGTCAGGGGCAGTTCAGCGCGCCACTCCGACCGCGGGGGGCGGGGGCAGTCGCATGGACTCGGCGGGCGCCGGGGCCACCGTGCTGACCGGACGACCAGCCGCCGCGGAGGGAGCGACGGGAACGGTGCCGGGGACAGACGGGCGGGTCTGGGGGACACCGCCACCATCGCGGGACACGGGCTTGGCGCCCGACGCGACGGCCTTCTCGTACTGCTCCTTCGTGAGGAACTTGTTGATGCGGGCGTAGCTGCCCTGCACGCCCTGCTGGCCGGGCACGAACTCGACGTAGGCCTTGCGCCCGCCGTTGCTCGCCGACACGAACCATGCGTCGGAGATGTCGTTGCTCTCGATGTCCTCGTTGCTGAAGCCGAAGCTGGCGAGGATGGTCTTCATCGCAGCGAGGCGACCGCCGAACGCCTTCTTGTCCAGGCCGTCCACCGGGAGGTGGAGGAACTCGAACATCTTGAACCCGTTCGGGAACTCGACGTGGAAGCGACGGGCGTCAGCCTTGTCGCCGGCCTTCTGCTCGATCTGGAGGCCGGAGACCTCGTAGTAGCCGGCCTCGGGCTGGGAGGCGCCGAGGGTGGAGACGCCCTTGAAGCTGGCGCCGGAGATGTTGAACGACATGATGATGTACCTCGTGGTGGTCTTGGTGGTTGATGATGCCGCAGACTACCCTGCGGAAGGGACCGGGAGTGGCACTCCAGAGCTCTTCTTGGGCTCGTCCTTGGGCGCGAGGTCGAAGAGGTTCCTCGCCTTGCGCTTCTTGAAGGTAGCCCGGGCGATACCGTCTTGGCAAGCCCAGCGAAGATGAATCTGCGAAGTTCCGTCGCTGAAGCGTGGGTTCGACTCGGAGATAGCCTTGATAGAACCATTGATATCGCCGGTCGCCAGGATCTTCTCGCAGAGCTCCTCGGCTACATCGTCCTGCCACTCGAGCCCAGGCACGCGCGCCGGGACGTACCCGCCGGCAGCAGCCCGGAGGATCTCGCGCAGGTTGCCAGGGGTCTTCCCCCAGCACACGCCCGTGCGGTCGCCCGTCACCCACTCAGGGTTCGTCGGGTCGCAGAAGTAGACGCCCGGGAACCACGGGTCGGGGTAGGTCGAGTCGACCATCGCGCGGACGTTGATGTCGCACCAGGACGGCAGCACCTCGGTCTGCTTCCTCGAGCCGAGGCTCGGGCCGCCCGGCTGGAAGAAGCCGTCGCTGTCCGTGCCCGGGGCGCGCTCGTGGAACGTGAAGATGAGGTGCACGCCCATGTGCCGGGCGAGGCCCGACATCGCCAGCAGGTACTTGTTGAGCTGCTGGTAGGCGTAGAACTTGTCCTTCTTCCCGCTCTTCCCGAGCGGCGCCTCCTCGTGCCAGACGGCGAGGCTGCGGTCACAGATGTGGCTCGCGTCGTCGATGAAGATGGCGCCGTACTGCTTCGCGAGCCCGCTGTGCGAGAGGTACTCGAGGAGCCCCACGAGCTCGGGCAGCGTCTGCGGCGGCTCGGGGTGGATGGCCGGGGTGAAGCCCAGCTCGTTCTCGGCGACGAGCGCGATGGCGCTCGGCACTCCGATGCAGAGGGCGGTGGGGAAAGCCGCCAGCACGTCGCTGGTCTTCTTCTTCTTCGGCTTCCCGTAGACGGTGATCATCACCGCTGGGTGGTTGCTGGTGGTCATGGTGGTCTCCGGCCCGGTGGTCTTTCTCGTCGTAGGGCCAAGCACGACGAGACGCACACCCTCAGCCGCAGGGGCCGAGGGAGCAGAGGTTGAGCCCGTCGCAGGCTCCATACCGTCCGTAACACGAGAGCTCATTCTGAGCCTTCGGCCACTCCCAAGGGTCGACCGTGCGGTCGAGCAGGGCGATCTGGTGCTCCGCCCACCACAGCCACTTCGCGAAGTGGGCGTCCCGGTGGGGCGTCGAGGGCACCTGCTCACGCACGACCTTGCCGGGCTGCGTCGAGCAGATGAGGTTGAGGGTGAGGCCGCCGAACGCCTCGCCGTAGAGCTGCTTGCCCATGATGCGGAACGCCGCGAAGCCGCCGTCGATGGCGTAGGCCGTGGCGCTGCTCTTCGCGTTCACGCTGGCCTGGTGCTTGTGGTCCCAGATGTAGTAGCGGCCGGACTTGTCGCGGGTTACGAGGTCTAAGCGGCGAGTGAGCGTGATGGGACGCCCATGCTCTCGGTGGTCGGGCGCGTTTAAGGGCGTCACCTCGATGGTGGCACCGTCGGGGCTCCGCCACTCGCCGCCCTTCTCCTCAGCGACCCACAGACCCCACTCCCCTCGCAGGTTGCCCAGTACGGCGGTGACCGGGGACTCCACGGCTATGATGTCGCCGGGACGCTCGGGGAACTTCGCGAGGTAGGCGTGGAACACCTTGCGCATCTGCGGCAGCAGGTCGTGGCTGCCGTACTTGTCGCACCACGCCTGCGCGGCGTCCTCGGGCTCCAGGAACACGCTGGGGTCGTAGTGCTGGGTCTCGTCCACCCGCACACCTTCGCGCTGCGTGGCGCCCCAGAGCGCGTGCAGATGCGCCTGGAGGACGTGCCCGATGGAGCCCTTGGCGAGCGCCTCGATAGGCGGCGCGAGGTCCACGTCGTCGATGCGGTAGTGGTAGGCGAAGAGCTGGGGGCACTTCGCGAAGTTGCCGACGCGGCTCCAGCCGCGGCTCGACTTGCCGGCGTCGATGAGCATCTTCATGGCTTCTCCTTCTTGGTGAGGCCCAGGCCCACATGCAAGTTGCGGATGACGGCACGGTAGGCGTCGGCGACAGCGGGAGTGCAGCGCGGCCCGTAGTTCAGGCCGGGCGCGTTGCCGTATCGCTCGTGCTCCGCGCGCCAGCACTTGCCGGCCGCCGTGCAGCGAGGGTCAGCACACAATGTCTGCATGGCTACTCCTCGTCCATGACGAACAGCTTGCCGACGACGTCGTCCACGAGGGCCTCGCGGTCCTCCATGCCGAGCAGCTTCTCGCCCATGCCGTCGAGCTCGTCGGCCTCGAGGAACTGCTCGATGGGCCCGAACTTGTCGGTGAGGATCTCGACGACGCGCTCGTCGTAGGTCGCCGCAGCGACGACGACCTTCAGCAGCGTGGCCCGTCCGCCATGCCGGTCGAACCGGCCACGCCACTGAAGGAAGTCACCGGGCTTCCAGGGAAGCATGGCGAAGATGGCGAGGTCGGCGGTCTGCATCCCGTCCACGGCGATCCCGAAGGCTTGGCCGGTCCCCACCAAACAGCAGGGACCGGCGCTGCTTCGGAACCCGTCGATCATGTCGTTGCGCTCCGGCTCGCTTACGCCGCCGTGCCCAACCCAGACCGTCGCGTTCTTCACCTCGTCGCTGGAGCTCGCGGCCTTTCGGATCGCTTCACCCCAGCGCTCGGCTTCCCGGCGGCGCGCAGTGAACACGATGACCTTGCCCCCGCCCTTCAGCCCTTCGAGGACCTCGGCGACGACGTAGCTACGCTTTCGACTGCTCGCCTCCGCGAGACGCGCCTCGATGAGACGTTCCCGCGCCGGCACATCTTCATACTCTCCCCGGGCCTGACGCGCAAGCTGCTTGATGGCTTGATCGAAAGTCTGCGCGTCATCGTAGCGCTCCGGCTTGTCCTGCGCGGAGACCGGCAGGTAGACGACCTGGATGCGCGTCGGGGGCAGGCTCGAGTGGCTCTCGCTGTAGGGAACCTCGTGCGTGAAGAACGAGCAGCGGGCGCGGAGCTCCTCGATGTTGCTGCTGCCCTTGTCGTCGATGCCGCCGTAGGGGTTCGGCACCGCGTCGCAGTAGCGCTCCGCGAAGCGGCGGTAGCTATGCGCGAAGCCGCCAGGAGTGAGCAGGTCGAGTTGCGCCCAGAGGCGCTTGGGGCGCCCATCGTCGAGCGGCGTGGCGGTGAGGCCCACGCGCAGGCTCAGGCTCGGCAGGCGGCTGATGTCCATGATGGCGACCGACCACGCGTCCTTGTCGCCCGAGGCGGTCTGGCGGCGGGTGAAGCCGACCTTGCCGTCCTTCTCCTGCACGGCCTTCCAGCGCTTGCTCTGCCCGTGGATGTGCAGCTCGTCGAGGATGAGCACCTCGGGGCTGAGGTTCATCACGAACTCGGCGTTGTCGTTGAGGCTCTCGGCCCCGACGACGATGAACTTGCGCTGGCCCGTCTCGGCGCAGTGCGCCTCGTACTGCTGCCAGGTCATGTCCTTCTTCCGCCGCTCGCTCTCCGGCAGCAGGCGCCACGGGAGGATGTTCGTGTACTGCTGGACCTGCGTCCACCAGACGTGGCGGGCCTTGGCCGGGCAGATGACGAGGATGGTGCCCTCGCGCGTCAGCGCGTCGATGAGCGCGCCCACGGTCTTGCCGCTGTTGTGGGTGACGAAGCCGTCAGCGACGTAGTTCGGCATCTCCTCGGTCATGGTGAGGTCGTAGGTCATCTCCTCGCCATCCGGCTCGATGCTGACGATGGGGGTGAACTCCGCTTTGGGCAGGACCCCACGCCAGCCGCCATCGACCCCGTGCCGATGAGCGTGCTCTCGTGCCTCCAGCACCTCGAGGTTCTCGAGCCGGTAGTCCCGCTTGTCCTCATTGATGTGGTGGACGTGATGCGTCTCGGGGTCGAGGAACACGAGGCCGTCGTGCTGGCCCGACCTGACACAGCCGATGAAGTCTTCCAGCGACACACCCGAGAGGTGCGCCTCCATCACGAGGCGGTGCGCCGGTACCTGCGCGTGCCGCGCGCTCGACGGACGGTTCTTCCGCGGCGACACCCACTTCACCGCGTAGGGGTGCAGGTCCATGCGACCGACGCGCGGGTAGTACGGGTTGCCGGCCTTCTCCGCCGTGCGGCCCTGCTTCCGCCCGGTCTCGATAATCGCGACCTCGTCGCCTACCGAGAGGTCTCCGAGCCTTGTGTACTCGCCGTCGGGGCGCAGGAACCGGTGATCCGCGGTCGCGCGGATCGAGTGCCCCGACTCCGCCACCAGCCTGAGAAGAGGCTTGACGCCGGTCTCGTAAGCGTCAGTGACTTCGTTCAGTCGGCGGTAGCCATCCGCGTCCACCGACTGCGCCCGCGTCTTGATGTCGCGGTCGTGGCGTCGGCCCTCACGGGTCATCTTCACCAGCTTGGCGACCGTGGTCACATAGCCCTTCCCGGCGCGGTTCACCGCGATACGGGTGTCGCCAGCGAGGCAGCCGCACGGCCACACGTTCATGACCCACGGACGGCTCGCCGCCCAGGCCGCGCTGCGCTTCTGGTAGGGCGTCGCCATCTCGGCGACGTGCGGCTTGAGCTCGCCCAGCTTCACTTCTTGCGCGATGAGGTCCGCCCCTTGGCGAGCGCAGCGGTCCAGCGCTTCCGGGGTCGTGGGCCACGGCAGAACTGCCGCCGCGCCCATGCGCTCGTCCGCGTCGAACGCGACGCCCCATCCGTTGAGGAAGTGCTCGACGACGAAGGCCGCGTGCACGGGTGCGTAAATCTCTACGCAGGCGGGTAGCCCATCCTCGGGCCACTCGTTACGGGTGAGCCGATACCGCTTCCTACCGCGCACCGCCCATGCGAGTGTGCCGGGACAGTGCGTCTCTACGGCGACGGCGTGTTGGGCGAAGTCGGGGGCGACTCTGTAGGTGTAGTGGGGTTGGTCCCACATGCTGGCGATGCTCATGGTCCTCTCGGTGGTGCTCCAGAGGTATCGACCCTCAACCACCCTGTCAAGGAAAGTTGACGCTCCGGTTCGGGTGGGGTAGGCTCAGCAGAGCCAGGGAGGCTACCATGAACGAGACCGCACAGGTCATCGACCCCGACAACGACCCCTTCATCCAGCTCATCGAGCGGCACCGCAAGGCCCGGCACTGGTCCTTCGCTGAGCTCGCCCGCCGTGGTGGCCTCACGCAGCCCGAGGTCTCCCGCGTCGTCCACGGCATCCGCATGCCGACGCTGCGTCACGTCAGAGGCTTCGGCGTAGCTTTCGCGAGCACGCCCGCCGTCTTCGCAGACGAGCCCACGTCGCAGGCCGAGTGGGTGGCCCACCTCGTCGACCTGGCCGAGGGTGCGCGCCTCGCTGTGCGCACCAAGGAGGCGTGATGGAAGCGCGCCGCAACCCCAGATCGACGTGCTCTCCGACCAGCATGGCGGTCCCGTGCTGCGGATGGAGCCTGCCGACGTCTACGACCCTGCCGTCATCGCCTTCGCCATCGGTACGGGCAGTCGGCACGGTCAGATGTTCCTCGTGTACGACCGCGAGCCTCGTCGTTGAGCAGGCTGTCGAGCACGAGGACATGGACTACGACACGGCGCTCGAGTGGCACGAGTTCAACACGTTCTGTGCCTACCTCGGGCCAGGAACGCCTGTCTTCGTGTAACGCCTAGAGCCGCAGCATAGAGCCGCGTGTTATAGGGTTAATCACTTCGGTGAGGACACGCCATGGCGTATGCCGTACTTCCAGCAAGCTCGCTCGGCCGGGCGCCTACTCCGCTAGACGACGCGAGCGTCGGGTTCGTCATCGGGTCTACCGCCGTCGACCCGACCACCACCCCTCCCACGCTCTACGTGTGCGCCAACAACGCCCTCGGAGCGGCGGTGTGGGTGGTGGCTTCCGGTGTGGCGGTGCAGACGGGCGGCACGACTGTCGGCCACGCGTACGCGATCAACTTCGCCACCGGAAACGTGTCGGTGTCCTCGGACGCCACGACCATCACGTTCACCCCGCCTAGCGGATGGTCGAACCGGCTGGCCTTCGTCGCTTCGGCGAGCCAGACGTTCTTCCCGGCTGTCGGGCTGAGCGCGGAGCCTGGGCGAAACATGGTGACGCGCAACGGCTTGATCTTGAGCGAGGGTGTCGGAAACGACTACGTCACCTCGGCGCAGGGGGTGACGTTCGCCTACCCGCTGGAGGCCGATACGGTCGTTCAGATTTTCTTCTAGCTCGGCGCTTTGTCATCTTCTGCGTGAGCCCCCCACGCGGTAGAACGTACGTGCAACTCAGGCCAAAGGAGGGCCTTCAACATGGCACGTACGTTCGTCAAGGGTTCCGATATCGCCTCCGCGACCATCGCGACCAGCAACCTCATGGACAGCGCCGTCACGACCGCGAAGCTGGCTGACGCCAACGTCACCGCCGCCAAGCTCGCCGCCGCCAGCGTCGAGACCGCGAAGATCGCCGACGGTGCGGTCCTCACGGCGAAGATCGCCGACGGGGCCATCACCCTCGCCAAGCTCGCCGCGGACAGCGTCGACGCCAGCAAGATCGCGTCGGGCGCGGTCGGGACCTCCGAGCTCGCCGACTCGGCCGTCACCGCGGTGAAGCTCGCCGCCGACGCGGTCGAGACCGCGAAGATCAAGGACGGCCAGGTCACGAACGCCAAGCTCTCCACGGGCTCGGTGACCCCGTCGAAGGCCGACCTCGCCGCCGCCTGGACCTTCTCCGACCTCCGCGGCACCTTCGGCGCCGACGTGAGCGCCGGTGGGTTCAAGCTCACCAACCTCGCCAGCCCCGTCGGCAACGGCGATGCGGCGACGAAGCAGTACGTTGACGGCGTGGCCCAGGGTCTCGACGTGAAGCAGAGCGTGCAGGCCATCGCCCGCACCAACATCACGCTCTCGGCTCCCCAGACCATCGACGGCGTGGCGCTCGTCGCTGGCGACCGCGTCCTCGTGGCTGGTCAGACCACGGCTACCCAGAACGGCATCTACGTCGTGGCGGCGGGCGCGTGGGCGCGTTCCGCCGACATGCCGGTCGGCGCCGACGCCGCGGGCGCGTTCGCGTTCGTCGAGCAGGGCACCGTGAACGCTGACTCCGGTTGGGTCTGCACGAACAACAAGGGCTCTGCCGTGGTCGGCACGGACGCCCTCGCGTTCAGCCAGTTCTCCGGCGCGGGCAGCATCGTCGCGGGCGCCGGTCTCGCGAAGACCGGGAACACCCTCGACGTGAACGTGGGCGACGGCATCCAGATCGTCTCCGACGCCGTGGCCGTGAAGCTCACCGCGACGAACTCCGGTCTCGCCGCGGACAGCAGCGGCGTGAAGGTGCTCCTCAACGCCGCGGCGTCGGGCGACATCCGTCCCGCCATCGACGTCGGCAGCGCTGGTCTCGCCATCAAGGTGGACAACAGCACGGTTGACGCTGACAGCAGCGGCAAGCTCCGCGTGGCGCCCCTCGGTGTCACGGCGGCTCAGCTCGCCGCCGGCGCGGTGGAGACGGCGAAGCTCGCGGACGGGGCGGTTGTGACCGCGAAGATCGGCGACGCGCAGGTCACCTACGCGAAGCTCAACGCCGACGTCACCAGCCGCATCGGCCGTTTCGACGGGTACGAGAGCGGGGCGCTGTCGGGCACGGCTCCGTTCAGCATCACGCTGACGGCGGCTCCCCAGACCACGAACTCCGCCCTCATGGTGTTCATCAACGGCGTGATGCGCATGAAGACGCTGGACTACAGCCTCTCCGGCAGCACGATCACCTTCGACTCCGCGGTGGGTCAGCAGGGTGACGACTGGGCCGTGTACTACGGCCAGGCGTCCTGATAGTCGCGCTGCGCCGGGTGGGTTAACCAACTCGTCCGGTGCACACTAAGACGCCGCCCCGGGAAACTGGGGCGGCTTTCTTACGCGCCGGGATCACCTCAAGGAGACCCGCATGACCGCCACTGTCGTACTGAGCATCAATGGTTCCCTCCTTCGCGTCGAGTGCGAAGGCCTCGCCCGAGATAGCCTCCTTCCCAAGAACGTAGTCCTCACCGGCTGCAAGGAGCTCGACACCGAAGGGCGCGACGGACTGCCCTTGGACACGAAGATCTGGAGCGTTCCTGAGAGCCTTGTGATCTCGTACGCCGTGGGGAAGACGCGCGAAACCGAGCCCGCCGCGGCGGCGACGGTGGAAGTAGCCCCCGCCATCGAGGTGGTGCAGGAGTTGACCGACGAGCAGAAGGAGGCGCGCCGCAGGCGGTACGCCGCGAGTGACGCGCTGCTCTCGGGGAAGAAGCCGCCTGCCGCGAAGAAGCCCGCCGCGAAGAAGCCGGCTGCGCCGAAGAAGTAGCTACTCCACCAGGGCCCGGAGAATCTTCATGTGCCCGCTTCTGGGTCTCGTGTCGCCGACGCTCCAGCGGTAAACCGCGCGAGACGTTACGCCGACAACGTAGGCGATACGAGAAACCGTCCATCCGGTGCGCCGAAGATGCTCGATCTCGGCGCACCGTAGATAGCGCGGCTGAACCTTGCGGTGGCCCACTAAAGCACCTCCGACGCTACGCCGGAATCGTAACCCCGCGAATGACGAGCGGCAGGGCGAGCTCCCAGTTTCCGTTGGCGACAAGCGTCTGGAAGGCGTCCATGCGGTAGGTGGTGCGCCGCACCAGCTCGTTGGCGCTGGACTTGAGCCAGTCCTCGCGAGCCTGGAGGTACTGGTTGATGAACTGCTTCTCGTCGCCGCCACGAGCAGGGGGCACCGCCGGGAACTTACCGCGGATCATCGCGACGCCGCCGGCCCCGCTGTGGATGCAGGTGTCGTAGATGACGCCCCAAGACAGCGCGTGCTGGAGGCCCATCGCCTCGCACTGCTTGGCCGCGGGCTGCCAGTAGTGCGCGTCGAAGATCTCGTCCTGCGCGCGGTGCATCGTGGGGTCAGCACCGGCCGTCTTCAGCAGCGCCACGAGGGCCTGCGTTTCCGCCGACCAAGGACCGGCCGGGGGCTCGGCCGCGCTCTTGTTCGCGGCGAGGTAGGGCAGGTACGCCTGGAGCGCAGCGGCGTGCTGGCCGCCCAGCTCGATGTACTTCTTCACGACGAGGTCGAGGCTGCCCGACTTGTCGGTGCACTGGTGCTTGCCGTAGCTGATGCCGGCGCCGTCCTTGAGGATGGTGCACATCGCGTAGGCGGCGGGGCTGGGGATGCGGCCCGTCTCGAAGATGGACAGGATGCAGTCGATGGTGTGCTTCTGCTGAGGGGTGACGCTCATGAGTTACTCCGAGGGAGGCTGAGGGGAGGGGGAGGACGTGGCGCTCTTCGTCCCGAAAAAGTAGGCGAACACCATGAGGCAGACGTCCTTGACGAAGCCGAGGATGGTGAGGTGCTCCTCCGGGGAGAGCAGCGACGTGTCCGGACCAGCGATGAGCAGGTCCGCGATGTAGGCGCCCATCACGAGGCCGACGAGCCCGGTGACGAAGCGGGTGAGGTACTCCTGCTCGCTCTTCGCGCTCTGGTACATCCGGGCCACGGCGTACTGAATGCTCGCCACGATGGCGATGCCGAGCAGGATGGCCGCTACGGTGGAGGCCTTGGTGTCGTAGAGCGACGGGTACATCCGCTTCGCGGGCTCGACAGCGGCCACCGCCGTAGCGAGCTCCTCCGCCTGCTTGCGCGTCTCCGCCACCTGCTCGACGAGAACGGGCGCCGCTTCGACAGGGGCGCTCGGAGCGTCGTCGAGGCGACTCGGCCCCGGAGGCTCTCCGCCCGGCACATCGACAACGAAGTCGGGGGCCTCGGTGCCCTCGGTGAGGATCTTCTCTTGGCGGTCCATGATGCTCCTAGATGTCTTCGACCCAGACGATGGATGCGCCCACGTCGTTCGCGCTGGCGCTCGTTGCGGTGATGGTGAGGTAGTCGCCTGCCTGGAGAAACAGGTCGATGTCGGTGAGGGTCTCGGTCGAGTTTCCGTTCTTGTTCACGGCGAACGCGTAGACGAGCTTGCCCGCACCGACGCTGAACGCAGTGGCGTTCTGGTCGTAGGACGCAGCCGAGGTGGTCGCGTTGACGTTCTGCCAGCGAGGCGCGGTCAACGTGCTGTTCTTGTAGACCTTGAACAGGACGTCCTTCGTCCCGTCGCACGACACCGAGATGCGGTCGATCTGAAGCTGCGCCGTCGACTGACGGTTGAGGTACACGTTGTTGGCGCGGAGGGAGAGAATGGGGGTCTCTGTCCCGGCGCCCGTTGTGACGGCAACAGGAGGCACGGCGAACTGCGCGCCGAGAAACCGAACCGGCCCCTCAACAAACGCTCCACCCGACGCCCCACGCATGGCCACCGAGGTTCCCGTACCTGTGTTCCGGCTCTCCCAGGTCAGGTAGAGGTTCGGGTTGCGAAGCACCGTGCTGGTGCGCGTGTTCGCGTTGCGGATGACGTGCACGAGCTGAGGACGTCCCGTGAGCCCGTTGACGACGTAGAAGAAGGCGTCGCCGTAGCCGAGGTACTGGAACTGCACCCCGTAGACGTTGCCCTTCGTCGGGTCAATGGTCTGTCCGCTGGGCCCCGTACCGTCAAAGCGGTCGACGTTCCACGACGACTGCGCGATGAACTGCTCGGTGGGTGCGGTGCCCGTCGTCAGGATGGCGAACGTCGCCGCCATCCCCGTGGCGCCCGCGGCAAACGTCGAGGCGCCCGCAGTGCCAGCCGTCTTGCGGGCGAAGTACACGACGTTGGCGACCGCCTGGGCACGCCAGCCGCCCGCCGTCTGCGAGTAGTCAGCAGCCGCGATCTGGCTTGCGGTCACGCTCGTGTTGCCGCTCACCGTGACGGCCACGACGACGGGCGTACCGCTGTCGAGGGTCACCGTCACGTTGCCACCCGCCGCGGGGGCCACCGTCACGGTGAGCGTCTGGACCTCGACCGTTGCCGCCTCAGTGTAGAGGATGCCGAACGCAGTGCCGTTGTAGCCGAACTGGTAGCCCGCCTCGATGTTGTAGAGGCCCGCCATCTGGCGGTTGCCGGCCGACCCGGCGGTGAAGCGAGCGGTCCACTTCGCCATCGTGGCCTGGCCTGCGCGGTACTTCGCGACTTTCTTCGACGTCAGACGGGCGTACCCGTCTACCGCCGTGCCGCTGGTCATCACGGCCTCGCCATTGGCGGTAGTGACAGAAGCCCCAGCGCCGTACACGTCCGTCGTCACGAGCAGGGGGTTCAGCCCGTAGACGAACGCAACCTGCGAGGTCGGAGTGGGCGTGACGGTCTCAAGCTCGCCGAACCCGGAGAGCGGCCCATCAATGGTCACTCCTCCGACGGCCGGCCTGCCAGGGAAGATCTGCTGGCTCACGGGCTAGCCTTCTTCGCCTTGGCCTTCACGGAGGCGAGCTCCAGCTTGCGGATGCGCTTGTCCATCTCCTCCGGGTCGAAGTCATCCGGAAGGGCGAGAGACGCGCGCTCGCTCTTTCCGACGCGTGCCTCGAGGGCCGCGATCTTCGCGTCCACCTCGGCCTGCTTCACCACGCACGGAGGAGGCTGGGCACCGTTGAGCCCGGCCTTCTGGGCCTCGAGCTCCATCTCCTTGAGCTTCTGCTCGTGCTTCTGCTCCGAAAGCTTGGTCCAGAACTTCCAACCGGCGGCCCCGCCAGCAACGGCCAGAAGCGCGAGGATGACCGCGAGGCCGCTGTTCCCGCCAGCCGCACCCACCACCTTGGTGAGGTCGTCGCTGATATTTTGCGGGATGGGTTGCTCGACAACAGCCTCAGTGATACCGGAGGGCTGAGGGGCGGGTGCAGTGGTGCTGTCCTGACTATGAGCCGGGTCGGCAGGAGCGGCGGCCACGGGCGCGGCAACGGGAGCCGGCTGGGCGGCAGGCTGAATGGGAGGCACGGTGGTGTCCATGATGGAAGGCTCCTGGTCGTGGTACGGGATGGAGAAGACGAAGCCCTGCGGGATGTCGCAACCGTGCAGTTCTTCCGCGCTCTGAGGGTTCACCCACAGGCGCATACGAGCGACAAGGCTGTCGCAGATGGACGTTTCGAGTCCGCTGTCGAAGCCCGTGTCCATGTTAGTCGACGAGGTCGCGCGCGACCTTGGCCGCGAGCGGTAGGAGATGCTGCTTCAGCAGCTCCTTCATCTCTTCCTTGTCGAGCTTCTTCTGGCCGCGCTCGTCTTCCTTGAGAGCACGCAGAATGAACTGCGCCATGTGGAAGGCGTCGTTGCCGATGTCGACCATCTCGACGGGAGTGATGGGCATGATGCGGCTCCTATGCGGGCTGTTCCGGGTCGGGGTCTGGAATGACCTCTTCCCACGTTTCGACGTAGACCCGGGGAAACTCCCAGGCCTCCTCGACGGCTCGAGCCTGGAGCTCGGACGGCACACCGCGGACGACGGCGACGCACGACTCCGCCTGCGCGAGAGCGAGGTTGTCCTCGATGGACGCGTCGATAGCGATGATAAGAAGGCGCTGGCTGCGCTCGATGACCATGCTAGCCCCCGAAGCTCACGATGTAGACGCTACCGGCGGTCCCGTTGGCGCCGTTGGTCGCGCCTGCGCCAGACGCCGTACCGCCGGTACCACCGTTCGCGGTGATCGTTCCGACGCTGGCGTAGGGCGTACCGGTCGTGACCATGACGAGCCCGCCGCCACCTCCGCCTCCGCCCGCACCGTTGTTGCCCGCGGGGCAGTTGGCGTCCCCGCCGTTCCCGCCGTTGGCGGAGATGCGCCCGTTGTTCACGAGGTTCTTCGCGAAGAGGACCACGATGCCCGCACCCGAGCCACCGCCGCCAGAGATGGAGGTACCTGGGACAGTAAGCGTGATCGCTCCGCCCCCTCCGCCGCTCCCGCCTCTTGCGGGGAGGCCCGGCTGGCGCCCAGACGGCCACATCTGCGTGATACGTGCGCCGGTGGCGAGCTGCGTCGTGGTGCCCGCCGCCCCCGCCGCGCGTGTCGTGCTGTTACCGCCCGCTCCGCCGGTAGGCAGGAGCTGGGACTGGTTGTAGATGTTGTTGACGACGGACCCGCCCACGAGGCCGTTGCCGGCCTGGACAGTGGACAGGTTGTAGCCAGCGCCGCCGGCCCCGCTCGAGGCATCGAGGTAGCCTCGAACCGTGAGCGCCGCTCCCTGCACGTTCGCGACGGCGCTGTTTCCGTCGTCATTCATCGACCCGCCAGCGTCGATGGTGAGGGTGCCGCTGACCAGCACACGGTACCCCGCCGGCTTGTAGACGCTCGTCGACGGGATGTAGACGTCGCCCCACATGCGCTCCTGCGTCTGCGTGTAGGTCGAGCCGGGCGTCACCGAGAGGTTTCCGTCGAAGCCGTTGCCGAACAGTCCTGCGAGCACGGGAACCGACCCGTGCGTATGGTCTGCGCGAGCGTAGGCCGTGCTCACACCTACGACGGGCGACTGCCCGTAGCTGGTCGAGCTCACGACGGTTGACGCAGGCGTGCCGCCGCCACCGCCGCCCCCGTTGGTCAGCACCCACTCGGCGGCTCCGACAGAGCTGTCGGCGCAGACGTAGACATCACGGGGGGACGTGAGGCTGTTGATCCACATGCCGCCGACCACGAAGCCTTCGGATCGGTCGTCCGTCGCCGAGGGCGCTCCTTCACGGATGACGGCCGGGTACTGGGTATAGCTCATCAGATCACCCACCAGTTAGTGCCGTCCGTCGTGAACGTCGCGCTGGCATAGCTGCCGGCGGCGAGGACGTAGGTCGCGGCGCCGTCGATAGTGCCGCCCAGGCTGCCCACGGTGACGACGTTCGCGCTGTTGTTGATGCGCTTGACCGTGATCAGCCGTCCCGCCAAAGAGCCAGAAGCGATAGGAAGGTTTATGGTCTGGGCCCCTCCCGGATTCGCGAACACCACACAGTCGATGAGAGACACGGCGTAGGGCGAAGCCGCAGTCGTGACCTGCTGTACGGACAGCCGCTGAACAACCGTCGACCCCAGGACCGACAGCACCGCGCTTCCGCCAGCGTTGTTGTCGATGATGAGCGTTCCGGCGCTAGCCCGGCGCAGCCGGACATCGACTGCGGTTGAGGCCGGGCCCCAAGTGTGCGCGCCGTTCGCGTCGACCGCGAAACGCGCGTTCGCGTCTGCGGCGAGCGCGACGTCGAGTACGTTGTCGGTAGCCGCCAGCGGCGTGACGCGCACGCCCAGGTTGGTCCCCGTGTTCGCGACGGTCAGCTTTCGGTTCGCGACAGACGCCGCCGATGCTCCGACAGTGACCGTGTCGGTCCCGGTCGTCAGGTACGCAACGGCGCCGCCATCGGTCCAGCCCGGATTCGGAGGAGTGCCGTGAGAATGGTCGCCACGGGCGTAGTCGGTCGAGACCCCGACGACGGGGCTCTGACCAAAGCTCTGCTCGCTGACAACCGAGGACGCAGGGGTCCCGGCACCACCGCCAGTAGCTTGCGGAGTCGGAAAAACCTGCGTCCCAGCCATCAGATCACCTCGTAGCTGATCTCATAGTCGAAAGCGTTGTCGGCGCCAGCGTTCGGGCCGGGCTCGAGGAAGAACTGCCCCGAGGTATCCGTCTGGAACACGACGCCGGCACACGCCACATCGAAGAGCGTCGCCACCGCAGTGGAGCTCCCCTCGAACTGCATGTTGATGCTTCCAGCAGCCGCGCCGGAGAGGTTGTAGAGGCGGGGCGTGAACGTCGCCGCGGTACCGGAGGTCCGCTTGACCTTGACCCGCAGCACGTTGACGGTGGCGATACCGCCACCCGTGTCGATGGTGAGGTCCGTCGTGGCCGCGTAGTTCGTCAACGACCCCGTCACGGTGAAGACGTTGCCGATGGAGGTGCAGGAGGCGGAACCGCCGGAGCCGGAGCAGGACATGGTCTACCTCTTTCCGTTGATGAGGGCTTCCTCGATGCGCGCCAGGCGGGCGTCCATCTGGTCCATCTGGACCTTGAGCGCCGCGACGTCGGTCTTGAGCGCGGCGACATCGGCCTTCACAGCTTCACCGCAGTCGTGGTGCAGGGGCGCAGCGACGGCGGCAGGTGGCTCTTTGGGGCCGAACTCGTGCCATGTGAGGTAGGAGCCCCCACCACCGAGCAGCACAACCAGAACCCACGCGGGGAGCTGGATCGGCTTGTTGAAGTTCACGCCCGTCTCTACGATCTGCGTCGTCATCGTTCAGCCCCCCTCTTACGGCGTGCCAGAGTCGATTTCAACGATGAGCTCGTCGCCCGAGGTCGCCGGGTTCGTCTTGACCACAACACCCAGCGTCGCCGCCGCAGCAGTCCCGATGACCTCGAACTCAAGCACCGCCACGAGGCTCTCGCCGGGCACGAACGTCTGGGCGGGCACGTTCGTCACGATCTGGTTGTCGACGTAGTTCGCGATGCCGGCGATGGAACGCGTGGCGCCGGAACCCTTCACCAGACCGTTGATCGTCGAGACGTTGCCGGCGGTGTCCTTGCGGCGGATGTCGAGATTCCAGCGGCCCGTGGCGCCGGCGCCAGCGCCCGCCGTCGTGCCCCACGACACGCGAGCCCGAACCTGGCCGGCGAAGTTGACGTTGTAGGCGCAGCGAAGGCTGTAGAAGAGGGAGAACTTCACCCCAGCCGCGTTCGTGTCGATGCTGCTGATGGTCGTCGTGGCCTGCGAGACGCTCTTGTTGAGCGCCTTGCCGGGGATCAGAACACCGTCGGTGTAGGCCACAGTCGCCGTCGCCGTAGACGGCGGGGCGGCGTACCAGCCTCCACTGAACTGAGTGACGGAGTCAGCCATGCCTGTGCCCTCTTTCGGCAAACGGTATCACAGGTCGAAAGAGGGCGCTAGGTCAGCGTTCTAGATGAACTTTTAAGCGCGCCAGTGCTGGCGCACGTTGCCGTTCGCGGTGCCGGCGTTAAGCTTCACCACCAGATACAGCGTCCCGAGGACTTCCGCCGCCAGAGCCTGGTAGTGGTAGTCGAGGTCGATGCACGCGATAGCAACCCCCTTCGTGGCGGTCGTGAGGCCGAAGACCACGTCGGCGGTGTAGACCGTCGTGACGGGGATGTCGCCCGCGGCGTCGCGCGCCAAGTAGAACGTCACCTTCGACGCGCCAGCGGCGATGGTGTCGAGCTCGAAGTTGATGTTCTTCAGCAGCGCGAACGGAGGGACCGCCGCGGTGCGCGCGCAGTTCGTCTGGTCGGCCGTGAGAGTGAACACCTGGTACGCCGCCGTGAGCGCGGCCTGGTGCTTGTAGCTGATGCCTGCGTGGTTGAAGCCGCCGTAGCGGGGATCGGATGCCATGTGTACCTCCTACATCTTCTTGGTGGACTCGAGCTTCGTGGGCTCCTCACGCCGAATGACGGCCTGCGGCGAAACCAGTTCTACATCAAGGCCGAGCGCCCCGCGCGACCAGCTCAGGATTTCTCCGCGCAGGTCGGAGCGCTCTAGCGGGTTGGCTTCGTAGCGCAGCAGGAGCGCGTTGAGCTCGCCCAGCGGCGAGTTGTCGAACGCCACCGACCACGTCCCGCCGGGGATGTAGTAGCGCTGGTCCTTGACGATACCCACATCGGGGTACTGCTTCTGGAGCTCGCGAATCCGCTGCGCCTCCTCGGGGGGCAGGCCCATCAGCTCACCACGGTCGGGGTCGACGACGAAGGGGTCGGAGATCTCGGGGATGCGGATGAACGTCGTCCCGAAGGCGTCGTCCATCATCTTCCCGACGAAGGGGTGGATCTTCGTCACACCCTCGGCGGCGCCCGCGAGGCGCTTCGAGACCTTGCGCGGCGGCACCGCATCGCTGACCGAGCCCGCGAGCAGCGGGGCGATGAGCGGGGAGCGCGCCGGGTCAGCGATGGGCTCGAGCACACGAGTGAGCTTGACCTCGTCCATGCCGCCCTGCGTCAGGTCGCCGCCCATCAGGAAGTCGACCGGAGCCGCCCCCATCAGCATGTACGCTGCGCTCACCTGGGTCAGGTGGCGGAAGCCGGCCTCGATGGAGGACTCGGGGATGAACAGCTCCATGTAGGAGTGGTCGTCGCCGGCCATCGAGTAGTACATCCGCACAGCCTCGGTGCGGGGGAACGGGATGGCGGCGCCGATGCGGTCGCGCATGTAGGTCGGACGCTCGGACTTGCTGGGCCGCGCGACGGCGAAGGCCGCGAAGCGCTGGAAGTCCGCGAACCCGCCGCTCATGCGGAGATCCTGGAGGTTCTCGGCGAGCTCGACGAGCTTGCCCTCCTCCACCATGCGACCACGTCCCGCGAGCAGCATGCGCATCGCGCGCTTGGCCTCGGGAGGCGGCTCGCTGTTCGGGTAGGACTCTTCGAACCGCGTGATGACCGCGTAGTAGGACGACTGGAGCTCCGGCGGCATGCTCTCGACGTCGATACCGTACTCGCCCCCGACCTCGTTGTAGAGGACCTCCGCCAGCGCATCCATGCCGCGCTCACGCGCCCGCTTGATGCACATCATGCGGTACGCGCCCCACGGGCTGAAGATGTTGTTGAAGACCTGCTGGTTGGCGTTCTTCTGGAAGGCCCAGAAGGGGAACATGATGCCCACCAGAATCGAGCGGTCGGCCTTCGTCATGGACTGACTGTAGTCGTAGAGGGCCTGCGTCGTGAGCCGCGCCGCCGTGCGGGGGTCGTAGCCGACCTCCATGAGCGACACCATCGCGCCGAGGCGCTCACGCTCGCCCCAGGCTTCTGCGGTGTCCGACACCGTGGTCTGCCAGTCGGCGAGGAAGTCACGGATGCGCGACTTGCCCGTAGCCGTGGTGAGCGTCCCGCCCGAGCCCGTGAGGGTCGGAGAGAAGAACAGCGCGCCCTCACGCTCGATGGCGTTGGCGAGCTGGCGCGTGTCGTAAGACGCGAACACGCGCTCCTGCACCGCGATGTCGCGGATGTCGCGGTAGCGGTAGACCTTGCCACCCACCACGAAGCCGCCGTCAACGCCCTCGAGGATGGGGTTCACCTCGATGCGGTACTTCGACACGCTGAAGAGCTTGCCGATGTGACCGGCGGCTCGGTCGCCCTGCTTCTGGAGCATCGCTCGCGTGCGCTCGAGCACATCACGCGGGACCATGCCGCCGACCACCGGAACCTTCTGCGCCGCGTCCACGAGCTGCTGCCAGAACGGCAGCACCATGAGGTCCTGCGCCAGCACGCGGGTCAGCGACACCGCGGCCACACCGAAGCCGTTGGTGATCGCCATCTGGATGAAGTGGTCGACCGTGTTCGCCATGAAGTACTTCGGGCGCAGCACGAACGAGCCACGGGTCATGCGGGTCTTCATGTAGCGGTACGTGATGTTGAGCGCGTCGCCACCCGTCACCGCCGTGGTCGGGCGGTAGACCGAGCGGGCGAGGGCCTGTCCCATACGCTCACGCGCCATGCGCGGGATGTACATGTCGCTCGCGAGCACCTGGTCGGCCACGAACTCGGGGTTGTAGCCGTAGCGGTCCACGACGCGCTGGATCTCCTCGGTAAAGCGCGGGTCCCACTGCTCGCCCGCGATCCACTTCGTGAACGCCTTGTAGGCGTCCGGGGTGATGCCGAGGTTGAGCTTGACGAGGATGTTCTTCCCGAGTGCTGCCGAGCCGTAGCCCCCCACGAGCGCGGCGACGCGACGCGCCGCCTCTTCGCTCTTGTAGATGGACCCGACGTCGGTGAGGAAGACCTCCGCCGCGTTGACCGAGCTACCCGAGAAGAGTGCGCCGCCACGGCTGGTGTTGCCGGCGATGTAGCTCATCGCCTCAACGAGGCGCATCTCGTGCGTGGGCCGCGGGGTCGGAGAAGCCTCGACCGCCTGGCGCATCGCCGTCGCCAGCGCCGCGCCGAAGTCCGTCTCGTTCTCCTTCGTCTGGAGGTAGAGGAGCTTGTTCACGGCGCTTACTGCCGCGTCCTGCGTCGACTGGCGCGCCGCGTCAGCCAGGCGGAACGTCGCACCGTTGTTGTCGAAGCCCAGTAGCTCCAGCGCGCGGTTGCGCTGCGCGCCGGCCGGCTGGTTGAGCGCGTCGCACAGCAGCTCGAGGCCCTTCTTCTCTTCCGGGTTCAGCGAGTCGATGGCCCGCTTGAACATCTGACGCACTGAGCCCATGTAGTCGTGGCCCGCCGACACGATGGGGCGGCCCGCCAGACGACGGATGTCGCCCTCGCCACCAAGGTAGCGGTAGAGCACAGAGCTACGACCAACCTCGAGCGCGTCGTTGGTGAGCGACACGGTGTCGCCGACGCTCTGCTCGACGACGGCGACCGTCGTGTTGATGGCGTTGCGGAGCTCCGGCGGGAACCCGCGCATGCCGTTCTCGCCCACCACGTCGCCGCCGAAGAACGTCGCGGCGACAACGCGCGACGCCTGCTTCGCCTTACCGGTGAGCATGCTGTCATCGTCGTTGTGCGCGATGGCGCTCCGCAGCGACTCGACCGCGTCGTCCTCGGGAACCGCCGCGGCGGAGGTCCTCGAGCCGGTGAGGTCGAGCAGGATGCCCTTCTTCCGCGCCGCAGCGACGGCCGTGTCGACCTCGCGCGCCGCCTGGAGCTCTGCCAGGTCGTCGAGGCTCCAGTCCTTCTTCCCGAGCACGGGCACCGGGAACGAGACGTGAGGTGCGTTCGCCGCGGCCTTGTTGCGCTGGGCCGTGGTGAACTGCTTGGCGAGGTCCTCCACCGAGGACATCGGAATGCCCTTGCGCTGGGCCTCCTTCGACAGGACATCGAGGAACCCGGTCTCCTCGCGCGCGTTTGTGCCCAGGATCTCCTTGCGGAGGACCTGCTTGATGGATGCGCCCGACTGCTCCGAGGTCTCGGAGAGGAGCTTGTCAAAGACCTGACGGACCTCCGGCTGGAGGTTCACTCCAATAACCGGGTCGGAGATGCCGCGGTAGATGTTCGCGATGGTCGTCTTGAGCGTGTCGAAGGCCGACTGGACCGCCGGGTTGTTCGGCGCCACACCCGCGCGGACGTACTCCTCGAACGCCTTGGCGAAGAGCTCCTCGGCCTGTTCGACGTCCGCGGGCGACCCCTCGAACTCGCCGTACCGATGGCCGGTGATGCCGACGCCGCGGCTCATCACCCACTTCGCGATGGCGTTCATGTCGTCCTGGTCGAGGACGTTGCGGCGCACGACGTGCGCGACCTCGTGGAGCACCGTCGAGGCGTCCGCCCCCTGGAACAGGATGATGACGCTGCGGCCGTCCGCCATGAGCTCGGTGACGCCCTTTACGTCGCCGGTCGGGCTGATCTGCTTGAGACCGCGGCCTTCCTCGGGAGCCTGCGCGAAGCTCTCACGAAGCGCCCGCTCCGCGTCCCCTCGAGCGCGGAACTCTGCATCCGCCGCCTTACTGAGAAGACCCTCAAGCTCGCTCTGCTTGATGGCGTCCTCCTCGGCCGCGGCGAGCGTCTCGAGCTTAGAGCTGAGGTTCTCGTAGACCCGGACCTTCTCAGCCGGCGCCAGGGTCGACGCCGCGATCTCGCCGAGCAGCTTGTCCGTCGCCTTCGGCGAGCGGAGCTTCTTCACGTCGGCAAGCGCCTTCTTGAGACCTTCCGACATTTCTTCGGCAACGACGGGCGCGACAGCCGCCGGCGTGATACCGGAGGGCTGAGCGGGGCCCGCGCTTACTGCTTCTTCGACCTTGGTGGTCGCGCTGCGAATCTGGTCAGGATCGAACGCGACGTACTGCACGTTGCCGCGATTCCAGTCAGCCACGATGCCGTCGAAGCCGACCTCGCGCAGCGCAGCGTTGACCTCGTCAGCCGCGCGCCACGCCGCGTCGCTGCCCGTTAGTCCGCGGACCTTCGCCAAGTCCTTGGACAGATCCGTGAGGACGCCTGCGTAGGGCCTGTCGATCTCGCGCAGGGTCTTCTCGGGGATTCCCGCGTCGCGCATCTTTCCGATGAACCGGTTGAACAGCTCGGGGTCGGTCTTCGCCGACTCGATCTCGTTGAACGGGCGCTTCAGCGACAGGTAGTACGCCCCGACTTCACCGCCAGGACGGAACCCCGCGAACTCCTCCGCGAGGCCGACACCGCCGAAGTACGCCCCCGGCCCGAGTTGGACCGACCCCGCCTTGGCGGCGGTGGGGATCACATCTGCCGGGGTTCCGCCGCGGTACACGATCAGCGGGGTGCCGGCGTCGTCGACGACCTGAGACCCGCTGAACCACGACGCGAACTCCGGCGCGGCAGTCGTCTGCGCCTTGGCCGATTCCGCTGCGTCGCGGGCGGCCTTGCCCGAGGAGAACGTAGACCCGCGGTGCGGCGCCGCGGCCTCGACCCGGGCTGCGGGCGGAACAGCCTCAGCAGCCGCCGCGGCAGGGGCCTCGGCCTTCGGCTCGACCTGGAACACGGGCTCGGCCGCGACAGGCGCCTCCTCGGCGACCTCCGGGGCGACGCGCTCCGCGGCGGGAGCCTCGACCTTGGCCGTGGGCTCGAGCTCGGCGAGGCGGGCACGAGGCTCCTCGATGTTGCGCTGGAACGCGGCCTCACCCTCGGCCAGACGGCGCTGGATGTCTTGCTCGCCACGAACCAGTTCGGCGCGGATTCGACGCCGCGGAATCTCCCGAGTGGGCTCGAGGAGAGATGCGGTCACTTCAGTCGTGGGTTCGGCTTCCTCGAAGAGACGCGCCGTCGGCTCGGGGGTCTCGCCGCTCTGGAACAGACGCTCGAAGCCAGCCGAGCGCTGCGCCGGAGTGAGGCGCTGCGGGGGCAGCGCTTGGGTCATCTCGGCGGCCATCTCCTCGGGCGCACCGGAGGCCACGCGCGCTTCGACGGCGCGAGCGATGTCCTCGTCGCTCATCGTCGCGGGCAGCGCCTGCGTGATGTCGAGGTCGATCTCCTCGGGAACGGGCGGGAACACGCGAGGCGTCGGCAACATCTGGGGCTGCGACACGACCGCGACCGGTGCGCCCTTGATGGCGGGCTGGCCCGCCTTGACGCGCGCCTCCATCATCTTCTCGGCTTCGTCGACGCCACGGCGCATCGCAGCCACAGGGTTGAGGCCCTGCGGGGCCTGGATGCGGCTGAGCTTGTCGCCGACGAGAACGTAGATGGTGAAGGCCTCGTCGACCTTCGGCTGGTCTACGACGACGCGGACGTCGCCCACCGCGACGGCGCGCGAGACGGCGCCGTCACGAGCCGCGCTGAAGATGCCCGTCTGGAGGCCCTGCGCGCCATAATAGTCCCGCGCGTTGCGCGAGACATCGCTCAGGATGGTCTTCGCCTGCGCGAGGTCGGTGACGTCCTCCTCGATCATCAGGACGGGGAGCTTCGCGACGAACTGAGCCGCGAGGACGCCGTGGGGGCTAAGCCCGGCCGCCGCCGTCAACTTGGTCGCCGCCGCAGCGGCGGCCTGCCGGGTCATCGCCGTAGGCGCGGTCATCACCGCGGGCGCGCCCATGAGCGCCGGCGGCATCGCCGGAGCGGCGGCCGTGGGCGCGGCGGGAGCGGCGGGAGCGGCGGGAGCAGGAGGTGCGCCACCGGCAGCAGGAGCCGCGGGCGCGGCGGGAGGAGCGCTGCCGCGGGGACGGCCCGTGTACTTGAGGATCTCAGCGTCTGTCGCGTCGCGGATGGTGGGCAGCAGCTCACGGTAGAGGTCGAACGAGTCGACCCCGCGCTTCTTTGCCTCGGCGACGACCAACTGGTCGACAACGGTGACCGCACCGTAGGCGTCCTTGAAGTCCATCTCGGGGCGCGCGTTGCGCACCTGGCGCAGCCACAGCACACCGCCAGGAGAGAGGCGGATGGGGTCGCCGCCCGGCGTCTTCAGCGACACGTCGTCGAAGACGTTGAGCGGCTCAACGCGGAGCTTCGCCTCCTTGGCGATCTCCTCACGCAGCAGCGCAGCACCCGTGGCGCGGGCCTCGTTGTTCTTCTCGATGGCGGCGATCACGCGGTCGAAGAGCGCGATGTCTGGGGTCTGGAGGTCGACGACCGTCTTGCCCTTGATGCCGGTCAGCTTGCGGTCGAGTCGACCGCGAAGCTTGTTCTTACCCGGCGTGTAGACCACCTGCCGGATGATGTTGTACTTGGCCTGCCCGTACTCCGGGTGCGCCTTGAGATCCTGGCGCACGAGGTCGGCGAAACGCTGCTCGTCCGTAAGAGCGACGGGCGCGTGGGTCGCGACGATGTCGGCGATCTCGTCGATCTGCGCAGGGGTCAGCACACCGGCGCCGCCGATGACGGCCTTGCCGAGCACGTCGCGCGTCGTGCCGCGGGCGAAGTTCTGGGCGTACTCGTCGATGCTCTTCGGCGCGTTGGCGATGTAGGACTGCTTGGCCGCAGCCGCGCGGTCCATCAGGTCGTGCGTGTCGAAAAGGCCCGAGTAGGTGGGCAGCGGGACGTGCTTCTTCGGGAGCTTGCCCGAAACGATCTCCTTCCGCTTCGACGGATGGAGGAAGACGCGCTCGGCCGCGAACTCCTTGGACGACGGGATCTGCGAGCCGATGAGGGACGCCATGTCCTCGCGCAGGATGTCGGTGTTCGGGTCCACGAGCTCAATGAGCGACGCGGCGTTCGCGTCGTAGCGGTCGAGCTGGTCGGCGAGGCCGGGGGAAAGCTCGCGCAGCGCCTTCTCGGCGTCCGTCGCCTTGACGTAGTCCTTCGCCTGGCGCGCCTGCGCCACGGTCTCGAGGAGGCCGATGGCCTTCGCGCCATTCTTCTTCACGTCGTAGGCGCGCTTCGCAAGCTTGCCCGCCTTCTGGGCGGCGCCGCCCGCGAGCAACAGATCGGGCGAGAACGCCGAGGCGAGGAAGCCCGCGGCCATCGCGGGATAGCGGACGTAGGCGGACTCGTCCTTGGTGTGCTCGATGGCGTACTCGAAGAGGTTCGAGCCGGCTTGGATACCGGTCGCCGCGTCTTGCCCCTCGAGCTTCGCGACGAGCGCCTCCTGCGGGATGTCGATGACGCGGAACAGCACACCGAGCGGGCTCTCCTGCCGGTAGACCGCCTGCTGCTTGTTGTTGATGCCGACGAGCTCCACGTTCGGGCCGAGCGCCGCGAAGAAGCCAGGGGCCTTCGCACCCTCGGTCACCTCAACGTCCTGCATCGTGATGGCGGGCGTCCACTGGCCGATGGTCTTGTAGGCCAGCACCTCGTTGATGGCGCGACGGCGGAACTTCGGGAAGAGCTCCTCCGCCTCGGCGCTGCCCGGCGCAGCGCCCGCGCGCTGAAGCAGGTCGAGCGTGCGCTCGGTGATGTACTGCTGGGTGTTGCCCGTCGCAACGCCACGCCCGTAGAGGTCGTAGATGCGAGACGCCTTGGGGTCCTTCTGGAGAGCCTCCGCCAGCAGGGAGCTCGCGAGGTAGCCGTACTCGCCGGGCTTCGACACCTCGGGCAGCTCGGTGGAGGTGCCCGCCGCCATGTAGCCGCCGGAACCCAGCACAGACCCCGCCGCGGCACCGACACCCGCACCAATGGGGCCGCCCGCCGCGCCGAGCATTCCACCCGCCGCGGCTCCGCCACCGCTGAGGCCGCGGTCGGCGCCAGACTTGATCAGCTCAATGGGGCGGTCGTCCGCCTCGCCGCGCTGGGCCTTCTCCACGGTCTCGGCCGTGCGCCGGAACACCGCGAGGCGCTCGTCCTGGGGCAGGAAGCCGAGAACACCGCGCTCGCGGCCAGCCCGCATGATCTCATCGAACGTGCGCCCCTTGGTCTTCGCCTTGTCGATGCTGTCGAGGTCGACACCTTGGGCCTGCGAGATTCTCTCCAGCTCGCTTTCCTCCATGCCGAGGAGCTGCGCCGCGTTCTTCTTCGCGGTGCGCACACCGACACCAGAAGCGTCGTATACCTTTCGCCAGTCGACCTCCTTTTGGAGGTCCGGAGGCAGAACGATGTCGGCGGCGGGCGGCGACTGGGGCGCGGCGCCGGGCTGGGCGCGCGGCGCGCCAGCCTTGACTTCGGCAGAAACTTCGGCAGGAGTTGGGAGTTTGGCCTTGCGCAGTGCGGCCGGAGCCGTTATCTTCGGGGAAGAGGGGAGTGCGCTCTTCTGAACCTTGGCCTTCGTGGGCTCGGCAGGCGGGAGCAGAAACGACGGGATGCCGCCGGCACTCTTCGCGGGTGCGGGAACCGGAGCAGCGGGGGTGGGCGCCACGGCCTGCTGTGCGGTGGGCGCCTGCGTCGCCGCCTTCTCGCTCGCCAGGGCCGCCTTCAGCTCTTCGTAGTTGCGCGCCATGCTTCACTCCGTCTCGGCGCTCGTAACACAGACGCACGAACGCCGCCCGCATCGTAGCATAAACCACGGCGGATACGGCGCTGGTGCTGGCGCATGCGCTACTTGATGGCGTCGATGTCCTCTTCGGAGTACCCCGACCGGCGCAACGTCTCTCGCAGGTCGGCGACCCGCTGGAGGCTGTCACGCATGTACTTTTCATAGCTGCCCAGCGACGCGTCTGGCGTAGTCGCCTGACTGGCGGCGGAGACGTAGCCTTCGGCCAACGTGTCGTACCCGCGCTGGGCGGTGCGCAGCTCCGCTTCCTTGGCGCGTGCGTTGGCGGCAAACTCGGCCGGCGAGCCTCCGATCTCCACGACAGACGGGTTGGGGTAGACCACGAGTTCCTGCCCCGTCCGTCCCGACGGGTTGCGCACGACAGCCCCCTTGGACTTGCCGAGTATCTCCCAGTCTGGCAGGCGGCTTTCTACGCCGTACCGCAGTCGCGCTCGGCCTTCCGGGGTCACCGCCTCGTTGATCGTCTCCCCGATGAAGCGTCCGGCCGCGGTGCCTACGTCGGCCGCCAGGACCGGAACGGCCAAGTTCGACGCGCCGAGCGACGCTAGCGTGGCCCCTCGCTTGAGGGGGTCGTACCAGGAACGCCGCTCCGCCGCGCGACGGATCGCCTTCTCCCGCAGGTCGCGGTACTTGCCCATGTCAGGTACTTCGGCGGCCGTTCCCGGAGCCACACCCCGCGTCAGGTCTGCTTGTTGCTGTGGCGTCAGCTCGGTGGCAACACCCGTGTCACGCGCGGCGCCGCTGTCGAAGATGCTCCGCTCCACGATGGCTTCGGCGCCGGGGACGGCCGGCTCCTGCTCGGGTGCCGGAGGAGGCGGAGGAGGCGGCGGGTTGCGCGGCGTGCCGCCCGCAGCCGCCTTGGGCTTGGCCGCGCCGCCACCGCCCGCCGGAGCGGTGGCCTTGGGCGCGGGGGCCGACGGGGTCGCCGGCTTGATGGTGCCAGGCTTCTCGAGCTTCCTTCCCATTATCGTACTCCTCCGTTGGTCGGAGCGTTACCCTGCTTGGCGCGCAGCGCCTGCTGGCGGAGCCGCTGGAACGTGGTGAGCGGCGTCGCCTCCTGCTTGGAGAAGGGCTGCACTCCGAAGGTCGTGAACGAACCCGCGCCAAGGTCTCGACCCATCGGCACCGTCTGCGGCTGGTTCGGCTGCTCGGACGCCATCTCGATGCTCGTGTCGAAGTTCAGCTCATCGTCCGCGGGCTTTGCGGGCGCAGGCTTCGTGGCTCCCACCGGCGGCTTCTTGGTAGCGGGCGGCGCGGCCGGCGGCGTCTTTCGCAGGAAACTCGGGCCAGTCTTCTGCTCTTCCGTCACCAGCTTGGTCGACGCCGGTGGCAGGATCTGCGAGCTGGGCGGTGCCGCTGCTTCGGGCTGGGCGGGAGCCCGCCTGCGTCCGAGCGACTCGACGGCGCGCCGGAGGAACGGCGACACGGCGATGTTCGTCTCCGTCCCGGGGAGCTGAAGAACCGGAGTTTCTCCTTCGATGTTAGAGCCCAGACCCTCGACCTTACCCGGCGTGGAGTCAAACAGACTGAGGTCGGTCCCGCGACGGCCGCGCATCCGCTCGCGCGCTTCGTCGGCCAGCGCGCGGACCTGCGCCGTGTAGGCGTCAGCGTCGAACTCAGGCATCTGACCGAGACCGCGACGGGCGAGGTCTCGCGCCTTGTCAGCCTCAGCCCGACGCGCCGTGAGCACCTGGGCGCGACCAGCGAGGTCACTGACCTTGGGGTCTACGTTCTTGTCGAGCAAGAACCCCATGATCTGCTCGTCGAGTCCGCGCTTGCGCGCCTCGTCGATAGACGGCAGACCGGTCTCGAGCGGAGCGTTGCGCGCGCTGTCGGGCAGCGGAGCAAGCGGCGGCAACGCAGGACGTGCGGCCTCGGCCTCCGCCCGTGCGCGGTCGCCACGAGCAGCCTCGCGGCTGGTGCGAATCTTCTCGACGAGCGTCGGCTCCGCGGCCGAAGGTCCAGCTTCGAGGCCCTCCTCGCCCGGCTTGCGCCGGAAGAGACCGCCAACGGTGGAGCTGACCGCACCCGCCGCGCGCTCGAGCCCCGTGGCGACCTTCTCACCGAACGAGGGGCGGCGCGCACCGTAGTCGATGCGCGTGACCTCACCCTCGCGGGTGACCTCGGGGCGAGGGCGGCCGACCGGAGGCGCCGTCACCATCGTGGGTCCGGCCGCCGGAGTGGGTGCTGCGGCGGGAGGCGCGATTCCAGCGGGAGCCGCGACCTTTTCGCCTTCCTTCAGCTTCGCCTCGAGGTCGCCAAGATTGGCGTAGGGCACGACCTTGGTGTCGAGCGTGCCGCCGGTGGGCGGGGCGACCATCTGGACACCGTCGACGTTGGCCTTGTAGGTCGCGCCGTCCTTGGTCTTGACGTAGGTCACGTCCTCCGCCGCCGGAGCCGCCGCGGGAGTCGGAGCCGCCGCGCCGCCCGTCGCGGCCGTCCCACCCGTGACGAGCAGGTCCTGGCGCTGGAGCTGCTCGGTGCGGGCTGCCGCAGCGGGGCTCGTCACAGCCTGTTCGCCGAGCGCGGTGAGCGGGGGCTGCGCCGCGGGACGCGCCGCAGGACGAGGCGCCTCGGTACGAAGCACCTGTTCCGTCGGCATCCCCGTCGCCCCGCCAAGCTCACGCTGCGCCTTCTCGGCGAGGCGAGCCTGGCGGCGCGCCCCGGGCGTCTTCTCGGCATCGGACAGAAGCACCTCGTACTTCGCGCCCTCGCCGAAGACGTACTGGCCACCGTTGATGCTGAACGCACCGTTGCCCATCGCGCCCAGCGTGCTCGCGTTGCGCTTGTCGCGGTAGCCCTCGAAGGTCTGAACGCCCAGACCCTGGATCTGGTCCGCGCCGACGACCTTGTACGGGGACGCCTTGTCGAACGCCTCCTGGTCGGCCTGCTCGTAGACGCCATACCGAGGGTTGCCGTCGGCATCGAAGAGCTGGGCCTTTCCGCCCTTGAGCTCGTCAAGCGTGAGGTAGTGCTGTGCCGTGTCGCCGTTGCCGTAGAACACCGCGGGCTTGAACGTCACCCCGGTGGGCGCCTCGCTGAGGGACCCGACGCTGCTGTCCGCACCCACAACGTAGTACTGACCGTCGGCCTTGAAGTAGTGGTTGCCATTGTCGTCGAAGGCGACCTCTACCTGCGGGTCGGTGAAGCCGAGCTTCTTCATCTCCTCTCGGTACGCCGCAGGGTCGACCAGCGAGCCGTCCGCACTGATCGCGTACTTTCCTCCGCCAAGATCCGACCCGGAGAGGAGACGCTGCCGCTCACCCTCGTTGGTGATGGTGACCTTGACCAGCTCACCCGTCGGCTGGGGCTTGCCCGCGAAGGGCCACGGGCTCTGACGGCCGGTGCGCGCCTGGTAGGCGAAGCGCAGGAGCGCCCGCTCGTCCTGGGGGCCGGGGACGTAGAGGACGTTGCCGTTCTCGTCGATCTGGGCCTGACCGAGCTCGTAGCCGTTGTCGCGCGCCCAGAGCTGGAAGTCGGGGTCCGCCATGATGCGGCCCATCTTCGAGCGGAGGCCCTCCTTGCCGACGCCGAACGCGACGTCGCGAAGCTGCTTCTCGCGCTCGAGCATGAACTGGTACTGGCTGTCGTAGGACTTCAGCGACTCGATGTCAGAGGAGAGCTCCTCGGGAGAACGGCCGACGAGGTAGCGGAAGCCGAGCTCGGCCTCGGCCATCTTCTTGCCCAGCTCGTCCATCTGCTCTTGCGTGACCTGCCCGCCCGCCGCGCTGAGCTGCTTCGCGTAGTCCGCGCTGTCCTTGATCTTCATGTTCGCCGAGCGAACCGCGGACTCGGACTGCTTGCCGGCGCGGATGAGCTCGCGCGCCTGCTGCTGGAGGGTGTCGCCGCCACCGGCGTCTTGGACGGCCTTCGCGGCCTGGTCCTCCGTCACGCTCATGATGTCGGGCGCCTTCAGCACCATCGTGGCCCACTGCGTGGCGAGCCCTGCGATCTCCGGCTTCGAGGCGTCGTAGCTGATGCCCTTGTCCGTCATCGCGCGCGTCAGCGCGGCAAGAGACGCCGCGGCCCCGGTGTTGCCGGGAGCCGTGCGGAACGCTTCCTTGGACGGCTCGAACGCTCGGCTGGTGTACTGAGTGCCCTGCGTCGCGATCTTGGTGGAGTTGTCCGTGAGGTTGTTGTTGCGGTCGACGAACTCCTGCAGCGAGACGCGCGCGTTCTTCCCCTTGGTCTCCTCGATCTTCGCGAGGAAGTCCTGGCTGGCCTTGATGTACCCTAGGCGGAGCTTCTTGTCCTCGATGCGCTCCTTGAGCCCCTGCGCGTCCTTGTCCTTGGAGTACCGGGCCAGGTCGCCGCTGTAGTCCTGCCACTCCTTCAGCACCGCCGGGTTCGGCGTCGGAAGGGTGTCGTCGTAGATGTTGTGGCGAGTGAGGTACGCCGCGTAGAGGGGGTTCTCGTAGCTAGGGGCCGCCATCACTTACCTCCGGCAGCGCCGAGCGCCGCGTCGTATGCTGCCTTCGCGGCCTCGACGGCCTTCGGGTCGCCGCCCTTCTCCGCCATCGCGAGCTTGGCCTTCGCGTCCGCCACAGCCTCGGTGAGCTGGGTCAGCTTCACCGCGGGGTAGGCGCCGACGCCTTCCTGGATCGCTGCGGCAGCCGCACCGCCGAGCATGCCGGCCGTCTGACGAGCCTCGTCGCGCTGACGAGACAGCCGCCCCATGACGTCTTGGAACCGCCGCTGCGCGACGTCCTGCGACAGTGCGTCGGCAGCTCCCGCCGCCTTCGCAAGCTGCTCGCCCTGCGCCGCCGCGATGCCGCGGAGGGCGTTGGTCTGGGCGCCGCTGCGCCCGAACCCGCCCATCGCCGCGGCCTGCCGCCGGAGGTTGGCTTCGGCACCCATCGTCTGCGCCTGGAGCGCCCGCTGCGTCCCGGCGAGCATGCCGCGCTTCTCCGCCTCGGAGAGACCGAGCTTGCCCTGCCGCAGCGCCTCGGTGTCCTTGCGAAGCTGCTTCTGGTAGGCCCGCGCCTCGGGGTCAAAGACCTCAGCGAGCTTCGCGCCCGCCGCACCGAACGCGGGAGCAAGCGCCTTGCCCCCGATACCGATCAGCGCGGAAGTGACCAGTGGTGCCATTCTTCACCTCGCGCCGAGTATATCGTGTTGCGCCGAGGCGCGCGACGGGCTACTTGAACATCACGAATCGGACGCCGCGGCTTCCGAGGGTGACGCGCGTGTGTATGGTCGAGATGACTTCGGCGTCACCATCGTTCGTCGGAGACTCGCAGAAGCGGCCCACGCCCACCATCGCCGTGAGCTCGTCCTCTTCGTTGTTGAAGTGGACCCGCGGCATGAAGAGCCGCACCGTCAGCTCGTGGTAGCCCTTGCTCACGCTGGTCTGGAGCTTCGAGAGCTCGAACCAGAGCGACGTCACGCGCTCGTAGCTGATCTCAGCCCCGGCTGACCCGGCGAGCGGAATCGCTAACGCGTTGATGTCGGCCGACACGGGGAGAGGACGGCGGAACGCGGGGTACTCCACTCCATCGACGTAGACACGCACCGCGACCTGTGGCACGTCGGCGCCGAACAGCGTCTCGTCCTGCGACTTCACGACGAACGGGCGCCACACCGACACGAAGAACGACCACTGCCAGACCACGGCGCTGACGTCGTAGGGCACGAGGACGCGCTGGCACAGTCCGCCGATGGGGACAAACGTAGGGTCATCCTCCTCGCGCTGAGCAAAGGCGTTGTTGTAGATGTCCATCGGCATGGTGAGGCTCTCGGCCCTCGCCATGACCGCTTCCTCCGACATGACGTGTTCGTCGCGAACGGAGAACGTCGCGTCGAGGTTGGCCTGCTCTAGGCCACCGTTCGGCTCGGACAGCACGCCTTGGCCCGCCGTCGTCGAGAAGATGTTCGCGTTGTGGCCCGCGATGTCGAGCGCTCCGGCGGGGTAGGTCGTCGCCGGGGTGATGGTCGCCATGTGTCCTCCTACGCGCGCAGCGCGAGCACGACGATGTTGCCGTGCCGGATCTCGAACTCCGTGTCGGTCCCCTCAGACTGACCCGCCGTGCCGCAGAACATGCCGACCTGCACCGGCGTTCCGGCCGGCACCGTGATCAGCGCCATGAGCGGCACCTCCACCTGCTCGAGACCGTAGGCCTGCATCGGCTGACGGTTGGCGGCGTCCGCCGGGTCTGGGTTCGTCGACGGATCAGACGGCCACCAGACGAAGCTGTTCACCATCCCGTCGCTCTCGTTCACGGCCGTCCATGGCGCGAACGCCGAGCGGCGCCACATGAGGCGGAACAGCGCGAAGGACCGGATGGACGCGGCGCGCGTGGTGAGGCTGGCGTCGACACCGCCGCGGAGGTTGCGGACCTGCACGTTCGCCAGCACGAGGAGCTTCTGGTCAACCGCCGCCGGGATGTTCGTCACGAGCAGCGTGCCGCCCGTCGGAGAGGCTCCGCCGTCCGACACGAGCGTCCAGCCGTTGGTTGGGGCGCCTGCGTAGCGGGTCGTCGTGGTGGTCGTCGACCCCTGCCCCGGCATCGTGTTGTTGAAGAGCTCGCCCGAGAACATCACCTCGACCGAATACGCGCCGAGGAGCGCCGACGGGAGGTGGTAGTGCATCAGCGCGCCGCGAGAGAGGTTGCCCTCCTGGATCGCGTTGCTCCGCGTGATGATGGGCTGCACGCGCGCCGTGTAGATGGAGGCCGTCGTGATCTCGTCCTCTTCGTCCCAGCCAGCGGCCGAGACCTCTGACCCCGTGACGCTGTCGACAGGGAAGCTCTTGAGGTCGATGGCGTTGACCTGCCGGCCGAAGACGTAGACCTTGTCGGAGCTCTTGTACGCCTTGATGCTGTTGCCGTTGATGACCGGCACGCGTCGAACGACGAGCTCCACGGTGTGCTCTCCCGCCTGCACGGGAACCATCGCGGAGACGCGCACTGGAAGTACCGGAGGCCCGAGCGCTACGATCTGGCTACCGCGGATGTCCGCCGGCCCAGGCAGGATCGACGACGCCGTGCGCTGGACGCTCTGCCGGATGGGCACAGACGCGCGGTACGTCATGTCGTCGATGCCCGTGATGCTCTCCGGCACGATGTTCCCGTCGACACGAATCGCGAACTGGATGTTCGCCGGCGTCGTCATGGCCCCGTGCGCGTGCTGGTCCCGGGGCGTCGGGAACCATGTCGTGGTGGGCGGGTCGTCGAAGCCGTACCAGAGGTACTGGGCGTAGGCGTTGATCCAGAGCACGCTGTTGCCCGTGCTGATCGTCACCTGCGCCGGGTCGCTGTTGAAGCTCGCGGGTTCGGTGATGACGTTCCACTCGAAGTTGTTCTGGACCTGGTAGGCGAGGCCGGGTGCCCAGTTGAGGTCGGGGTTGCCCCAGTTCGGGTTCACCCCGTCCCAGTAGAAGAACTGGTCATACTCGTAGTGCTGGACTGCGTAGAACGCGTCGGGCTCCACCGGCACCGTCGACGAGATGGTCGAACTAAAGTTGTGGGCGTTGAGCCGACCCGACAGCCGCTCTGCTGCGGGAGAGATGTCCTGCGTGAGCTCGATGGGGTCCAGCACGTCCTGCGTGCGAAGGACACGGCGGGGGAACTGGTAGCTCATACGTCGGCTCGCAGCGGCACGCGGCCGCGGTTGTTGCCGCCCGACGCCGCGCTGACGTCGTAGGCGACAGAGGCCAGGTTAAGGCGCGTGGGGTAGTCCGCCTGAATCTCGAACGCCCACGAGTAGGCGTTCTCAAGGCCGACCGGCACCATGCGCCAGAAGAGACGGGGCTCGTGGACGCGCGCCTCTCCGACGATGGCGCTGCCAGCCACGTCGCGGACCACGTCGCTGTCGTCGTCCACCCCGATGCCGAGGACGTCGGTCATCTCGAGCACGGGCTTCCACGAGTTGTTGCGGAAGAAGCGGATGGTGAACGGCCCGTTCCAGGAGTCCAGCATGCCGAGGTAGAGCGACCGAACGTGCATGAAGGTGCTGCCGGTGTCGTCGGCGAAGAACCAGCCAGAGCGGTAGTAGGCGGAGCGCGCCGGCACCTCGTAGTTCGTCGTCTCGCGGTCCTTGACGTAGACGTTCCACTGGGCGTTGATGATGTCGAGCCGACGGCCCACGAACAGGACGAGCTGGCGGTAGTCCTCGGTCACCGTCATGTCGTCGACGGACAGCTTCTCGAAGTCGTGCCGGCGCCAGTTCTGCCCGTCATAGCAGAACGTGACGCGGTTGTTGGGGGTTCCCGCGATGGGGATGGCGCAGTGGTACTCTCGGCTGACGGGGTCGACCACGGACACCGCACGACGGAACTTCGACGTGTTCATGTCGTAGTTGAGGATCTTGTGGATGTCGTCGCTGATGAGCTGGATGTTCCCCTTGGCGTCGCAGGAGTAGAAGCCGTCGCGGCCGAGCCAGATGAGGAAGCCGTTGTAGAGCGCGGCGATGCTGCGGGGTGCCGTGCAGCCGATACCCTGGATGAGCGTCGAGCCCGTCGTCAGCATGCCCGTCTGCCGGTCTGGGGTGATGTCGTAGACCGCACCCTCGGTGAAGGCCAGCAGCATCCCCATGTGCGAAGCGACGGCGATGACGTCTGCCCCGTGCACGTCGGGGTAGGTGTAGTTGTCCTCTAGGAACGTGCCGGGGAACCCCGGGTCCGAGATGCGGACGATACCCGGGTCCGACGGCGTGTTCGCGATGACGAGGCGTCCTTCGTGCACGCACATGGTGCGGAACGTCGGAACGATGACGGGAGTCTCCATCTCGTCGCCGAGGTCGCTGTCCGCACGTCGGTCCCCGAAGATGGAAGGCTCGCGGCCGGGTAGACGGACCAGCCGACGAGGCTTTGTCGAAGCGCGGCGCGTGTCGGGGGTTCGGAAAATGTGCGTCGCCGCTGTGTGCTCAGGCCCCTTCGAGGCGAGACGCACGAAGAACTGGCGCGTCAGGTCGTCGATGGTCGCGCCCGTCGTCTCACCCGTCGACTTCGGGTCGTAGGGATTCGCCTGGATGGTGCGGACCCATGCAGCGTTCGAGATGGCCGACGGCGGGCTCATGTTGCCGTAGATGTCCTCGAACTGGGCGTAGTAGTACCAAGCCCCGTCGAGGATCGCGCCCTGCGTACCGCTCAGCACGTCGCCCGGCGTGCCGATGTCGCCGCGCCACGAGTAACCGCTGGCGTTCGGGTAGAACTGGGCCGTGCTGGCGAACTGTCCCGGCCCGTAGACCGACGGAGCCGCGGGCTTGTTGTTGAAGCCTAGCGGCGTCACGACGCCGTGCGCGCCAATGACCAGCGGCTGGTCGATGCCGTTCGTCCAGATGACCGTGTCGTTCACGACGACGAACTGGTCCGGGAACGCGGCGCCCTTGGTGTCAGAGGTGAGGCCCGAGTAGAGCTGCTCCCAGCCACGCTGCCAGCCGGCGTGGCGGAAGAGCTTGTCGCCGGAGCGGACCAGAAGGAGGTCCATCTGGCCGCCCAGCAGCGTCGTGTGGAAGATGCCGTGCATCTGCCCGAACACTAGAGCCGGGTCCGGCGTGGTCGGCCGATCCGGCTCGTAGACAGTGGGCCCGACAGTCGTCGCGAGCGTCCGCTTGATCGTGAACTCAAAGTTCAAGATCTTCTGGGTCAGAGCCTTCGCCGTGTAGTTGAGCTGGCTCTCCCCGGCGGGGATGATGAAGTTCGCGCTGCGCTGGTTGTCGGGCCCTGCCATCGGCTACACCTGGGGCGGTGCGCTCACCTTCGGCAGCGGGATGCCCGCGCGCTTCTTGGTGAGAGCGTTGGGGATCTCGGAGGCGTCGGCGACGATGAACTCGTCCTTGAGCTCGGGCTCGGGCTTGGCCGCCGCGGCAGCGGCGCGCTCCGCGTCGAGCTTCGCCTTGTCAGCGGGCGTGCGCCAGTTGCCGTTCACGTCGTCGAAGAGCCAGCCCTTCGGGCGCCAGTCGTGGACGTTGCGGTACTCGGCGTCGCCCGTGACGAACTCGACGCCGTTCTTCGTCGTCATGACCGCCTGCCAGAGCAAGCCGTTGGGCTTGGACTGGACGGCGAGGATCATGGCCTCCTCATCGTTGCCGTTGAGGTTGCGACGAACGAAGACGTCGCCGAGGTCGGGACGGGGGAACTTGGTGGTCTGCGGCATGAGGTACTCCTCGTGGTTGCCTCTTCGGTATAACACGAGGACTACGTCATGTCGCGAAACCTACCGTAGCGGAAACGAACCTGGTAGCCGGTGAGCGGCGTGGGCTCAACGACCCCGCCGGGGTTCGCGTACCGCTTGCGGAAGTGGCGCGCGAGCTCGGCGTAGCGGGAGAGGTGGACCTGCGCGCCGGTCTGGTCGACGCCGTCCATCAGGCACATGTAGTAGAGCGAGAGCTCGATATACGCCATCACAGCGTCTCGCTGGATGGGCACCGTGTCCTGGTCGTTCTTCAGCGCCTTCGGCAGGCGCTGCACCCGGAAGTCCAGCTCGTAGCGCTGGTCCTGATGCGGGTAGACGCTGTAGGCGTAGTAGCCGGTGCTGTGCTTCAGCTCGCGCTGGTAGTCCGGCACGGTCGAGCCGTCCCAGATGAAGGTGCCCGCGACCGGCTCGATCTCCGCGAGGAGGTAGAACTTCCCGTTCGTCTCGACCCGGTTGAACCCCGTGCCGTAGGGGGTGGTGGAGATGACGCTGTCACGGGCGACGTAGATGCGGAGGCGCATGCCACTGCGGCTGTAGCGCAGCGTCGACGACTCTCCGAAGTCCATCATGGCGTCGATGTTCGTGCCCGTGATGCGGATGCTGCGGCCCGCGTTCGACCCCGCGTGCGAGAAGGTGGTGCTGAGCGGAGACGGAGCGCTCTCCCACTGGGGATCACGGATGCCTCCCGGGGCGCTCTGCCACTCCTGCTCCTTCCGCCCCCAGACGTAGGTGTAGCAGAAACGGAACGTGCCCTCCCACTCAGGGCCAGCCCACGGCGCAACGCCCTGCTGGCTTGCGGCGAGCGTCGGCGTAGTCGTGGGCGCGGGGATCTGGAAGTGGCGACCACGCCAGAACCGGAAGGGCCGGGCCTTGTCCTCGCCGATGAAGTCGACGAGGTCCTGCCGATAGGCGCCGCCCGTGTCGATGGCCCACATCTGCTGACGGGTCTCGTCGTAGATGCGCGCCGGCTCGAGCACCCGGGTCACATCGTCGGTGACGAAGAACTCGGGCTGGTGCATACGGAACTTCAGCCCCGACATCGTGCCGAGGTCCCACGGCCGGTCGATGCTGACGTAGTAGCGGTCGGGGGCGCCGCCTCCCGGCTTCTGGATCCAGAACTCGCGGCTCTGGCGACGGTGGCGCTGGCCCTTGGTGTCGACAATCTCGAAGTGCATGATGCCATCGAGAGAGCCGTCGGTGGCGGGGACCCAGGGGCTCGACGGGGTGAGCGGAGCACCGCTGGGGTCGGTAAACTCAAGAACGCGGGTGTCGGAGGTCGTAGCGATACGCGCGTTGACGTCGGCGGCTTCCCCCACCGCGTCGGGAAGAAGGACGACGTGCTCGTCGTCGGGGACAACAGCTTCGGGCACGTCCCCCGAGATGCGGTCGAGAGCGGTGTTCATCGCCTCTCGAACGCGACCATCGAGGGTCGTGCCCGTGCTGTCCCAAGCTCGGTAGTTGAAGAGGCGGGCGCGGAGCGCTCCGAGAGAAGTGTCCATGCCCGCCTCCTAACTGTTCCGACCTAGTCTACCACATCAGGGGCGGCAGACGATGTACGCGGAGCCGACGGTGCTCGCCGAAATGGCGACGTGCGTGACGCCGATGGTCGCGTTCGCGCCGACACCGCTGTTGGCCGCGATCTCGACGGAGCCCGCCACGACGCTGGACGACGCGAACGACGTGTCAGCGGCGAGAGTGCCCGCGCTGTCGTTGAGGATCGAACCCTCACCAAGCATCAGGATCCAGCCGTAGGACCCGACGGAGAACGTCGAGGTCACGCCGGCGGACGTGACGTAGGTCTGCGCCACACCGAGGATGCGGTTGCGCGCGAGGCTGGCGGTCGCCGTCGCGGTCTGGCCCGTGCCGAGGTTCTGGGCGGTCGCCGCGACGGCGAGCACGACCTGACCCTCGGTCCACGCCGCAGCGCCGGCGTTCCGAACGTAGCGCCACACCTGGTCGCCCTTGTTCGACTGAGAGCCGAGCACGGTGCGGGTGGTGCCGAGGGGGTAGAGCTGGGTGCTGTCGAGGACGTTGACGTCGTTCCCGAAGACCTGGTTGTTGCTGTAGGACATGAGAAACCTCCTAGTTGATGATGAGGATGAAGCCTACGTCGCTCAGACCGAGCCGCCGGCGACGCAGCCCTGGGCCGGGGTCTTCGTGCAGATGAGGTTGCCCTGCATCGAGAAGATGGCCGTGACGACGTCCTGGTCACCCACGCGCTCAGTGAACGGGGTGATGCTCGGGGCCTCCATGAGGGGCATCTCGAGGAAGTCGGTGTTGAGGATGTAGGTCACGCCCTGGGCCGGAGCGGAGGTGAAGTCCGCGAGGTCGAGGTCGATGGAGCTGTACACCTTCGCCACGCCGAGGTCGAGGCCGAGGGTGTTGCTCTTCTCGGTCTTGTCCTCGACGAGCGTCACGCGCACGAGGGACAGGCGGCTGTCCTCGAAGTTCGTGTAGGTGCTGTCGTCCATGATGACGAGGTCGGGACCCTTGCCCATGCCGCCCGCGTAGTGGGCGCACTGACGGTAGGTCTTGCGGAGGGTGGGGAGACCGTCCGTGGCCCAGGTCGTGATCTGGTTGAACTGGTTGAAGTGGTAGTAGCTGGAGCTCTTCGCCACGTTCTGCACCACCTCGGTCTGCGAGGCGGGCGCCGCGAAGTCGAGGAGGCCGTTGGTCACGCCGGTGCCGGAGCCCGCGGCGAACTGGCCGTTGAGGCTCAGGAAGCCCGAGAGGTCCGCCGTCTGGAAGACGAGGCCGCGGGAGGCGCCGGTGAGGAGGTACTTGTTGAGGTCAGCCTTCGCACCCTCGAGGGTGGTCTGGGGGTACTCCTCGATGAGGCGGATCACAGCGAGCTTGCCGCTGTTGAAGAGGAGCTCCTTCTTCGGGATGTTGATGGCCGCCACGATGCGGTGGGGCTCAACCTGGAAGCGCTTGGTCTGCTGACGGCGCGTCATGTTGAGGAGCTCGTCACCGACGAACACGCCAACGCCGCGGGCGGGGGCGCCACCGGCGAAGGACCGCTCGATGAGGCTGCCGCCCTCGGAGGGCATGCGGGCCTTGCTCATGAGCGCGTCGAGCAGCTCGTTGGAGCGGATGAAGGAGTTGATGAGCGGGCCGCGCAGGTCCGCGAAGGTGGTGTTGAGGATTTCGGTAGAGATCGCCATCTTGGACTCCAGAGGCCGGGGGCAGACGCGCTAGCGACTCCGACCGGCCAGGTCGAAGGAACGTTGAAGTTCGGGGGCTGCGCCTGCCCGCTCGTTCTGCCTCGGACCCTTACGGGCTACCCGAAACCCTTCGAGGGGTGCACGAGGAGAATACCGCTGTGGGTATTATCGCGCAAGCCGTTGCCGAAGATTTTTTCTACGTTATAGGGTGAGGGTGCGAGGGTCCGCGTATGGATGAGTTCAAGAGACACATCAAGGGCTTTCGTAAGGACGGGACGACCTGCCCGTGCTGTCGCGAGGCGGAGAAGCAGAAGAGCCGCCGGCTTGCGCGTCGGCGGCTCGGAAAGCTGCTGCTCGAGGTGTGGCGGGACGCGCAGGCGCCGGACTAGCGCTTCGCTCCCTTGTGGAGCCCGTGGCTGGCGAACTGCTCACCCTTGCGGCTGGCCTCGCGCTTCTTCTGGGTGGCCGAGGCGAGCTTCTCCATCCCGCCCGGGGTGGAGCGCAGCTTTTCGATGGCCTTCTTCGGCGCGTAGACCTCGCCGGTCGCCTTCGGTCCCTGGACGCTGGGCTTGCCCGAGGGCGTCGTCCACTTCTGCTTCGTCCAGCGCTTGAGGCTCTTCTGCTTCGAGGTGGGGCCGCTCTTGTACTTCCCGCCGGCCTTCTTGTACTCCTGCTCCACCATCTGCGCCTTGCGCGCAGACCACTGGCCGGGCTTGCCGCCCTTGCCGCCCGCCAAGATGCGGGCCTTGATGCGGTTGCGCAGGCCCGGGTTGGAGTAGACCTGCCGAAGCTTCTCGCGTCGATCCATCACGACCCCCGCTTGTCGGCCGCCTCCATCTGGCGCACCACCTTGTTGGCCCAGGACCTGCCTGCGTCACCGCCCCAGAGGAGGCCGGCGACGTAGCCCTTGTCCTCCTTCGGCGACTTCCCGGCGTCGAGCTGGTAGTCGCTGGCGTGACGGTCGAAGTACGCCTTCATCCGGCGGACGGTGCCGGGGCTCATCGTCGCTCCGGCCTTGAGGTCGGAGGCGCGCTGAACGCCGGAGCCGATGCCCTGCGCCGCGGCCTGCTTCACGTCGAGGCCAGCCTTCTGGGACTTCGACTGCTGGCGGCGCAGCATGAGGCCGCGCACCGCAGCGGCCGAGACCGACGCGGGCGGCTTGAAGTTGATGTGGCTGTACTTCCCGTCCGCCATCTCAGCCTCCGTACTGGCGCTTCACCTTGTCGGCGATGACCCGCTTCAGCATCTCGCGCTTCGCCTCGGCAGGCGCCGCCTTCGCTGGCGCCTTGTTCGGAAGCGTGGTGTTCTGGATGTCGGTGCCGATCACTTCTTCATCTCGCCAAGCGTGCGGGCCAGCACGAGCTGCTTGAGCATGGTGCGCTTGGCCGCGGAGAGCTTCTTGTCGCCCTCAGCCTGCTGCTTGAGGTCGGAGATCTTCGAGGCGATCTCACCCTTGGGAATGTTCTCGCCCTTCGCCACACCGAGCTTCTCTCGGAGGGCGCCTGGGTTCTTGATCGCCCCCTGGATCCACTTCTCTGCCATGTCGACCTCCGAGCCATACCGTGATAGCATGGGTTGTGAGGAGTCTATCGTGAGCGCACCCTCAAGTCTACCGGGCGGCGCGAAGATCGCGCAGGTGCCGGGCCTTCACCTGGGGAAGGTCCACGCGATGTTCTCGACTCCTTGGGCCTTCGTCTCGATGTGCCAGATCGTTCGAGAGGACGAGTCCATCGGCTACCTCGAGCCGACGAACATCCAGATGAAGTTCCTCCAAGCCTGCGCGGACCACCGCTGGGTGCTGACCGACAAGTTTCGTCAGGCGAAGATCACGACGCCGGCCGTCATGCTGCTGCTCCGGGACTGCATGTACCTCGAGGGCGTGAAGGGCGTGCTCATCGCCGAGCGGCAGGACACCGCTGAGGACATCTTCGAGCGCATCCTGTTCGCCTACAAGAACCTGCCCGACGACGTGAAGGTCCCCGTCGAGGCGGGGCGCAAGCCGGGCACGACCCAGATCCACTTCGTCCACGGCGGCGGCATCAAGGTGCTGACGGCTGGCGGACGCTCCCCCGCGGTCGGTCGCTCCATCGACCGTCTGCTGCTCACCGAGTTCGGTGAGGCGCAGTGGCAGCGGAAGGCCGCGGCGAACATCTTCCCCGCCGTCAACAAGCGTATCAACGCACGCGTCATCCTCGAGTCCACCCCAGGGACCGCGGGCAGCCACCACGAAACGATGTGGCACAACGCGCTCGAGGGCAAGGGCCGCTTCCACCCCGTGTTCCTGGAGTGGTGGCTCGACCCGAGCTGCCGTGCTGACCCGCACGGGCTGCGGCCCACCGAGACCGAGCTCGAGTACATGGCCCGCCACCCGGGCATGGACCTCCACAACCTGGCGTTCCGTCGCCTCTCCCTCCAGACGGAGATGGGCAACGACGAGCGCCTCTTCACGTCGAAGTACCCCAGCGACCCCTACGACGGCTGGCTGGGCAGCGGGCAGCCCGTGATGCCCATCGACGTGCTGAAGGAGTGCCTGCTCACCGCGGTCGTTCCGCCGGAGCCGGTGCCCAAGGGCGCGAGCCTGCTCGAGCGCCCGGTCAAGGGTCGGTCCTACCTCGTGTGCGCGGACCCCGCGGGCTTCGGCGCCGTCGGCGACAACAGCGCCGTGACGGTGTGGGACGCCATCGAGCGTCGTGAGGTCGCGGTGTGGGAAGGCCGCGAGGACCCGGGCCGCTTCAGCGAGCGGCTGCTGAACCTCCAACGCTTCTTCAACAACGCCCTCCTCGCCGTCGAGAGCAACGCCGCGGCGTGCATCGCGATGCTCAAGGACAAGGGCGCGAAGAACCTGCTCTGGACCGACCGGAACCACCCCGGCTGGTACGCCACCGAGAAGCGCGTGCAGGAGGGCGAGGCTCGCCTCGTCCGCATGCTGCGTGACCGTGAGCTCGAGCTGAAGTCGAAGACGCTGCTGCACCAGCTCATCAACTACGACGGCGACCGGACCAAGCGCAGCGGCAACAGCGACGGCACGACGCACCACTTCGACCTGGCGCGCACCGCGGTCATGGCGGCGGACATCCTGAGCCGGCGCCGCTTCACGAGCGACGAAGAGCCTGTTCCCGTGCGAGACTACGAGCCGCACGAGGACGGGCCGCGCGTTACCATCGCAGACCTCGACCGCTTCAAGCACAAAGAACGCGCATCCTCGCGGAACCCCTTCAAGCCCATCGCACGGGAGTGGACATGAACCTCGCCAACCTGATCGACCGCCACAAGCGCCACTACGAGCGCTCCGAGAAGAAGAACTTCGACAAGGCGCGTCGGTACTACCGCGGCGAGTTCTACACCTCGCGCAACGACGTGAACATGGCGGACGGCGCCATCCCGTCGTTCCTCTGCTCGAAGAACATGATCTACGCCATCGCCGACACGGCGGTGAGCGCGCTCCTCGGGCCGAACCCGAAGGTCGCGGCGAACCCCCGCAACCGCGAGAGCCAGGACGCGCTGCCCCTGGTGAACGGCCTGATGGAGTACGTCTTCGACGCTAACAACATGCGCCGGCGCGCGGCGACCGCGCTCATCGACGCGGTGCTCTGCAAGCGCGGCGTGTTCAAGGTGGGCTGGGACGTCGCGGCCGACCGCCCCATCGTGCGGGTGCTGGAGCCGGGTGCGGTGTTCTTCGACCAGACGGTGCGCGACGTCGACGACATCCGCTACTGGCTCGAGGCCGCGGTCATCCCGTGGACCGAGTTTCAGCGCCGGGTGAAGAGCGGGGCCTACAAGAGCCCGAAGCTCGGCGACGTCACCCCTGACCGCTACCCGAAGTGGATCAGCGACACCTACAAGAGCAACGACGCGGCCAGCCTGCGCGACGCCTTCGAGTGGGTGACGGTGTGGGAGTACTACGACCGCGAGACGAACAAGGTCGTCCACTACATCCGCCAGGCCGACGCCGTCGTGTTCCAGCAGGACCTCGAGTACATCCCCTACTCGATGTTCAGCCTCAACCAGAGCGCTGTGGACTGCCTCGGTCTCTCCGAGGTCCAGCTCGTTCTGAACCAGCAGGAGACCATCAACGACCTGCTCACGCACATGAAGCAGATCGTCTACCTGATGATCCCGCGCATCCTGTTCAACAGCGAGCTCATCACCGAGGAGGATCTCAACAAGGCGGTTGAGGCCAGCACCGGCAGCTTCGTCCCGGTCAGCCCGACGAACGCCGAGGGCATCCGCTCGCTCGGGACGCTGTTCTACGAGATGCCGATGCCGCAGGTCCCGGTCGGCGTCGAGAACTTCATCGCTCGCCAGGAAGGCGACGCGGCCTTCATCTCGGCCCTCGCCGAGGCGGCCCGCGGTCAGGTGGCTGGCGCCCGCACCGCGACGGAGATGGCGATCATCGACGCGCAGATGCGCACCCGTCTGGCGACGCGCGAAGGCCACATCAACACGGCCCTCGAGGACGTCGCCGAGAAGTGCTTCTTCCTCAGCAAGAAGTACATGAAGGAAGAGAAGCTCGTGAAGGTGAGCGGGTACGACGGCTGGCAGGAGGTCGGGCTCGCCGACATCCGCGAGGTCGACTGCAACTTCCAGATGGTGTCCTACAACCCCATCCGGCAGAACCCGTCCGTCATGTCCGAGACCCTGCTCAAGCTCTTCCCGATGCTCATGCAGGACCCGAACATCAACAAGCGCCGCCTCATCGAGGAGCTCGTCGAGAGCGTCGGGCTCTCTACGAACCTCCTCGTCCCCAAGGAGGAGCTCGAGGCGCAGGAGCAGCAGGCCGCCATGATGATGCAGGCCCAGATGGAGGCCGCGCAGGGCGGGGCCCCCGGTGGTCCTCCTCCGGGCGCCATTCCTCCCGAGCTTGCTGCGATGCTCCAGGGCGCCCCGGTGCCGCCGGAGCTTCCAGCCAACCAGACCACCGAGGCCGCGACGCAGGCCCCCGCTTCGGCCACGATGGCCTCGCAGGGCCCGACTCCCGTGCCTGTCGCCTAGCCAGGAGAGACCACCATGCCGCTGCAAGATCTGAGGTGCCCAGTCTGCGAGGTCACCACCGAGAACGTCTACTACCGCATGTCGGAGGGGTTCCCCGCCTGCCCCGACTGCGGCGCGCTTCGGCGCGTCGACTGGAGCCACGGCCTCGCGCCCGCGGTCCACGGTCAGGGCCATGGAAGCTTCACGCCCATCGACATGGGCGTGCTCGGGAAGGCCGAGACGAAGGAGGACTTCGACCGGATGAAGGGCGTCATCGAGAAGCGCTTCCCGGGCCACCGCATCGAGCTCGAGAGTGAGAGCAAGACTCAGAAGCAGACGCGGCTGGACGCCATGCGCCACGCCCGCCACGAGCGCCACAGCAAGATGGGCATCGCCGGCAAGGCGACCGACGAGCTGCGCGCCGAGGCGAGCGCGAAGAAGGCCGAGGCCCACCGCGTGGCCGAAAGCAAGAACCTGCCTCCCCCGAAGCCGCAGAAGGCTGGAGCCACCGCATGAAGCCCATCGACATAAAGGCCGCTCAGTACGCGGCGCGCAAGCACAGCCGCTCCATCCGCCACGTCGGCGAGATGCCCGGCTACGACATGATCGTCCTCGAGAACCGGGCAACCGGTGAGCGGCGCCGAGTGCCGAACAAGTACATGCTCATGGCGGGCGGGGACTACCGCATCGCGTTCGAGATGGTGCCGGCGTCGCCGGGCTTCGAGGATGCGCAGCCGACTCAGGAAGACTAGCGAACCGGCGCAGTCCTCTCTCTACCCTTCCGGTTTCACTCAACCACGTTAGGAGGTCCGCATGGCCGAGAACATGAAGCAGGGCGGTATGGCCGCTCCCACGCCCGACGGCAAGTTCATCCCCCGCCGCGACGCCAAGCCCGTCTTCGACGAGATCCAGGCGATCATGGACGAGGCCGGCATGAGCGAGATGGGGCCTGCTGGCGCGGGCGCACCTGGCGAGCAGAAGGCTGGCGGCCCGATGATGGGCGAGAGCGGCGCGACGCCCTCCACCGGCGGGACCGAGCCGGCTGCCGGCGGCGGTGCGGCGGTCATCGCCGACATGCTCGACGTCTCGATGGACAAGGCGCAGCAGCTCCTTGACGCCGCGATGGCGATGCCGAAGTTCGCCGACATGAGCCCCGAGCAGATCGGGCAGATGCTCGCTACCGACATGAACCTCCGCATGCAGGTCGAGAAGAACATCGGCGCCGGCGAGGACATGAAGATGCGGAAGTCCATGTCCGAGGGGAGCATGTCCGCTCCTCCGGCCGGGCCTCCGCCGATGGAGCCGACCCCCGCGGGCGGCACGAAGTAGACCACCAAGGAGGCCAACGTGGCAGAAGAGAGCGAGAACGTCCAGGCAGAGACGCAGGAGACCGAGGTCCAGCCTTCGTCCGAGCCAGCCGAGGAGGCTCCCCCGAGTCTGTTCGACTGGAACGGTGAGCTCGACTCACTCACGAAGGCCGACTGGTTCAACCGCGTCGACGAGCCCATGCGCAACACCATCACGCGTGGGTTCGAGCAGAAGTACCGCAACTTCGAGCGCGGCTACACGAAGTCGTACCAGGAGACGGCGCAGCGTCGGCGCGAGCTCGACCGTCGCGAGTCGAAGCTTCGCGAAGAGGAGCAGCGCATCCAGCGCTGGCTCACCGGCGACGCCGACCCGATGGCGGAGAAGCAGGCGGAGATCGAGCGACTGAAGGCCGCGCACGACGCGGCGCTTCAGACGCTTCGTGACGAGTACGACCAGTCCGTCCGCAAGGCGGCGGATGAGTGGACCGGCAAGTACGGCACCGCGGAGCGCGAGCGCGACGAGCTGCGTCAGCGGCTCGAGGCGTTCGAGTACCAGGCGAAGCAGGCCGAAGAGCAGCAGATCGAGGCCGCGGTCACCGAGGTGGAGGACTGGCTGAAGAGCGAGGCGTCGGACGTCTACGAGCACGACGAAGCGTTCGGCAACTTCTGCGCCCTGGTCACCTTCGGCACCGACCCCGAGACGGCGGTGAAGATGGTGCGCGCGGCCTACGGCGCGCCTCCTCCCCCGGAGCCCGAGCCCGTCCCCGAGGCGATGAACCTCATGAACATGGGGCCGAGCCGTGCGGCGTCGACCGCGCAGACCGACAACCGCTCCTACAAGGACATCATGGACTCGATGCGCCGGGCCGCCCAGGCCGACGAGTCGAAGTTCTACAAGTAGACGGATTCGCCTTGACCAAGTAGCGGTCTGGCGATACACCACCCATGTCGGGGTCGTGCGCTTGTAGAGTCAACGGGTCGGCAAGCGTTCAACCGCGGCGTGTCCTCTGTTCTCAGTGCTGGTGTGGTGGCTGCCGGGAGGGGTGACTCTCCCGGCAGTTTCCTTTGACGTGAAACGCCCCGGAGTCGTGACTTCCGGGGCGCCGACCGCGTCTCCGCGGTCTGGTCAGGTGCTCAAGTCCTGCCCTACTGCTTGCCGATCTTCACGGCGACCTTGACCACCGGCTTCGGCGTGAGCTTCGAAGGATCGAAGACCTTGAAGCCCGGAGGGAGCTTCTCCCCCTTGGCCTCAGCGTCGTCCTGCATCGCCTTCTTCTTCATGGCGTCGAGGTGGCTGTAGTAGCCGCTGCGGTACATCATCGGGTCTCCTTGTAGCGCTGGTCGAGCTCGGCCTGCTTGGCGGCCTTGGCCGCGGCGACCTTGCGGTCGTAGTCTGCGATGGCGTCGTCGGTCTCGCTGGACTTGTAACCCACCGTGCGCGCGAGAATGCGACCTGCGTCCTCGAGGAAGCCGGTTTCCCGGTACTTCGGTGCCTGGACCGTCGAGGCCGCCTGCGCGAGCTCCGTGTCCATGGTCTGCTTGCGGAGCTGCGGTCGAAGGTAGCGCGAGTACGCGAGGTAGTTCGTCGTCTCGCCGGGCAGGCTGGACGTCGCGTCGCCGCCGTACTTGCGCAGGCTCCCCTCTCCCAGGTTGTAGGCGACAGACAGCGCGTCGGGCGAGAGGTCGTTGCGCTGCTGGATGTCGGCCATGAGCCGCGCCGCGGCGTCCGCATCGCGCTCGAACGGGTCGGTGATGTCCGCCTGCTCGAACGCCTTGCGCGTGTTCGGCATGAGCTGGAACGGGCCGGCGGCTCCAGCGCCCGACACCTTGGGGTTCTCCGGGTCCGCCTCGCCACGCGTCTCGATGACGTACTTCGCGTAGAGCTCGTCGGGGTCGACGCCGTGGCGGGTCGCCACCGTCTTGATGAGGTCGTACCGACCCTCGGTGCGCTTGAGGTTGTCGTCGAGCGCCTTGGTGCTCTCCGGCCGCAACGCCGGCAGGGTGAGGTTCTTGATCCTCTCCTCCGCCTGCGCGTTGCGCTTCGCCACCTCGGGGTCGGTCGCACCCATCAGTACTTCATCTCCGTCTTCTTGAGGAAGGCGGGGACGGACTTCTTCGCCTTGGGGGCCGGGGCCTGGGCCTCCTCGGCCATCGGCTCCTCCTCGGAGGGCTCGTCCTCGGCGCCGAGCTCACCGCCCATGGCGATCTGGTCGAGCTTCATCGCGGTGGCCTTGAGGTCGGCGATGATGGACTTCAGGTCCATCGACGGGGAGCCCTTCGCCTTGTCGGCGGTCTTCACGTCGTACTCGCCCTTCTCCTCGGGCTCCTCGGTCTCGGACTCCTCGGAGACCTGGAAGACCATGGGACCCATCGCCATCGGCGCGGCGCCCTCCATCGGGTCGAAGTAGCCACCCGGCCCGGCGGCCTTCTTCTTGGCGAGAACGAGGATGCTGCCGTGCATGGGGACTCCGTTTGCGGTAGAGTACCACTGCCATGAGCCACGAGCAATACCGCTCGGGTCGGACACTAGGAGGTAGGTCATGGCGGCATACGGCTGGATCACTCGGAAGTTCATTCGCTACGGCGAGGTCATCCCTCAGCACTTCACCGGTCAGTCGGTGCAGTCGCTCGTCGTCGGCACCAACTCGGCGCTCGACGCCAGCAACGCGTCGGCGGACGTCAGCTTCGTGCTGAGCATCCCCGACAACGCGAGCGTGGCGAGCACCGTCCACACGATCACGCTTCCCTACAAGGTGCGCGTGCTCCCCGACACGATCATCGTCCCCACGGCGACGACGGCGGGCAACGTCACCATCACGGTCGGCAAGTCGGCCCCCAGCGCCGGCGCGACGGCCATCCAGCCGACCGCGGCTGCGGTGAACACCGACAAGACCCCCCGCGCCATCGCGACGCACGACCCTGCGGCGGAGACCATCAACCCGTTCGCGACCGACCCCGAGAGCCTCACCATCACGGTGCTCAAGGCGACGGCGGCGAACGTGGCCCCGTTCCGCATCTACCTTCAGCTCGCCAAGGCCGACTGATCATCTGACAGGCCGGGGCCCCGGAGCGCCGAAAGGTTCTCCGGGGCTTTCTTCGTCTAGCTGTTGGTCCACTTCGTGGGGACGACGTGCCCCGGACCCCACGGCGTCTGCTGCTCCGCCATGCGCCGGCCCGTCTTGTCGGTCCCGGGGAAGGGCTTGAGGTCCTGGAGGCGCTTCTCGGGGCTCCAGTAGAAGTAGATCACCTGGTCGTCGACGCGTCCCCAGTACCGATTCCACCCGTTCTGCGTGTAGTAGTCGTGGAGAACCGCCTCGGGGATGGGAATCGACTCGTTCGGGCCCACTTTCGTCCAGCCCTCGGGCGTGTCGAGCACGTCCGCGTCCTCCGGCGGCGCGATCACGGGCGGATCTTCGCGATTTTCGGCCGGATCTGCGCGGTTTTCGCCCTTTTTCGCGCCGTTTCCGCCGCCGTGAGCGCGATCCAGCGCGTCGAGACCCCGGATCAGCGCCATTCGACCCACCGTTTCCGCCGAAACTTCGACGCCCAGCTCCTTGACATGCGGGAGCGCCTTGATAGTGGGTATAAGTGAGGCGATCCGTGCTTGGATATCGGCCTCGAGGTCAAGCGCCAGCAGTTTCCGCGCGTTCTTGCCCGACCTGACGTCGACCGAACCGCCCGTCGCATGGAACATCGCGGCCATGTCGCCGAAACTGCCCGTTCCCGCCAGCGCCAAGCCGCGCGAAACCTCCTTCTCGAGGGCCGCGTCAAACTGACGACGGTGGATCCGCGTCGCTTCCTCGTCCGAGCGACGGCTGTCGAGCTGCTCGAGGCCGCCGCGCATGGCCGTGTCGACCATCTTGGCGACTTCGTGGCGCTGCGACCCCGTCGTTGCGCCCTCGTGGCGCTTGGTGGACTTGGCGACCGCCTCTTCCAGCGTGCCGTAGCCGTCGGCGAGCTCGCCGAAGGTGCGCGGCTCGATGACCGCCGGCTCGATGGCCGCCGTCGCGGTCTTCTCGCCGGCGGCCCAGTCGAGGATCTGCCGGACGCCGGTGGCGCCGACGCCCATGACGGTGAAGTTCTTCGTCTGGTCGGCCTCGACGACCCAGTCGCGAAGGTCGTCGTCCGTCTTGAAGCCCGCCTTGGTGAGGGCGTTGCGGAGGCGTAGGGGGAGCGGCAGGTCCTGGATGTTCATGGGGTCCTCGTCGGTTTGGTATAACACCGTGGCGGCAAGACGACTAGCTTAAACCGCAGTGGTATGGCGTTTCGGATTTTGTGCGCGGTCCCGGAAAGGGCTTTCGGCTATGGGTCCCCTGATGACCAAAAGCGGGAATGGGGGTGTCTAAAACTTTTCGGCGGCGTTGCGGCGCCGGTACTCCGGGGCTTCGGCTCGGCGTCGTCGGCTGGCGTCGTCGGGATCCCCTGCGCGACCCTCCCCCGCGGGGGCGCGCCGACCGGCGTCGGGGTCGGGCGCGTCGGGGGGTTGATCGGCGCCGGGCTGGCGGGAGGGCGGACGGTCGGGCGGTCCAGCTTGCGGGCGGACGGGCGTACCGGCGGCGACGGGTGAGCGGGGGACCGGCGCGGACGGGCGGGCGCCGCGGGCGGGTTGGCGCGTCGGCACCCTGCCGGGGGCGGCCCGTGTCCCGTGCGCGCCGCGGGCGCGCCCGTCCCCCGGGCTCACAGCTCGGAGGACGTGAAGCTCGGAGGCGCGCGGGCGCGTCGGCCTGGGAGGCGGCCAGATCTATTTTGGGGGCGGTGCGTTTTTCCCTTGCGTGTATCAACCGCCATGGTATGTATAGTGTGTCGCCGGGAAACACTCACTCACTCCCCCGGCGCACACAGGGTCAACGTGAACACCTCCCGCCTCTTCCCCGCGCTCGTTTCCTTCCCCTTCGTCGGCGTATACGTTGGCGCGAAGCTCGCGGCACCTGCGGCCCCCGTCGCGGATACGCTTAGCGCGCTCGCTTTCGATATCGTGCGCGTCGCGTTTAGCGCGCCCGTTATGGCGACGGTCGACGTGTTCCTCCTCGCCATGGCTGGCGGTTTCGCGGCGCTCGGGCTCGCTGTGATCGCCGTTCGTGCGTGGGACGCGCACGCGCCCCGCGCCCTGCGCGCCGTCGGCCGTCACGCGTTCCGCGTGGCTCGCGCCGCGTACCGCATGGCCCGTTAGTCGCGCGGAAACGGGGCGCCGCGCCACGCGGATAGGCGCCCCGCTACCCTACCCTACCCCGCATCCCCATTTGCCCTAGGCGCGTTCCTAGGGCCCTTCTCGAAGGTGTACCCCATGCCCTCCCCCCGCGCCCGTCGCCCCTCCCTCCCGCCCGTCCCGAAGGGCGTGATCATCTATGACGGCCCGAGCTTGATCAACGGCGCCCCTATTGTCGTCGTGCTCACGTCCCTGCGGGGCACGTCGAGTAACGATAAGACGTCGGGCGGCCCCCTCCCGCTCGCTCAAACGTACATCCTCCCGCGCGCGATGATCCCGGCTGCGGGCACGAGCCAGGGAGACGCGTCCCGCGCATGGTTTGACGCCCTCGCGGGGGGATGCGACGCCGCGGTGTGCGGGGGTTGCCCCCTCCGCCCTAGCACCGTCGCCGCGTTGAAGGCTGCGGGCTTCGAGGCCCCGGACCCGTGCTACGTGTTGAATGGGCCGGGCGACGTAGCCGCGGCCGTCGGGAGGGGGGCCTACCCCGTCGCCACGCTGGCGGAGGCGCAAGCCTACGTCCGTCGCCAGCTTGCCGCGGGCCGCATTGCGGGCGTGCGCGGCGGCTCGTGGGGCGACCCGGCCGCCGCCCCCGCGGAAATCCACGCGGCCCTATACGCCGCATGCCACGATACGACCGGCGGCCATCGCGGTCCCCGCGTTCGGGTCGCCCACCCCGACGGGCGCGAGCGGCCCGCGGTGTGGACCTGCTACACGCGGACGTGGGCCTACGCGCCCCAGGTCGCGGCCCCGTGGCGCACGTTCGCGATGGCAAGCGCGCATAGCCCCGCGGAGGCGCGGCTCGCGCTCGCGCAGGGGTGGCGTCCCTTTACGGTCGTCGACGGGCGCAACCCCGACGCGGTCGCCGACGCGGTAGCCCTTGCCGGCGCCGGGCCCTCCGCCCATTGTCCCGCGTCGACCGAGCGCGCGAGCGATGCAACGTGCGCGACCTGCGGCTTGTGCGACGGCGCGTCCCGCGAGCGTGCCGAAACGTGGACCGTCCACCCGGACCCCCGCGGGCCCGTCGTGATTATGTCCCACGGCCACGCGAACCGTAGCGCCGCGGCCCGCTGCCGCGCGGTCGAAGCGCTGGCCCGCATGAATGAGGCCCGCCGGTCCCGGTCCGCGGCTCGCGCCTAGCCCGGGGGACGGGGGCCCGAGTTGCAACTCCGGCCGGGGGGCCTAGCCCTAAATGCAACTCGGTTGCAGTTAGGCCCCCCCTTATAACGGGATCCCCGAACGATCCTATGGGCTTACAGATCCATAGATCAAATCGTTACCCGTTACATGTCCTGATCAGGTCTACTAATGAGCCTAGATCGATCTCCCCGATCTAGATCTTTAAGAGCTTCCGGGTAACCCTACACCCAGGTCGCGTAACGGGTAACGCTGTAGAGATGCGCGCCCCGTGCGGATCGTAGCATGGCGCGGCGTTACACGTTAAAGATCAAGGGTTTACGAATAAGCTAACGCCGACGGGGGTTTAGACCGCAACGTCTAGACGCCCGCCGGCCGGGGCAAGGTGAGCCAAGGTCAACCCCGACCGGCGCGACCCCGAAATAAATCTACCGGGGCGGCTTGACTACACCATACCGCCACGGTACATTCCTAACAGCCGGGGGGACGAACCCCGGCGCACACGAACCCAACTAGAGGTCAACATGATCACGATCACCACTCGCTACAGCGGCCCCACGAATACCCGCGGCTCGCGCGTCACCGCTTCCGCAACTGTCGACGGCCGCCGCGTCACCGCCCGCGTGCCATTCGATCACGCGGCCGGCATTTACGGTACCCACGAGCAAGCGGCCCGGGCGCTGGGCGCAAAGCTCGGCGCAGTCAAGGTGTACGCCGCCTCCGAGGGCACCCGCACGGGCTGGCGCTTCGCGGCCGCGGTGTCCGCGTGAACCGGCGCCACCTTTGGGGCCACGGCCCTCTTACGCTCGCGGGACAGGCGCGCCGCGCCGCGCGCGAGGTCGAATACCTCGCGACGTGCGCGGAGTCCGCCGCGATCAACGTCGACACGTCGACGGAATGGGAACGCGCCGCGACGCTTTGGCACAAGGCGGCCGGGCTATGGCTGGCGGCCCGTCATTCCCCGGGCGGCCGGGAGAGTGACGCGGACTGCGCGGACGGCTGCCTCCTCGCAGGCGCGGAGGCCCTCGCGGACGCCGATAAGGTCCGCGCCCGGTGCACCCAGGTCGACGCGGTGCGCGCATGATCGGCGTCTACAGCTTCGCGGCCCTTGTGGCCACGGCCGGCGCGTGCCTCGCCGTCGGTATGGTTGACCTCGCCGGGCTGGTAGCCGCCGGCGCCCCCCTGTTCCTAATCGTCGGCGTGATCGTCGACACCTCCCGGAGCTAGCACATGGATCCCTACCTCACCCCCGCCTCCCGCCTGCGCGCCGACGCCAACGCCCGCGAAAGCTGGAGCGACCGGTGCGACGGCCACGCGGAGGACTACGAAAGGGCGGGCCGGTTCGATAAGGCCCAGGACGAGTACCGGCGATCCGCGATCCACCTCCGCGAGGCCGCGTCCATCCTCCGCGAGGCTGCCGCCGTCGACGGAGGCACCCAGGCGGACCTCGACCGGGCAGACCTTCTCACCCGCGCTGCCGCCTATACGGAAGGCTGGGCCGCCGACCTTAACGGCTAGCCGGACCTCGACGCCCGACACGCCCTAGCCCGGCGTGCCGGGAGCCGGTGCCCGACACCGTAAACGCACACGTCCCCAACATGCAGGAGGTATCAAGTGACCGACTACAACGCAACACCCGCCGACGTGATCGACTTCCGCGAGGCGGAGGCCACCGCCGCGGAGGACACCGCCGAGCGCTGGGCCCAGGTCGGCGACGCCGACGCCCGGGAGGGGTTCCTCCAGACCGCCGCCCGCGCCTACGTCGAGGCCGCCCGGCTGTGGACTGTGGCCGCCGAGCGGTGGGCCGCCGCCGGTCGTGACGCCGACATGCGCGAGGCCGCCCGGCAGGGCGCGCTGTGTGCGAATGCCGCGGCGGCTTGCCTGTGGGGAGCACAGGCGGACAGCTTCTAACCGGCCGCCGAGAATATGCCCGGCCACCCTCGACACTCATACCACCCCGACATAGTAGACTGCACCACCCAGGAGAACGCACCATGACCCCCAACACCGACAACAGCACCAACCTCCCCGCCCGCCTCCGCTGGCTCCACCCCGACGGTAACGTCGGCGAGGGCCCCCGTGACGTCATCATGCGGGCCTACGCCGAGGCGGGCTTCGAAGGGAAGCTCGTCCCCGTCGACGTCGTCGAGGTGCCGGCACCCAGGCCGGTCACGCTCCGCCCCGGCGTGGACGTGGACCCCGAGGCCCAGGCCCGCATTGTCGCCGCCGAGAAGTTCCTCAAGGCGCGCGGCTTCGCGCCGCCTCCGACGTGGTTCGCCGCCGGCACCGAGATGCTCCCCGAGGGGCGCGCCAAGTTCGGCTCCCTCGCCAAGCGGCACGAGAACCTGCCCGTCTTCCGGGACGCGGCCCGCGAGGTGATCGACGTCATCCGCTCCGAGGACCGGCGCGACATGGTGCTGGGCGACGCCAAGGCCCTGCGCCTCACGGCCGACGGCCAGCTTACCCGGGGCCGCCAGCCCATCGCCCTCGAACCCAACGCGCTGAAGGGGATCATCGGCCGGTTCCCCCGCGCCTTCCCCAACGCGTGGACCTTCCTGTCCATGCTCGACCCGGCCGCCCGCGCCGAGGCGGTCAACGCCCAGCTTGGCCGACTGCATGAGTGGTACACCGACGACGAGCGCAACCTCCGGCTCAGGCTCCGCAACGTCGGCGGCTGGCGCGCCTTCGCCGCGGTGAGCCCGACGTACATGCCGATGGACGCCGACCGCGTGCTCAACGCATACGTCGAGACCCTCGACGCGCTGGGTCTGCCGGACCCCCGAGGGGCCATCGCCTACAACGGCGAGACCACGGACGTGACCATCCGGGCGACGTGGCACGCGCCGCAGAGCTTCCGGCCCAGCGTCGGCGACGTGTTCGAGTCCGGCATCTCCGCCCGCACCAACGACGCCGGCAGCGGCTCCCACCGTGGCGGCAACACGTTCACCCGGATCATCTGCATCAACTGCACGACCGGCGACTTCGGCAACGAGTCCCTCCGCCGCGTGCACAAGGGCAGCCGGGTGGCGGACCTCACGAGCCAGGGACTGGCCAAGATCCAGCAGGACGTGGGCGACCTCGTCAACCGCACCGGCGAGGCAGCCCGGTTCTTCCTCGACGCGTGGGGCATCCTCCGGGAGACCCCGCTCGCCAAGGTGAGCAAGGCCAACGACCCCAAGGCGTTCCTCAAGGGGCTCGTCACCAGCGGCGAGCTGGACCCGGACGTCGGCCGCGACGTCATGGTCGAGGCCCTCCTCCGCGGCTTCGACGCCGAGCCGGGCGAGACCCTCGCCGACATCTTCAACGCCGTGACCCGGGCCGCGCACGACGGCCTCCTCGACGAGGCCCAGCGGTGGCGCGTCGAGCGGGCCGCCGGTGCCCTCCTCCCGGTCCTCGCGCAGCGCGCCGAGGCGTAGAACCCAGGCCCCAGCGGGGGCCGCAAGGGGCGCACGTTCGAGCGCCCGAGCACGTTGACCCGCGACAGCGCCTCCAACGTGCGTCCCTTCCGGCTCCCGCTTGACGACACCTTACCGCACCGCTACATAGTACACGCCACCCCGGAGCACGCCATGATGACCGAGTCCGAATACTTCGCCCTGCTCACTCCCGAGATGCGCCTCAAGTACATCGGCCAGCGCGTCGCGATCATCCGCCGCAACCTCGAAGAGTTCGCCGCCACCTACGCCGGGATGCAGGGCGACTACGCCAAGGGCAAGGTGGACGGCCTCAAGCGCGCCCTCATCTACCTCGACATGCTCAGCGCCGTGGAGGCGCGCCCAGGTGAGCGTCTCATGGCCGAAGCGCCGTAGAGAATACGCAGGGCCCCCGACAGCTACGCTGTAACACCGCACGCAAACGGAGACCACCATGATGACGATCACGTTCTACGACAACGACGGCTGCATCTTCGAGGCCGACGTGACCTACACCTACGACCTCCTCCCGGTGGGCGACCGGGCCTACCGCACGCTGGTGGTGGAGGTGGACGAGGTCCGCGCCGCTACCGAGGACGACGGGTGGGAGGTCATCGCCGCGCAGCCTTGGATGGAGTCTCGCGCCTACGCTGAGGTCGAGCACCGCCTCGCCCGCACGCGTGTCGCATGAACCCCATCTACACTACGCTGGGGGGCCTGCTCTGCCCCGCCAGCATGCTGATCGCCTACATCATGCTGATCGTGGGCTACCAGATCACCCCCGACGCTCACTTCCACAACCCCTGGGACGACGAGGACGACGACAATGAGAACCCGTGAACCCGTGACCATCTCGCTCGCCGCTGACGACAACCGAGCCGTCGCCACGATGACGCTCCCCGGCATTGGGGCCGGCGCCACCGTGACGCGCTCCGGGCGCGACGAGCGCGAGGCCCTGAGCGCCACGCTGCGCGGCCTCGCTGACCTCATCGACAGCCGCCAGCGCACGGCCCGGCGCGAGGGCGATACGACGTGGGTCCGCGTCTCCGTGGACGTGGACGTGAAGGTCGCCCAGGCGGAGGCCGACCGGGCCGCCGAGCTTGAGCCCCTCATGCTCACCTCCGGCAACGTGGCCGCCGCCGACGAGCTGCTCCAGCTCTCCCTGTCGTGGCTCGCCACGGCCATGCACGACGAGGACAGCCGCGACTGGAAGAGCTTCTCGTGGGCCTTCCGCGATGACTGCGAGGACTTCAACGATGCGTGAGTACAGTCGCACCACGGCCACGGCCGCCGCCCTGATCCTCGTCGGGCTCCTCGTCATCGGAGGTCTCCGGTCCTGCTCCGAGAAGCCGGACATTCGGGCCATGCTCGCGAGCGAGACGACCCGGGTAGACTACGAGGACGGCGTGTCCTGCTACCACAGGGGCAGCGCGCTCTCCTGCACCTACGTCCCAACCCGCGCCCCGATGGGGCCCGTGGCGCCGGCCGTCCTCGTGCAGGACATCGTCGAGCCGGACACCGACATCGTCCACGAACCCAAGCCGAAGCCGAAGAAGAGGAAGCCATGAGAGCCGTCATCGACTACACCAACTGGCGAGGCGAGCGCCGCCAGCGCCGCATCAAGCCCATCCGGTTCTACTTCGGCGAGGTGTCGTGGCACCCCGGCCCTCAATGGCTGGTCGATGCCGTCGACCTCGAACGCACCGAGGACGACCGGGTCCGCACGTTCGCCCTGTCGGGCATCCACGGCTGGAGGTCAGTATGATCGGGAGCACACGCATCGACGAGCTGGAGCGCGCCGTGCTGCGCCTCAACCTCGAGGTCCAGGCGACCATGATGAATGTCGAGAAGCTGATGTTGGCGGTTCACACCGAGCCGCCCGAGCCGGAGCCTGACCTCGACGCCACCATCCGGTCGCTGCACGAGTCCAACGTCGACCTGCGCGGCCAGCTCGCGGACGCGAAGCTCACCGAGCGCGACCTCGCCGCCGAGGTGGTGCAGCTCACGAAGGAGAACCAGCGACTCACCAAGTTGGCGTGGCAGGCAGAGCAGGACAAGCAAGCCGCCGACGCCCTCGTGAGGACCTACCTCGGGCAACTTAAGGCTGGGGAGGACAACGTAGAGCGAGCGCGGCAGGAGCGCGACCGCGCACTCAAGCAGCGCGACGACCTCGCGCTCCGGTTGGCTGACGTGCGACGTCAGCACGAGGCGATGGCGCAGAGCGTGACGGAACAGCGGCGCGGCCTGCTCTCCATCCTCGGCGTCGAGACGTGACCGCTCTGCTGCTCGTGGCGCTGGCCTTCGGAGAGGAGCTGGCGAGACCGAGGCTGGTCGGCGCGGCGGGCGAGGCGCCTCCGCGCTGGAGCATCAACGTGCCCGCCAACGAGATGCTGGTCTACACCGTGGCCCCTCTCGAGAACTACGCCTGCCGAGGGTACGCTACTGGGCCGGGAAACACGCGAGAGCAAGTCGAGGCCAGCGCGTGGGCTGGCGTGCAGCGCTGCCTCCTCGCCTACGGGAAGTCGAACGGTCTCGCAGGACCTGACCTGTCGAACTGGGTTCTGAACCTGCTCGACCCGAAGAACTGCATGATCAGCGTGACGATGTCTAGCTACTGGCGCGAGAAGAGATTCTGGACCGCGCACCGCCAGACCTACATCTGCTGACCCAACGAACCAGACCCCGGCCACGCGCCGGGGTCTTTTCGTTTAGGCCGGCCGGCTCGCCGCCACGATGCGCGCGAGGCGCTCGTCGAAGTCCACGTCGACGCGCACGGCCGTCTCCACCTGGGCCTGCTTCGTCGGCAGCTCGACCAGCCCGCAGCGGTCGAGGATGATCTCGGCCGCCTTGAGCCGGTCCTTCGGGGTCGTGCCCTCGTCCTGCATCAGGTCGATGAGCGTGCCCAGCGCCGCCTCCGCTGCGTCTTCGAGCTCCTGGCCGAGGCTCTGCTTCCGCAGCATCCGGCCCTTCTCGATGGCCGTCTTCACGGCCGGCTCCTCCGCCCAGCCCCACACGATGTGCGCCCGGACGGACAGGCGCCGCGCCACGTCGCGCACCGTGTACCCCGCGCCGAGGAGCTGGATGGCGATGGCCCGGGTCTCGGGCTCGGTCGCGAACTTCGTCTGCTCCGCCAGCATCTCCACGACCTCGCTCTCCACCGCAGGCGTGACGGAGATGGTGCGGGCGCGCGAAGACGCCGGAGGCCCGAAGGACGGCGCCACCGCGTTGTCGGTGTGCGCCATGCCTGGGAGCTTCACGGCGTTGATGCTGGGGCCGGGCTGCACCGGCTTCTCGGTCTTCGGCATGCTGCCTCCGCGAGCAGCATAACCGCAGCGTCAAGCCCTTGCGTAACTTGCGCCCCGTGTTACGACGTAGTCGTTGGGGTTCCCTTGTTCTTCTTTCGGGCGTACTCTTTCTTCGCTCGAAGGTTCGGCCGCCGCTCCAGCCGGACAGCGGTGCGCCGCCCATGCAGCTCGCAGAAGGTGCCGCACGCGCCGGCCACCGAGTAGAGCCCGACCGCCTGACAGCGCCGCTTCGTGAGCGGCTCGGTGTAGTAGACGCAGCGCTTCGGCTTGTCCTTCCGCACCATGCCCGGGGGCAGCGGTTCGTGGTGCCACGTCACCACCATCTCCTGCTCGGTGCAGGCGCGGTCGAGCGTGGCCGCGAGGCGCAGCGCGCCCGGCTCCCCGATCTCACGCAGCAGCGCCACCGCCCGCTCGGCGTGCTCCGCTGTGACTGGCCGCCCGAGAGAACGCAGGGAGCCCAGCACACCCAGCGCGTCGTCGTCCGCCCGACGCCAGAAGAGCGCGAGCTCTCCCGACGCCTTGGACACGAACACCTCGTGGTGCGCGGGCACCCGCATCACCGTCGTCACCTTCGGCTTGCGGGGTCCCCACTGGCTCACGTCGGCGTCTCCTCGGCGTTGCCCCGGGCCACCTCGTCGTCGGCGACGTGGTTGTCGACGGACATGCGGCTGAACTGGTAGACCCGCATGGGCGCACCGTGGATGCGCACCACCGTCGTGCGGCTCCGCACCATCTTCCCGCCGCTCGCCCGCTCGGAGTGCACGATCCAGCCGCGCTCCGCCCAGCGGTCGATGATCTCCTCCACCTGGAAGCCCATCGGCTCCAGCACCTCACGCAGCACGTTGGGCATGAGGCTGATGACGCCCCAGTCCTCGCGCCCGTCCCAGGCGCCGGCCCAGCCGCGGCCCGGCACGCGGACCTTGTCGTCCCGGTCCACCTCGTGGCGCCCCCAGAAGCGGTTCTGGTTCGCGGCGCACCAGCCGATGACCTCGATGAACGCGGCGTGCGGCCGGTCCTTCTCGGTCTCGATCTGCATGACGGCCTCGAGCGCGAAGGCCATCGGGTCCTCTTCGGGCACCGGCACGCCGAGCGCGTGCACGATGTTCGAGGCGAGGTGCAGCGTCGCGAGGTTGCCCGCGTGCCGCCGGCTCACCGCGGTCTTCGCCACCGCCGCGTACTGGTCCCGCGTCCCGCGCCACATCTCGCGCAGCGCCTCGTGCTGGTCCGCCACGCTGACGAGGTAGTGCATGAGCCGGCGCCCGAGGTGGCCGTAGTGCTCCTGCAACAGCATGGTCAGCTCTTCCGCCGCCGGGCCGCCGGCCTTCATGTTCGTGCCCATCGGGCGACCCGTGATGGAGAGCACGCGCGCCCGGGTGCCGCCGTCCTGACTGAACGAGGTGGCCGCCGCCTCGCCAGAGGTGAGCATGACGCTGCGCCACGACGCCGTCTGGCGCGTCCCGTCCGGCGCCCCGCGCCCGCGACCCTGCCCGTTGGCGAAGTCGTAGACCACGTCGCGCACGACCTTGCTGTCCTTGGCCCGCTTCGTCTCGTCGAGGATGACCGGCAGGTTGCAGAGGAACCCGCACAGCCGCTCGACGAAGACCTTCGTCGCGTCCCACGAGTACATCGCCGTCGGCATGTTGTCGGCCGGGCGACCCCACACGCTGGCCGCCACGCGCATCGCCGTCGTCTTCCCGCTGGAGGTCTCGCCGTTGAAGTCCACGACGAAGCTCGGGCTGTTGAGGATCTCCAGCATAGGCGCGGCACACGAGGCGTAGAGCGCGAGCCACATCGGGGTGAAGGGGCGCATGAGCTCCATCGCCTCGAGCCAGCCCTCCCAGGTACCGGACGGCTTCCACCCCTCGAGCACGGACTCGAGGCCGACCTGCGGCACCAGCTCGATGTCGCTCGCCTCGTCGCTCTGCGCCGTGGAGTAGAACGATTCGGGCAGCAGGAAGCCGTGCACCCCGCCCTGGTTGATCCAGCCCATGCGGCTCGCCGCCTGCGAGGCGCCGAAGCGGTGCATGTTCTCCGCCTCGAACTCCGCCAGCCACTCGACCACCGCGCCGCTGGTGTTCGAGGTGACCGGCACCTCGAGGTCGGCCAGCCCGATGAGCTTCTGCCCGTTCATCAGAACGCCGCGGTCGATGGGCCGCTGCGTCCAGCCCGCCGGGGTGCGCCACATCAGGACGCGCTTCGCCGTGCCGGTCAGCACGTCGTGCGTCCGCCCCACGATGAAGATGGGAGCAGTCGCCACGCGCGTCGACGCCGCCGTTCCGTCAGCCATGACGGACAGCTTGAAGATGCCGGTCGGGTCCACCGAGTAGCCTCGGGGAACCTTGAGGGAGTCCAGCATCTGGGGTTCGACCAGCGCCGGAGGAGGAGCGCCCGCACCCAAGGCGATGCCGAGGGAGATGAGCGTGTTGTCCTGCACGACCCCGATAACACGGTCGAGGCTGGCGCGCCGGCGCTCGGTGACGAGTCGCTTGAGCGCGGAGCGCAGCGCCCGGCAGCGGGTGACCTGCCCGGGCAGCATCTCGATGACGGCCAGCATCCCCGAGACCTGCGCCTCGTCCGCCACCCACGCGTCGGCGATGGCGCCCAGCGCTTCGGGCCGCTGGATGGCCGACCAGGCGGCGAGGTGGTTGGTCTTCTCGGTGGACGAGAGCTGGTTCTGCAACACGCGCAGCAGGTCCAGCCCGTCGTTCACCGTGTCCGGCTTGTCGAAGGTAGTCTCGTTCTCGTTCTCGTGCTCTGTGGTCATGCGTGTTCCCGGAGGTAGAGCCCGCCGCGGGCCTCGACGAGGCCCAGCTTGCGGAGCTTGATGATGGCGATGCTGAGGGTGTGACGCGCGTAGCGCCCGTAGTCAACGAGGCTACCCAGAGAATGGCACTGCTGGTCCTTGTCGTTCCACGCCTCGCGCACAGCTTCGAGGACGAAGACTTCCGAGCCGGTCAGGTGCTCTTCCGTTGTTGCCCCCTTGATGGGGACGATACCATCGGCGAGCAGCCGGCGCCGCCGCATCTCCGCCACGAGGCGCTTGGCGATGCGGGCGTCGACGCCCACCTTCTCGGCGAAGTCCTCGATGCTCATGGGCTGAGGGTGCTTCTTCATCATGGCGACGCAGCCGTCGACGAGGCTGTAGTCGGGCTTGGTGTGCGGGCCACCCCGTCGGCCGGGCCGGCTCTTCTTCGGCATCTTAGGGTAGGGCACCTCGGCCCTCTCGCAGTAGCGCACGAGGCGCATGTAGAGCCGGCGCATGGTGAGCGTGCCCGGCTCCTGGCCGAGCTCCACCGCGATCTCCTCGAAGGACTGGCCGGCCTTCCGCATGGCGTAGATCTTCGCGGCTTGCAGCTCCTCCGTGCTCTCGACGCGTCGCGCCTGGCTCGGGCTGTAGCCCGCTGTGCGCAGGCGTCGGTGGATGTTCGTCACGGTGCACCCCTCGTCGGCGGCGAGGGTCTCGACGTGCACACCCGCGCGCAGTCGCTTCCAGACCCGCTCTGCCTTCTTCGTCGTCCACGAGCGCCCGATCATGCCGCACCTCCACCATGCCGCAGCGCCGACGTGAGCTTGCGGGTGATGTCAGCGTGCGCCCGCCGAAGCTGCTTGTTCTCTTCTCGCACCTGTTCCAGCGCGGCGAGGCCCTCCTTGAAGACGACGTGCGCGTTGTCCTTGCAGACCTGCTCGGGGTTGGTGAGCCGGTAGTAGAGGCGGCGCATCGCCCGCTTGGACTTGTCGATGGCGGGGCAGGTGTGCCCCGGAGGCTCGGTCGTCGCCTCGAGGTCGAGCGCGTCGTTGGCCACGTCGCGCGCCTCTTGGGCGAGCGCCATCACCTGACGGAGCGCCACCTTGGCGCGCTCCCGGCGCTCCTCGTGGACCGACAGGAGCGACGCCTCGATGCCCGTGGCGAGCGCCTCGGTGTAGAGCCCGGCCTGCCGGAGCTCGAACCAGTCGGTGTACTCCGTCGCCTCGAGGAACGCCTCGACGTCGCGCGCTGCGTTGAAGGTCTCGGTCTCGTTGCGCTCGTAGTCTTCGAGCACCCACTCGTAGTGCGGGCGGGCCAGCTTGTTGTTGTCCATCACTTGCTCCCTGCGGCGATGCCGTTGGCGACGATGTGGGCGGCCTTCGCGGCGTCCATGCCGGCGACTTGCTGCTCGGTGTAGCCGAGGGCCTTGAGCATGGCGCCCATCGTGGGGGACGGGACGTAGACCTTGAAGGTCGCCGCCTCGACGATGCTCGGTGCGGGGGCCTCAGCGACCACCGGCTCCTCCGCCTCGCCCTGCCCCAGGTCGATGACCGTCCAGCCCGCCGGCACCTTCTTCGGCTTCGTCGGCGTGCCGATGACGACCTGCCCGTCGAAGCCCGACCACGCCGCCAGCACCTTGCCCAGCGTGACCGCGTCCCAGCCGCGGTCCTCCGGCATGACCAGCACCGGAGCATCCGTCGCCGCGTCGGCCGAGATCGCCATCGCCAGAGCGCAGGTCACCGTCGCCCACTCAGCACCCGAGAGCGCGGAGCGGAGCTTCTTGCCCTGCATGAGGCCCAGGCGGAAGACCTCCTTGCCCCCGTCGTCGAGCTGCATGCCGAAGGTCCAGCCCGTCGGGAGGTGCGCCTGCACCTTGGCGACGAACGTGTCGGCCACCCGCTTGAGCAGATCAGCGACCACACCCTCGAGCTCCTTCTTCATGCCCTTGTAGGTCTCGCTCTCCACCGTCATCTCGGCGATGGTGTCGCGCGCCTTGGTGAGGTTCGCCCAGCGGTCGGACATGTTGCGGAGGTTGAGGTACGCCTCGCGCGCCGCGTTGCTCTCCGCCTCGACGGTTGCGACGTCCTGCGCCAGCAGGTCAGGATCGATGTTGCCCAGCTCGGTGGCGAGGAGGTCGAGCTGGCTCTGAAGGAAGGGTCGGTTGACCTTCGGGGTGTAGTCGGGGATGGGCTTCATCGACCGCGCCTCGGCCTCGTAGAACTCGGCGCAGACCTTGAGGTGCGCGTGGCCCACGGCGCTTGAGCAGAGGGGACAGGAGGTCAGCGCCTTGCCCACGGCGATGGCCGAGGCGACCGCCATGCTCTCGTAGAACTTGCGGTCGGTCTCGTCGACCTTCGGCGCCTCGGGCGGCTCGACCTTCGCGAGCTGGCTGCGGATGCTTTGGATCTGGCTCAGCAGCCGGGACTGCTGCGCGTGCGCCTGCTGTACCGCGGTGAGCTTGCGCCACGCCACGGTCTGCGTCTCGTGCGCCGCCTGGAGGTCATCCTCGGTGGGCGCGGTCTCGAGGTCGTGCGCCATGCCGGTCAGCAGCGCCTCGGCCCCGCTGGCCTCCTTCGCCGCGTCCCGCTGGCGCTTGCCGACGTACTCCAGCGTGGCGAGGAGAGCGTCGACGGGGAGCTTGCCGCGCCCCACGCTGGCGCTGATGTCGAGGTACTTCGCCCGGTAGATGGACGGGACGGAGTCCGCCACGTCGCCGGCCGTGACGCTCTTCGCCGCCCAGCCGAGGAACGCCTTGCGCGCCGTGGCGGGGGAGGCCGCGAGCGCGTCGCGGATCTCGTGGAGGGGCAGCGCCGGGGTCGGGCCCGCGTCGTGCGTGGGCTTGCCGCTGTCCTTCGCGATGAAGGTGTAGTCCTCGCCGCTGTTGAGCTTGGCGTGGATGGCGAGCCGGTCGGCGCTGACCATGCTCATGAGCAGGCCGTTGTCGCGCACCTCGTCACGGCCCACGAGGTCGTCTGCGCTGCCGAGCAGGGCGAGCTGGAGGCTCTGCTGGATGCTCGACTTGCCGCTGCCGTTCGGCCCGACGATGAGGGTCTTCGGCCCCAGCGTCACGTTGCGGGGACGACCGTCGGCCGCCTTGAGGTTGGAGGTGAGGCGCTCGACGAACGGGCGCTGCGTGGTGGCGGTCTTCTTTGCCATGGTGGTGGTCTCCTACAGAGGGGCATGGTGCAGGTCGAGGCGGGTGAACAAGAAGAAGTCCCAGCTCAACCTGACCATGCCCCCAATGTAGTGTACTATGACCGCACCGTCAAGTATCTTTCTCGATGTCCGCTGAGCGGACACGCTGGCGCACACGCATACGGTTCTTCCGCGGGTCGGAGATGGCGGGGTCACCATCATCCACCCACGCTTCGTAGGTCTCGCCGACCATGCCGACCGTACGAATGGTCCCGAGGACTCGGGCACCGCCGCGTCCGTTGAACCACACGCGCGTGCCGACATCCACGTTCTTGCCGTTTCTGTCTCTCATGCCTTCCGCCGCGCGATCTCACGGGCGAGGTACCACGCCGCCTTCTCGAGGTCCTCGAGCTCGTTGCCCTTGTGCTGCGCGCGAGCGACGTACTTCACCACGTTGCCCAGGTTGAAGGACAACGACCAGTCGTCGATCACGTCGATGACCTCGAACTTTCCGACGTTGTAGTGGGGCGGGTGGTCGACCGCCGTGTTACTGACAGGGCAGGCCGGGGCTGCGACTTCCTGGGTCTCGGTCTTCGCGAACTTGGCGTAGGCAACCTCGCGCAGCTCGCGCTCCGCCTCCTTGAGGTGGAACGGGCAGAACCATGTGCGCTTGCCGTTGAGCTCGCGCCATGTGGCGCCGGCCCCGGGGCAGCGGGAGCAGACGGGGGCCTGCTTCTTTCGGGTCGTGGTGGTCACGATGTTCTCCTACGCGAACGTGTAGACGAGCCAGCCGGCGTCGGTCCAGCTATCGAGCTCGGTGTTGACGATGGCGAGCACGGTACGCGCCTCGCCGGTTTCGGGGCAGAACGCCCACGCTTGCTTGCCTGCGGCGATGAACCCCTCGACGAGGACCTGGGTGGCCCTCCCGACGATGGGCCGCTCGAGGTCCTCCAGCGGCACGGCGATGCCGGTGAAGAGCGGCTCACCGCCCCAGTCCTCGGCGATGGGCACGTCCTTGACCCACGCGTTCCAGCCGCCGATGGCGCGGCTGCGGGCCATGTAGTCGTCGCGGCCCGCGGTGACGTCGTAGCGCCACAGCACGGCTGCGGCCTCGACCCACTCGTTGATGGTCTCGTCGGGGGTCTGCTTGCTGTGGGCCAGGAAGATGCTGCTCATTCCGGTGCCTCCTCGAGGAGCTGGACGTTGGTGTCGGGGATGCGGATGGACGTGCCCTCGGCACCGTCGATGCGGATGTCGAGGATCTGGAAGGGCTCGCCGAGCCAGTCGTCCGTCACCGCGTCGAGGACGACGCCGGGGCGGTAGCCGTTGGGGCCGAGCGACACGCGGTCGCCCTTCTTGAACAGTCGCTTCATGGCGCAGCCTCCAGCGCGGCGAGAAGAACGGATGCGTAGCTCTCGTACCGCGTCTGCCGCCACGGGATCGGTGGGTTGATGACCCATGCCTCGTCGTGAGCGTCGAGGCACGTCGGGAGGTAGGTCGGCTCGCCCCGAGCCTCTCGCACCAGCGCGAGGAGGCAGCCCAGCGTGGCGGGGTCGGTGAGGTCGGGAAACGCGCCGTGGTCAATGGCGAGCGTGCGCTCGGTGATGCGGTCACCGCCAAGCACACGCATTCCCGGCATCCATCGCCAGCCCTTGCAGGAGACGGCGCGACGGGCGAGCGCGATCTGTTCCTCGGTCATGATTCCTCCTCGCGGCGGTGCTCGCCGCGCAGCGCGGCATCGCAGACACCCGCGCACTTGCCGGGGCATTGGACGTTGACCCACTCCAGCACATCGCGGAGTTTCCGGTTCTCGGCGCGCAGCCGCTCCACCTCCGCGCGCAGCCGCTCCACCTCGGCGTCCAGGCCCATGAAGCGGTTGCACGGGCACCGGCCCAGGCCCACGTCCGCGTGCGTCTCACAGTTCAGGTCTTCCGGATCGTGGACACGGCGCGGGTGTCCACAGGTCGCGCATGGCTCGTCAGTCACGGTGTCTCCTCGCGGCGGTGCTCGCCGTCAGTCAGTTTCGCAGCACGCCATGCGTTCCAGTCGATAGACACGCCGTCGCGCGTCATGCGCATCAACTGAAGATCCGAGACGATGCCGACGAGTTCGTCGTTCAAGTACACGCTCGTCGTGCATAGCGACACATCGCGTACCGTCCGCAGCACGCCTTCTGGTCGTTCTCCGGCTTCCTTCATGGCTGCTCCTTGCGGCGGTGTTCGCCGCGTTCGATGGCGTCGGCGATGCTGTCGAGGTTGACCAGCGATAGGCCCATCGGGCCGTGGTTCGACGTTCGCCTCAACGCCGCCACCACGGCGGCGCGCTCCCCGCGGGCCTCGCGCAGCTCCGCGATCAGCTCCTTCACGATGGGCGCGACGAAGAAGTTCTTCTTCTCGCCCTCGGCGACGGCTGCCTCGAGGGCGTCGAGGTCGATCACGGCCACCTCCCGAGCCAGCGGGCGAGGTCCGCGAGCCGGTCGAGTAGCCACATCGTGATGTCCAGCACTTCAGTCACGGGTTCTCCTTCAGCCGCGCCTTCAGTTCGTTCAGTTCAGCGAGGGCATCGCGCAGGTTGTCTTCAGCCTCGGCCAGCGCATCCTCCGCGCTCGCCACGGCATCCCGAAACTCCGCGACCTCTCGCTCCACTTTCGCGATGCGCTTCGGGAGGCGGGCGACGTGCCACCACGCGCACGCTTCGCACTCATGCTCGTTGAGGTCGCGGAACGGAGCGCGTGCCTTCTCGCGCACCGACGGCGGGAGCTGACGCGCCTCGTTCAGCGTGATGCGCTTGTAGTCGACGACCGCGCACGCCGCGCTGGCCGCGTTCCGCAGCGTGTCGGGGCACGGCGGGCAGTCGCGGGCGACGTAGAGCAGCCCCGCGTCCATCCCGGTGCCGATGTGCGTGAAGTTGACGGTGTTGGAGCCATCGATGAGGGAGAACTCGTAGCCGACAAGCGCAAGCCCCGGTGCGTCGGGGTGCGTCAGCGCGTCGATGTCGGGCTTCGGGCCTTGGTTGAACAGGCGGATGGTCACCTTCGTCCGCGTCCAGCCGCGTTCTTCCCACGACGGGTGAGCGATGTCTTCGATGTTCATGGTGCGCCTCCGTTGAGCGCGAGGTGCGCGTCTTCGTTCTTCTTGTGCTTTGCGTAGCTCTTGTGGTCGCGTCCGGTGCGCTTCGCTTCCGGCCAGTCCCACGCGCCCGTGTATGGGAAGAACGGGTGAAGGAGGACCTTGAGGTTGGCGACGCCCACGACGCGCAGCATGCGGACGTCGTCGAGGATCCAGTAGCGCAGCGCGTGCGCGATGCTCGCCGGCGCATCCGTCACCACCTCGTATCCGCCCGTTTCGCGCCGGCGCACCATGGCCGCAAAGCCGCGAGCGCGCAGGATCTCCGCGCGAAGCTCGCACGCGGTCTCCTGGTAGAAGCCCGGTCCGCTCTGGCTGCGGTGATCCGTGTCGACGTACACGACGTTCGCTGCGCCAGGCTCGCGCTCGAACACCGCCTTGAGCGCGAGATCGTGCAGAGACCCTTCGAGACGCGCGCGCTCGTTGTCGAGCGCCTCGTACTCTTCCTGAAAGGGCTTCATGCGCTGGTCGATCCACAGCCGGAAGTTCGGCATGAGGCCCGCTGCGGCCCACTTCGAGACCTTGAGCCAGCGCTCTGCGGGATCCTCGCTCGTCACCGCGGGGGAGCGCTTGCGGGGGTGCATCGCCTTGACGGCGAGGATGGCCTCGTCGGCCAGCGTGTTGTACGCACGGTCCCGGAGCTGCTGGTGCATGGTCGGGATCTCCGCCCACTGCGCGTACGCAGCGAGGAACGCTTCAGATGTCGTTGTCATGGGCCTCCTCCTCGATGTCCGTGATGTCGTTGCGCACGTCGCCGAGCATCTCGATCACGCGGTCGCTGTCACGCAGGGATGCGCGCAGGGCGTCGACAGCGCTCTGGTCGAGATCGCGGTGCAGGTCGACCGGGAAGTCGCCCGGGTGCGCGACACGGTCGAGCGTCGCGTCGATCGCGGTCACGGCCTCGGTGATCCACGCGAGGGCCTCGTCGAGCTTCTTGTTCGCCGCTTCCTTCGGGGGCGTCCTACGCATCGGCCACCGCCGTTCCGACGATGCTCGGCCAGGACACGATGATGCCGGACCGCAGCGCCTCGACGATCAGATCTTCGGACGTCTTCAGGCGAAGCGCGAAGATCGGGAGCAGCTCGCCGCAGTCGGCGCAGTTGCAGATGCTCTGCGTGATGGCCATGTGGAGTCGGTGCGCGCACGTGGGCGCGCTGCTTTCGTTCTGCTTGCTGGACGTTCGGGACACGAGGACCTCCTTGGTGTCCCCCACTATATACTTTAGCGTGTCCGATGCGTCAAGCCTTCTCCTTCGGTTCCCACACGAGCAGACGCCCCGCTTCGTCCCACACCGGCTCGGCCTCCTTGTACCAGCGGCGCATGAGCGTCGGCTCGGCCTTGATGGGGACGTCCGGCACGTAGAGCGCCATGCCCTCGACCATCACCTCAACGAGTCGGGCGACGGCGGCCTGCGCGAGGGGGAGGGCCTCGGGAACCTCGAGGACGAACTCGTCGTGGATGAACGCCACCATGCGGCACCCGTGGAGCGGCGAGGGACCGGCGCCCTTCCAGATCTCGCTCTTCCCGGTGTAGCACTCTTGCTGGATGAAGAAGAGCGCTGCCTTCGCGCCGTCCGCGGCGAGCCCTTGGAAGTGACTGTTGCACCCGTCGCAGTAGCCCACCTGGCCGCGGATGCGCCCGGAGCGCGGCTGAACCAGGTCGAAGGCGTCGCGCATCTGGAGTTGCCCGCCGACGTGGTCGAAGAACGACCGCATCTCCGGCCACGCCTCGAGCCACTGCGCCTTGAGCTGACGGCTCTCCTCCTCGGACACCGTGACGTTGTAGGTGGCCGCCGCGTAGGTCTGGAACGAAGCCGCCCCAAGCCCGCCCGGGTACCCGAAGTTGGCGGCCTTCGCGAGCTGCCGCATCTCCTTGACCTGCGGGTCCTTCGCCTTGTGGCGCTGGAGGACCTCGTCGTAGTCCACGCCGAGGATGCTCGCGGCCATCTGGAGATGCAGGTCGCGGCCAGCGTGGAGCGCCTCGGCCATCGCGCTGTGGCCGAAGAGGTCGAGGCAGACCTGCGCGAGCGTGCAGAGCTCGAGGGTCGAGTAGTCGGCGGAGGCGAAGATGCGCCCCTTCCGCGGGATGAAGCACTCCCGCACGCCGCCCTTGCGAGGCAGGTTCTGAAGGTTCGGCTCGCGGCAGGAGGTGCGCCCCGACTCCACGAGCGTGTTCCACGCCGGGTTGATGGGGACCTCGGTCCCCTGCAACAGCATCGGCACGTAGGTCTTCCGCAGCTTGTCGATCGCGCCGAGCTCCGCCACCGCCTTGAGCGCCGGATGCCCGGTGCGCAGGAGGCACTCGCGGTCCGTGCTGATGGCGCCCTTCTCGGTGCGTGGTGCGTTGTCTCCGAGGCACTCCTCGACGAGGGCCTTCACCCGCTTGAGGTCCTTGGTGCC